>Ga0074198_1000294_pt1 | contig 61186 bp, 59 predicted proteins | sample EPASupsiteSAE323_FD_64527 | JGI IMG/M metagenome (GOLD analysis project Ga0074198, IMG submission 64527) | Bioremediated contaminated groundwater from EPA Superfund site, New Mexico - Sample SAE3-23 | ecosystem: Environmental > Aquatic > Deep subsurface > Groundwater > Contaminated ... | reverse complement strand
TATACAGAAGATTGTCTAAAGATTATGAGTTGTACACATTTTCAGCGGAAAATATGGTGAGAATTTCAATGATTCAATTGCTGCTTGACAGGTGCCTTGGATGAATTATTGGATAGCCTCTAAAAATCTATCTTGTACGATGCCCGGCTGATAATGCTAGTTTTTTTGCTTTTTGCAGGATTTTTCGATCATAAGGCAAAAGGGTGGCATTTTTATTGCGATCCAGAAATTACCTCAGATGTGGATCAGCCAAAAACGGTTCCAGAGCTAAAAAAGCAGCTGCAAGTGGCTTTAGATGAAGCGATTTGGGAACCAACTTGTCGTAACGTTCTTCGCTATATACGTCTTCAAAAAATGCTGATGGGTAAAAGTGAAAAATTTGCGACAACATGGGAACACGTGCTGGCTAACCATCCTGATCTTGATCCTACCGTCAAAATGCCAACATCTTATTATGGGACTTTACATGCACGGGAAACTCAGGAAAAGAAAATCGCAGATCAGCTTGCCAAACACATGAAAGACTTCACTTTATTTTTGGTTGTAAAAAATGATGGGATGTCGAAGGCGATGGTTGATGTTGTCGAGGATATGGCGAAGTATCGTGGTTATCAAATCACGGTCGTCAATGCAGAGAACCAATCACGTCTTTTGCAGAAATTTGGAATCAAGCGTTTACCTGTTTTGTTGATGATTCATTTAGATACAGGCAAGCGGTTCGTATTAACTTACGGGCTCATCAGTGCCGACAAAATTGAAGAACGAATGGTCGAAATAATCGAAAAAATTCTAAAACAACCCAGAATACGCAGCGAGAGTATTGCGATGTAATTCTATGTTCTTTTGAATACCATCTCTGACAAGAGTGGTCTCGTTCAGTGGTTGCTCAACGGCTTCTTGATTAATATTAATACCAAAGGATATAAACTCTAAATAAAACGAACAAGTTAATTTTAGGTTAAAAAACAAGATTGGTAGCGGAGGAGGGATTCGAACCCCCGACCTGCGGATTATGATTCCGTCGCTCTAACCAGCTGAGCTACTCCGCCATAGGATGTGTTGGCTGGGGTACTAGGATTCGAACCTAGGGATGTCGGTACCAAAAACCGATGCCTTACCGCTTGGCTATACCCCACTAACAACACCATTTATAGCATTATATATATTGATAAACAATTACCACGCTCATCAAATCTATTTATATATTTTAAATATTATTGTAAAATAAAATTAAGTAAATACACATCATATAAAAAAAATGGAAATTACTGAACAAGACGTACCTCTTGTTTTGATTATCTTTCTTGGTTCTTTAGGGTCTTTCGGTCTTTTACTGTATCAGAACTTTTTGTATCCGAAAGATTGCACGAATAGAGTCCAAAAAGCGTATGTAGTGGGTAATTTGTTTGCCCTTTTTTCAAATCTACTTTGTGTTTTATTTCCCAGTAAAATTTTAAGTTCAATCAATTTTGTTTTGTTAGGTGTTTTGTTTTTCTACTTTATATTGTCCTTTTTTCTGCCAAAAGGATATTCATTACCGATGCTAACGTGGTCTGATGTTTTTCTAACAATGTTATCGGTGTTTTTCTTGGCAGTGCGTCTTTATGCCACGGGGCTTTTGACCTATGAACGTATGTGTACTATGGTTCCTATAAAATTTAAGTCTTGTACGATGATTCCAAACGATGTGTATAAGGATGGATGTCCTGCCTAATCAAATGTTAAAAACAGCTGTCTTGCGCCTTAAGTATATGTGATACAATAAATCCAAATGTACCTGTATTTGCATCACAAGAGGATCAATTGAAGTTCAATAAAAAGAATTTTTTTGTGTGGTTAGCGATATTTGTATCGCTGTTCGTGTTGTTCCAGTTTATGCCGGGCACCAGTAAAACTGAAAAAACACCTATTTTGATTTATTCGGACTTTGTTAACAAAATAAAAGAAGGAAAGATTGATAACGTTGCTTTGAAAGGGCGTAACGTTGTGGGCGTGACTAAATCGGGTGAGATGTTTAAAACATACGCACCATCGGATTCAAAGATGGTTGATGTTTTATTGGAAAACAATGTTAAAACCAGGGTGTTGCCGCCGGATCCGGATATGCCGTCTTTATTGCAGGTAATTTTATCATGGTTGCCGATTCTATTGTTGATTGGATTGGCCTATTTATCGGTGCGCAGTTTGCAAGCCAATGGCAATCGTGCTTTTGGGTTGGGGCGTTCGCGTGTAAAAGCAGCTGGCGAAAAAGATGTGAAAGTGACATTTGCTGATGTGGCCGGTATTGATGAAGCGAAAGCAGAGCTTGAAGAGATCGTAGATTTTTTGAAAAATCCTCAGAAATTCCAGAAATTAGGTGGACGCATTCCTCGTGGTGTTTTACTATCAGGACCTCCTGGTAATGGTAAAACATTATTGGCGCGTGCTATTGCGGGTGAAGCTGGTGTTATGTTTTTCAATATTTCAGGTTCTGACTTTGTTGAGGTTTTTGTTGGTGTGGGTGCAAGTCGTGTGCGTGACATGTTCGAACAAGCAAAACGTAACGCGCCTTGTATTATTTTCATCGATGAAATTGATGCCGTAGGTCGTCGACGCCATAGTGGATTTTCAGGGGGACACGAAGAACGCGAGCAAACTCTGAATCAGCTGTTGGTCGAAATGGATGGGTTTGAACAAAATCAGGGGATCATTGTTGTTGCGGCAACCAACCGTCCTGACATTTTAGACAAGGCTTTGTTGCGTCCCGGTCGTTTTGATAGACGTATTAGTGTGTCATTCCCTGATGTTGATGGGCGTGAGAAAATTTTAGGCGTTCATGCAAGACATGTCCCTTTGTTTCCTACCGTGAATTTAAGAACCATTGCGCGTGGTACTCCTGGATTTTCTGGAGCAGACTTGGCCAATATCGTGAACGAGGCTGCTTTGTTAGCGGCACGTAATAATCAATTAGCCGTTTCTCAGCAGGATTTAGAATCGGCAAAAGACAAAATCATTATGGGTACAGAAAGACGTTCTTGGTTGATGGACTCGCGTGAGCGTGACATGGTTGCCCACCATGAAGCGGGACATGCTATTTTGGCGTTGTACACCAAGGGTGCGAAACCCATGCATAAAATTACCATCATCCCGCGGGGATCGGCTTTGGGTATGGTTGTTCAACTGCCTGAACGTGATCAGCTTTTGTTTTCACGTGAAGAAATGTTGGCGGATATTATCGTTTCGATGGGCGGGCGTGTTGCTGAATATATGTTTTTTGGGGAAGACCTAATAACAGCCGGAGCATCTAATGACATAGAGCAAGCAACGACCCGTTGCCGAAGGATGGTGATGGAATATGCATTGACGATTGCTTCTCCCAAGATTCCTGTTTTCCAAAACTACCAAGTTATGGATGATTCAGGGTATCGTCGGGATTATGCTTTTTCAGAAAAAACGTTGGAACGATTGGATTCTGAAGTCGAACGCATACTAGAGCATTGCTATAAAGAAGCGATGAAAACAATGAAAGCAAGAAAAAAAGAGGTTCATTTACTTGCGGAAACTTTGTTGCGATGTGAGACGTTGGATGTGGAAGAAGTTAAATATCTTTTGAAGAATGGTAAGCTTCCTAGAATTACAGGTAAAAAACGTGCTCCTTCCCGTCGCCTACCAAAATCAGTTTAAATCCACACATATAAAAGCGTACTGGATTCCAGATTTGCCGCCTGTTTTTCAAGGTTTCTTAAGTCCTCAAGAACAATCGATACTATCAACCATCACATCTATATCTGTCCGGCATCAGAAAATTTGGTCTTTTGTATTGACCAGAATTGCGTTGGGAGATGCGTTACAACAGGATCCGAAAACACTTCAAATTAATAGAGAAAGCAAGCCTTTTTGTCAAAATGCGGGAGTGCATTTTAATGTTTCGCATTCTGAAAACTTATGGGCGATCGCGTGGTGTTTTGAACAAGAAGTAGGATTTGATGTGCAAAAAATTGATGAATCTATCGACTATCAAGTCATCATGCGCCAGTTTTTTACAGAGTCTGATCGGAATCAGGTGAAGACAATTTTTGATTTTTTTGAATTGTGGACAAAAAAAGAAGCCATCTTAAAATTGAAAGGACTGAGTATTGCCAGCATGAGAGAGATATCGACAAGTGATGTGCAGTGTGTTCCTTTCGAAATCACATCTGCGTTTAAAGCCTGCCTTGCCTTGTGATATCATAAGGAAATTCTAATGTGCTTCAATATACATGTTTTTCCTTTTTTTCTGTCTTTTTGCTAAACCTCTATCACACAAGAAAATTACTCCAAAGACAGTACCATGTAATGCTGTAAAGCAGTTATTGATTTTAGATGTTGATACAAACGAAATTCTTCAGTCTTCGGGTGGACAAAACCTGATGGAACCTTCATCGATGACGAAAATTTTAACCGTATTGTACACTTTGGAGCTTATTAAAAAGGGCAAAGTATCGTTGGATGAAGTTGTTACAGTCACTCAAGAGGCTTATCAAACGGAAGGCACAGCTATGTTTTTAGAGCTGGGGCAGCGCTTAACGGTTGCTGAACTGCTTGATGGAATTGCTATTGTTTCTGGTAATGATGCTTGTCGCGCTTTGGCGATACATGTTTGTGGGGATGAGGTCACTTTCGCAAAAAACATGACAGAATTTGCGCATAAAATTGGGGCGAAAAACACTCATTTCGTTAATACGTCTGGGTTGCCAGATCCTATGCATCAAACAACCTCATACGATCTAGCCATTATTTCTTTATATTTGTTGAACAACTTCAAAGGACAATCTGTAGAGCGTTTTGCAAGACAGGATCTGACCTTCAATAATATCCATCAGTATAACAAGAACGTGATTTTAGGATGTTCTTCACCTGCGTTTGTTTGTGATGGTTTGAAAACTGGTCACGCTGAAAAAGCTGGATTTGGTATTGTTGCGACGGCTTATCATCCTCAAACGCATAGACGTGTTTTGTGTGTTTTGAATGGTATGCATTCTGTCGGCGAACGCAAAAAAGAGTGTTTACAAGCGTTGGAGTGGGCTTTCAAAAATACAACGCAAAAGATTATTTACAAGACAAAAGACCCCATTGCCAAATTACCTGTTCGTTTTGGAGATTTAGATGCTGTAGATATTGTTCCTAAAAGAAATGTTGGATATGTGAATATCGGGACTTCACAGCCAGAAATCCAGGTGACGGTTCAATTGCCCAAATTTTTGAAAGGACCGATGCCAGCAGGAACGAAAGTGGGGCAGGTTGTTTTGTCTGTTAATAAAAAATCTAAGAAAATCCCCCTTGTGACGGCTGCAGCAATTAAACCGGCGCACTTTTTGAAGGGATTATGGCATAAGATACGTTATTTTCAGTAGACATACATATTATTGCAATGAAGCAATTCTGGTTGATGGGATTGTCCTAAAAAGGATTGTAGTTGATTGCTGTCATAAGTTGCTTGACCAATGGCAATGATTTTATGTTCTTCATTAAAGACGTATATTACTTCACCTTTTTTAAATTCTCCACAGATTCCGGTAATGCCTATGGGTAGTAAACTGGCTGATTTTCCTTGTAGAGCTTTAACGGCCCCTGTATTGATATAAACGCCAGCAACACCTTGGCAAAACGATAGCCATCGCTTGTAAGCGGAAACGTTGCGTGAGGCGGTTACTTTTGTGCCTTCATGATGTTCATCGAACCAGCACATGGTGCCACACTGATCAATATGTGAAATGACGGTTTCAATACCCAATTTAGAGACTTTAAGGGCTGTGTTTAGTTTTGATTGCATACCTCCACGGCCCATTTGTGATTTTTGAGCATCCATTGTGGGGACAATATCTTCAGGACGAATTTCATGAATTAATTCTGCATCCACGTATTCGTTCGGGTTTTTATCGTAAACTCCATTGACCGTTGTAAAAATAATAAGGCGATGAGCTCGAACTTGTGCGGCTAATAATCCTGCTAATTCGTCATTGTCGACGAAAGCGGATTCGGCAGAAGATACGGCGTCGTTTTCATTGACGATGGGGATGATATTCTCTTCAAATATGAGACCTTCAAGCAAATGCATGATTTGGAGATATCGATTGCGCGTTCTAAAGTCGTCTTTCGTTAATAGAATCTGAGCGCATAAAAGACCATCTTTGTTGGCTCTGTCCTGATATTCGTTGAACAGTCGTGGCATTCCTAAGCTGAATGCGACTTTGCTTTCAAGGGTTGAGTTCAAGAATTGAGGGGCACGTTTCAGTAATGCCTTTCCGGTTGCCACGGCGCCGGAGGTTACCAACAAAACGGCAAACCCGCGTTTTTTCAAACAAATGATCTGATTCATAACGTCTGAAATAATATCTTGTCTCACGTATCCAAGACGATCAATAAGGCATTGCGTCCCGATTTTTACGACAATTCGTTTCATGTTTTGTTTTTTTGGGGTGTCTTTGGCTTACGGCTCATTTTGTAAATTTTTTACGTGATTGTCAAAATCTTTACATTTTTTGTGTTAGCTTGTGATAAAGGATGTCATATGAATTTTTTATGTCAACAGCAGAAAAAGCAAAAGCGCTGGAAGCAGCATTATCCCAGATAGAACGTAATTTTGGCAAAGGTTCAGTAATGCGTTTAGGGCAAAAAAATGCCCTAATGGATATCGAGGCTGTTTCTACGGGATCATTAGGGCTCGATTTGGCTTTGGGAATTGGAGGATTACCTAAGGGGCGTATTATTGAAATTTTTGGTCCAGAGTCATCTGGCAAAACGACGTTGACTTTGCATGTTATTGCCGAATGTCAGAAAAAAGGGGGAACATGTGCATTCGTTGATGCAGAACACGCTTTGGATCCAGGATATGCCAGAAAGTTGGGTGTGAAAGTTGAAGATTTAATTGTTTCTCAGCCAGACACAGGAGAACAGGCATTGGAAATTACAGATACGCTTGTGCGCAGTGGCGCTGTTGACATGATTGTTGTTGATAGCGTGGCAGCCCTTGTGCCGAAAGCCGAACTTGAAGGAGATATGGGTGATTCTCATATGGGTTTGCAAGCTCGGTTGATGAGTCAGGCTTTACGTAAAATTACAGGGTCTATTTCGAAAACGAATTGTATGGTGATTTTTATTAACCAGATCCGTCAGAAGATTGGTGTTATGTTTGGTAATCCTGAGACAACAACAGGTGGTAATGCCTTGAAATTCTACGCTTCTGTACGTCTGGATATTCGTCGTATTGGTGCCGTTAAAGATAAGGAAGAATTTGTCGGGAATCAAACACGTGTGAAGGTTGTCAAAAACAAAATGGCGCCTCCTTTTAGAACCGTTGAATTTGATGTTAGTTATGGTACGGGTATTTCTAAGACGGGTGAGTTGATTGATATGGGTGTAAACGTTGGGTTGATTGAGAAATCGGGGTCATGGTACGCCTATAAAAATAGCAAGATTGGACAAGGACGGGAAGTGGCCAAGACGTACTTAAAGGATCATCCTGACGTGGCCAATGAAATTGAACAAGCAATTCGTGCGAAATATGGTCAAAATCCAGAAGCTGCTTTCGTTATTGATTCTTCTGAAGTGGGTGAAGAGGCTCCTAAGGAATAAATAGCGATTATATGAAGATTGTTTCCTATAGTCGTTCTTATCTGCCGTGTGTTCTTGAAAGTCTTACGTTTTTGCAAAGGCATGAACATGCTCTTACGGATACAAGAGTACCGGCGTCTGACGATGTTGCCGAAGGATATTTTGAAGAGTTGAGAAGAGACTGCCGTATTAAAAAAGGGAAAATTCTGATCGGATTGGTCAGTGGGCAAAATATGCTGAGTTCGTATCGTACTGTTTTGAAGTAAGTGACAATTGTTATGAAGTTTCGGATTATAAGCGGTATGCGTTGATCACTGGCATTTGTGTACATCCTGAGTTCAGGCGTCAAGGTCTGGGGCAGCGTTTGATTCAAGCATCTGAAGATAGTATTAGAAAGACAGGATTTATTGGGCATTTGCGCATTTGTGCCGTAGCGAACAATGTCCTGGTAATCTCAGCCTATACACGATTTGGGGTTGAACCAAAAGAAATTGTGTTTGAAAAAAAGTTGATCTGATTAGATGGTGACGCAGGTTTGGTCAAATGTTAAACGAGGACTGCGGGGTAGTATGTTGGTGCGGTCTCCGTAGCCCAAATTACACAAGAAGATCGACTTGAAGCCCTGTTCTTTCAAAAACAAATCATCGACCATTTGTTTGTTAACTCCAGCTATGGGCCCACAATCAAGGCCAAGGGCGCGGGCAGCCAACATGAAGTAAGCAGCTTGTAGAGAGCCGTTGACCAAGCCTACGGATTCACGTGTTTTGGAATCTGAGTACCAGGTTTTTGCACGAGGATATAAAATATCCATGTAATTTTGAAAATTAGAATCAAAGGCGAAAATAGCTGTCAAAGGGGCCGTCATTGTTTTTTCAATGTTTTCAGTATCTAATGCGGGTTTTAGTTTTTCTTTGGTTTCATGGGACTTGATAAAGACAATGCGTAGGGGACAGCAATTGCCGGCTGTAGGACCTAGTTTTGCCAAGTCATAAATTTGCTGTATTAGAGAATCATCTACGGGTTTATTCTGCCATACGCGGCATGTTCGACCATCTAGGAGGATGCGATTGAGGGTATGATCCATTCTGTTTTTAAATTTAGTCTAATTATGGATTATTGTAGACGAAATTTTTTTTATGAGTCTGTTTTTTGTTTTGCTTTTTGAAGCATATTCAAAGCTGTATGCCTAATAATTGCCATGTTTTCTGGAGCATTTCCTTTCCTGATACGGGACTGATCTTTGCCAAAAAACGTGTCCAGTATCCAGTGCAATGTGTTTTCAACGTCCCAATGAAGTCTAATGGTGTGCAACATTTTTTCAAGATCAGTGTTTTCCATAGACAGGTGTGTCGTTAAAGTTTTAAACAAATTTGTTCTTGCATAGGTCCAGACCCAAAATAGCGCTCCCTCTTGCTCATCAGCACAAAACAACGGCACAATAATTATGGATGTTTGTATGTGGATGATTTATTGCTCATAACGTGCTTATTTAGCATTGTTTTCTGCATGCTTTTAGTAGCGGGTGGATATATTTACCATCGGCTAAGGATTTCTGAGTTTCGTTTGAAACTACTGCAAGATTTGATGGGAAAAATTGTTCAAGATTGTTTTGTTTTTGATACAGCAGGTAAACTGATTTTTTCACATTCTGCGCAAAAAATTCCTGTTTATTTAGATCTCGTTAGTTTCTTGGAAAAGCAGTATATCCATTATTTTTCTGCTGATAATTTGCTGCAAAAATTACGTCTATCACAAATGGGCAGCGGTTTGCTTATTCGTCGGAAAGACAAGGCTTTATTCCTGTGTGAACACATGTGCGCTGGATCTTCTGATTTTCATATCGTGTTACTTAAAAATATTACATGTCAGTTTCAGGCCATATCTGATTTGGATTTGCGGTATAAGAAACTACAGCGTTTTTTGGATGAAGCTCCCTTTGGACTTTTGTATTCAGACGCTAATGATAACGTGATTGGTGCCAATGAAGCCGCTCTCAGTTATCTAGGGAAAATAGGTTCCGAAATAGTAAACAGACCAGCAGATTTGGTTTTGGCCTCCAATATGACATCCCTAACAATCCATCAAACGCAAAGTACGGATCAAAACAAAATGCATGTCATTCTTCCAAAACAAGATGTCTTGCAAACTTTTTATGACGCATCCCGTTTACCTTCAATTGTCATTGATGAAAAAGGTACTATCGAAGAAGAGAATCTAACATTCCATGATCTATTTCCTCAAATGACAAACTTTTTTGATGAAATTGATATAACAACCAAAACAGATATCCTTAATAAATTCAATCTAGACACAATTGACCCATTTGAGGTTCGTTTTGATCAAAGCAATTTGTGTGTAACAGTTTACACAAGTCGGGTGAAATTATCAGACGACAGAAAAGGACTGCTCCTCCAATTCGTCGATAGTTCTGAGCAAAAACAACTAGAACAACAATTTATTCAGTCTCAAAAAATGCAGGCTGTTGGTCAGCTGGCTGGAGGTGTTGCTCATGATTTCAATAATCTTCTGACTGCGATTATCGGCTACTGCGATCTTTTGCTGCAAAGATTTTTGCCAAACGATGCAGCTTATACAGATCTTATTCAAATAAAGCAAAACGCAAACCGTGCCGGCAATCTTGTCCGTCAATTGTTAGCATTTTCTCGTCAACAAAATTTACAGTTTAAATGTATCAATATTACAGATGTCCTATCTGAAGTAACCACGTTATTGAAACGTTTATTGGGTGCAACTATCACGGTGAATGTTCATCATGGACAAGGACTTTGGTCTGTTCGGGGAGATTTCGGACAGTTTGAACAGGTGCTTATTAACTTAGCTGTCAACGCCAGAGATGCTATGAAAAACGAAGGATCTCTCACCATTACAACATCAAATTGTACCATTGCAAATGATCGAAAAATGGGATCAGATACTTTACCAAAAGGTGAGTACGTCAGTATAGAAGTTGAAGACACAGGAAGCGGCATCTCCCCGGAAATGATTAATAGCATCTTCGATCCCTTCTTTTCAACGAAAGAAGTGGGCGCCGGTACTGGATTGGGCTTATCCACAGTTTACGGGATCATCAAGCAAAGCGGGGGTTACATTGACGTAAAATCGTCAACATTGGGTACAACTTTCACGTTGTATTTGCCCCGATATGAAGGTGACATAGTTCTTGAAAAAACAAAGACAGCGGAAATTGTCGATTTAACAGGAAATGCCCGCATTTTGTTGATTGAAGATGAGGATGCTGTGCGTATATTCAGTGCTAGGGCCTTAAGGGAAAAAGGGTATCAAGTTATAGAAGCAACATCGGGTGATGAAGCCCTAGAGTTGATCAATAAGGGCGGAAAATTTGATTTGATTATTTCAGACGTGGTGATGCCCAAAATGGATGGTCCCACATTCTGTCAGCATTTAAGAGCCACAGGCTGCACCACAAAAATTATCTTTATGTCAGGCTACAGCGAAGACACATTCCGTAACGCCCTGACACAAGACGGTACAATCCATTTCCTGCCAAAACCATACAATATCCAAGATTTGGCAACGAAAGTGAAAGTGGTATTAAGTTAATTTTCTACTCGCTCGGCCAATGTTAACCACTCGTTTTCAGCTATAACTAATTCAGCCTGTTTTGCTACTAATTCAGACGATAGAATATGAAATTTCTCAGGATTTGTACTAAATAAATTTGCATCTTCTAGTTGTTTTTCTAAATCTTTAATATGCTTTTCCAAGTTTGAAATTTTCTTTGTTAATTGTTCAAACGCATGTTTATCTTTGAAAGAAACCTTAAAAGAAGAACGTTGCGGAACAGTTTCAATCGAGCTGCTTTTACGTGATGGAGAAGAAGACGCGGGGCGCTTAACAATATCGCTATATCCCCCGATAAATTCTTCAGTTTTACCCGTTCCGTCCATTACAAGCATGCTGGTAGTCAAACGATCCAGGAAGTCACGATCATGCGAAATAACAATCAGTGTACCGGGATAATCGGATAACAATTCTTGCAGCATATCTAATGTATCCATGTCTAAATCATTGGTTGGTTCGTCTAAAACCAATAAATTTCCTTTTTGACACAAGGCCTTGGCTAATGCCAGACGATTTTTCTCTCCCCCTGACAAAATGCCGACAATGCCGCGGATCTGTTTTTCATCAAACATGAATCCTTTCAAATATCCCATGATGTGGACTTCTTCATCTTGAACAGTGACGTAATTACCATCCGTAAGGTTTTGCCACATGGTTTTGTTCGGATCTAAAGAATCGCGCATTTGGTCAAAATAAATCAGCTCGGTCTTTGGTCCCAGATAAACCTTACCCTGATCAGGAGGAATTTTCTTAACAAGAATTTGTGCTAATGTCGTTTTGCCAGCACCATTGGGACCTATAATACCAATACGATCACCTTTTTCAATGTCAAGCGAAAATGAACGAATAATGGGGCGCGATCCAAACGATTTTGTAATATCTGTTGCACGAATTACCAGTTTTGAGGACGAAGATAGAGACACGCCTTGTTGTGCTATCTCCTTTTTTCGCTGACGTTCTTTATTCTTTTTAACTTCCCGCAGCTTTAATAGATTTTGCAAACGACCTTGATTTCGTTTCCGTCTGGCTGTTACGCCACGATGCAACCATTCTTCTTCTTGTTTCAGCTTCGTATTCAATTTTTCTAGATGACGTTCTTCATCTGCCAAAACCTGTTCTGTCCAATGATCATAATCTTTGTAGCCTTGATCATGGTACCGAAGAATACCGCGATCTAACCAATAAGTTTTATTGGTCACCTGAGCCAAAAATCGCCTGTCGTGACTGATCAGCAATAAAGCGCCTTTAAACTGATTTAAATACCCTTCTAGCCATTCAATCGTGGGCAGATCCAAATGATTGGTGGGCTCATCCAAAAGTAGCACGTCAGGGTTTCCTACAAGGGTATGCGCTAAGGCACAGCGACGAAGTTCTCCCCCGGAAGCTGAGGTCAAAATGAGGTCAGGAGAAATTTGCACATGCATCAAAAATTCTTCTGCTTCGTATTTTTCGATTTTTTGCGACAGGACATAGTCTAAAGCTGTTGCATATCCTGCAAAATTTGGATCTTGAGATAAAAAGTGAATCTTAAGACCGGGTTGAGTAAAAATTTCACCATGATCCAACTCGATTGTATTCGCCAATAATTTAAGGAGAGTCGATTTTCCGCAACCGTTTCGCCCGATAAGACAATAGCGTTCGCCCAAATGAACGTATCCTTCTAGCCCTGCAAATAAAGGTTTTCCTCCAAATGTGATGCCAAGATTTTTAAAGCCAATAACGGGAGCCATAATTATGCCAACATATCGGCCGAAAAGACCGAAAATTCAAGAATGTGCGCAATAGCTAAGAAATTTGACCAGAATGCTTTTATGATTGTGAAATCCGATAGTTTTTCGCAAATGGACAATCGTCTCGCCTGCGGCTCGGGACCCCCATGCGGCGTCACCGAGCCAGCGCATGCCCCCACCTCCACCGCCACGAAGCAACAGACCGCCCGTCCTGCGTTCGCAATTAAGAAACTGTTAATAGCGGGTCGCGACAGGTTTTTAAACCAAATCATAAACTGATACAATATCTCCGTATACGTGAGATATCCTATCCATCTAGGCCAAGAGAGATTTGAAGAATACATCCTTGAATGTATTCCGGTCTGCCGCCAACTGGTCGCGCTTAACGCAGTTCCCGCCGGATGTGTCTCTCTTATATCCCTAATGTAAACAATCATCCTTAAAATCTGATTAAAAAAACTCATTCCCTTGAAAAATTTATACATCAGCAAGCGACCTTTACGCGTCAATATTACCATAAATGGCATTCTCTTGAATGAAGGCACGTCGTGGTTCAACCACATCACCCATTAACATAGAAACTGTTTCTTCAGATGTATCCATGTTATCTAGCCGAATTTGCAGCAATGTACGATTAGCAGGATTCAACGTCGTATCCCACAATTGTTCGGCATCCATTTCGCCTAAACCTTTAAAACGATTAATATTAATGCCTTTTTGTGCTTGATCATTAACCATTGTGACTAAATCGACAATGCGTTTTAATGAGTGCGTTTCATTTTTATGAGTTGTCACAACTGTTTTTGAAAAATCAAAAAACTTCACTTCTTCGTAGGCTTTTTTCAACATTCTGATGTCCAATGAATTTACAAGATCAGCCGTAATATAGATATCCTCTTTGACCCCGTAGTGGTCTTTGTGAACAATGTATCCACCCTCTTCTAGCGCTGTCATTGAATAAGGCGCCTCTAATATTGGTGTGGCTCCCATTTCTAAAGACTCTTTAACGACAAGAAGTTCGAGCAAATCCATGTCTCGTACCCGCAAATTAATACGATCCATATATTCTTTTAATTGGAACAAACGTTGCAAGAACTGAGACAACTCTGCACCAACTAAAGTGTTCCGTCCATCAAAAAATGTAATATCCTCAACAACTTGTTCAATTAGGTATTTATTTAATTCCTTTTCATTTTTAAGAAACATTTCTTTTTGTCCCTTGCGTACGCGGAATAAAGGAGGTTGTGCAGCATACAGATATCCACCACTAATAACTTCTTTCATGTGACGATAGAAAAATGTTAGTAACAACGTACGAATATGACTACCATCCACGTCAGCGTCGGTCATAATGATGATTTTGTGATATTTCAGTTTCGATAAATCAAAATCATCCTGACCAACACCTGTCCCCAAAGCTGTGATCAATGTTCCAATATCAGGAGATCCCAAAACACGATCAAATCGAGCCCTTTCCACGTTCAAAATCTTACCTCGCATCGGCAAAATGGCTTGACATGCACGATCGCGTGCCTGTTTCGCAGAACCTCCTGCAGAGTCTCCCTCAACAATAAACAATTCGCACTTTTCTGGATTTTTTTCAGAACAGTTGGCCAACTTGCCATTCAGCATAATTTGCGTTTTTTTGTTGCGCGTTAAGTCTCTTGCCTTACGTGCTGCTTCTCTCGCAATAGCGGCTTCGATTACTTTGTTGACTACATACTTGGCTTCAGCGGGATTTTCTTCAAACCAGGTTTTTACAGCAGAAGACATGACTGATTCAACAACGGGACGTACTTCGGAAGAAACCAATTTATCTTTTGTTTGTGAAGAGAATTTAGGTTCGGGAGCTTTCACGGACAACACGCAGACTAAGCCTTCACGAATATCTTCGCCAGTGATATTCAAATCTTTTTTATTTTTAAGATGTTCGGCAACATACCCGGATACGGCACGCGTCAATGCGCCACGGAGTCCCATCAAATGAGTCCCCCCTTCTTTTTGTGGAATATTGTTAGTGAAACAAATGGTCGATTCGTGATAACTATCTGTCCACACCATGGCGGCATCAACACCAATTAAACCATCTTGTCCTTTGGCGATAATGGGTGTGGCATTGAGAATTGTTTTGCCTTTTGATAGGTGTTGTACGAATTCTAAAATACCACCTTCAAAAAAGAAGGTTTTTTCAAATAATTGATCCTGACGCTGATCTTGCAAAGAAATCTTCAAGCCAGAGTTCAAAAAAGCTAGTTCGCGAAAACGATTTTCTAGGATTTTGCGATCAAATATTAGGTTCGTTGTGAAGGTTTCTGTCGATGGATAAAACTGCACGTAAGAACCCGATCCTTCTGCTGTGCCAATAACGGACAATGGTTCATCTGCAACACCGTGAGTGAATGTCATGCCATAAAGCGTGCCATTGCGTTTAACTTTCAGTATAAGTTTGGAAGAAAGGGCGTTAACAACCGAAACACCAACGCCGTGCAAACCGCCAGAAATTTTGTAGGAATTTTGATCGAATTTACCGCCTGCATGCAACTGCGTCATGATGACTTCCGCCGCAGAAACACCTTCTTCTTCATGCATGTCAACAGGTATGCCTCGGCCGTCATCTTCTACAGAGACGCTACCATCTTCTTGGATGATCACATTCACGTGGGTACAATATCCTGCCAAAGCTTCATCGACAGCGTTATCAACGACCTCGAATACCATGTGGTGTAGTCCGGTGCCGTCATCGGTATCACCAATGTACATTCCTGGGCGCTTGCGGACGGCATCCAATCCTTTTAAAACCTTAATTGACTCTGCACCGTATTGTTCGGACATTATGATCGCATTTCACTGTATTCATATCATTTTAGCATGTCCCGCCAGAGATGCAGGGATTTTTTAGCCATTTCTTTATTTGGTGTATTTAAAGTTTACTGTTGGTGAAGAAAAATGCCGCAACGTAGCCTAGCGGATCGAGAGCGGGGGTTGTTTTTGATTTCATCTTTTGATGGGATGATAACATTTTTATGGAGAGAATTTAGGTTGTGTGTTTTGAAGAATTGTTTCACGATTCTATCTTCAAGAGCGTGGAATGATACAGTTACAATGCGTCCATTAGGTTTCAGTAAATTTAGTGCTGCGGCCAATCCGTTTTGAATTTCGTGTAATTCATCGTTAACATAGATGCGTAATGCCTGAAAAGTTAATGTTGCAGGATGTAAATGCGGTTTTCCTCTTAGATGTTTGGATAATAAATCGGCCAGTTGTTTTGTTGTGTGAAATGGCCTGTTTTTAACAAGTAGTTTTGCGATGAAGCGTGAACTATGTTCTTCTCCATAAGTATAAATAATATTGGCCAAATCTTTTTCTGCATAGGTGTTAACAACAAGTGCTGCTGTTGTTTTTGTATTTCCCATGCGCATGTCTAAAGGGCCTTCATGTTGAAACGAAAATCCACGACCAGGTGTGTCTATCTGGAAGGATGAAACGCCAAAATCAAAAACAATACCATCGACCTTTTCTTTAACATATTCTTCCATCTGACTGAACGGTGCTTGAATTAATTGAACATTTTCGGCAAATTGTTGCACAAAAGGGTCACGGTCAAATGCAATGACGTGGGCATCTGTTTTCAGGATTGCCCGTGTATAACCACCGCCGCCAAAAGTGGCATCAATGTAAGTTTTCCCCGCTTCTGGCGCCAAGGCTTCTAACATCTCATTCAATAATACAGAATTATGAATCATAAGTCCTCGTTAACAATGGTTTATAAGTTTTTTATGCCTGAATTAGTAGAGTATTCGAAATGGAAGTTTTGTTCAGGAAATAAAAATTTCCGAATGCCATAAGCGCATGTTGCTGCTTCTCCAAATCCATTCATAATCAATTTTAACTTTCCTGGATAATGAGCGATATCGCCTATCGAAAAAATTCCATTTTTTGCAGTCATCATATTTTCAGGATTTACCAAGATTGTATTTTTATGAAATTCAAAGCCGCAGGATTTAAGAGGTGTTAAATCAGCAGATAGTCCGAAAAATGGTAATAGATAATCACAAGGCACTGTTTCCGTCGATTCGTCATGTATATTTTTTATGGCTATGCCCGTCATCTCTCCGCTACTACTGTCTATAATTTTTTCCAGTTGGTAGGGGATGAATAAATCAATTTTTCCCTTTCGATGCAGATCTAAAATGCGATCTCCAGAGGCGGGGTGACATCTAAAATTATCTCGTCTATGAACAACGCTAACGCGTTCTGCAACTGAGGCTAATTCTATAATCCAGTCAGCGGCGCTGTCTCCTCCTCCTGCTATCATAACGTGCTTTCCTGCAAATCTATTTTTGTCGGTGACGCTGTAAAACACGTTTTTATTTTCAAAGGCTTCAATGCCAGGAAGAGGGGGTTTTTTATGACTAAAAGCGCCAATACCGGCAGCAATAATAAGAGCATCCGCTTGAGTCGTATTACCGTGATCATCGATGATTTCGAAAGAATTATCTCGCTGTGTGATTTTAGAAATAAGGCAGTTTAAATGAATGGTAGGGGAAAAGGGAGAAACCTGTTCTTCAAGATGATTGATTAATTCACCGGCATAAATTTTGGGGTAAGCAGGAATGTCATAAATTGGTTTATCAGGGTACAAATTACATTGACCGCCAAGTTTTGACAAACGATCAAAAACAACACTTTTCATGCCTAACATGCCGCATGTGAATACGGAAAACAAACCAATTGGTCCACCGCCGATAATAGCAACAGTGGGTTTTTGATTTCCATGAAAATCTTTAGCAGGTTTCAACATATGGCATATTTTGTTATCCTATGACATACATACTACACCGATTGGATCGTTTTGCGTATCTCTCGCTTCAATCTGTCCTCGCTTTTCATCGGATATGCGTTCCTTTATATTCCTGTTTTTTTCTTGATTGTTTGTTCCTTTAATGTTTCTCGCAATCCCGGCATTTGGGAAGGATTTTCCTTAAAGTGGTACGGAGAGTTATTCAAAAATCCTTATCTGTGGACAAGCATTTCAAACAGTCTAAAAATTGCGTTCATGTCAGCATCAATTGCGACATTTTTAGGAACAATTTCTGCCATTATACACATTCGATTTCAGCCATTTAAAACAAGACAAATCATGAGTGGATTTTTGATGGTTCCTTTAGCGACCCCCGATGTCATCATGGCTTTTTCTATTTTGCTTGTGTTGTGTTTTTTCCATAAAGTGTTGGGGTTTCCTCAAAGTTTGGGTATGGGAACTATTGTTATTGCGCATACAACTTTGTTTATTAGTCATGTTTATATGATGATTCATAATAGGCTTCATGATTTTGATATGACGTTAGAAGAAGCGGCTTTAGATCTGGGCGCTACGCCCGTTCAGGTTTTTTTACGTATTACGCTGCCTATTATTTCTCCAGCGATTTTTTCCAGTTGGTTATTAGCATTTGCCTTGTCTTTGGATGATGTTGTTTTAGCCAGCTTTCTTTCGGGACCGGGATCAACGACGTTGCCGATTTTAATTTTTTCGCAAATTCGTATGGGAATTACCCCAAGTATCAACGCTTTGGCGACATTGCTAACAGCAACATTATCGATTTTGATGTTGTTTTTTGTAGTATCAAGAAATCGAAAGTGAATTAGATGCGTTTGATAGAAGTAGCTAAGCCTGTTTGATCACTGATTTCAATCAAAGTGCCGCGTACTTCTCCTTTTCCGTGTGTTGGTTCTAATGATGCTTTTTCGTGAACATGGGTAAACCGTTTAATCGCCAATGTTTTCTCATTGCCGATGATGGAGTTGTAATCTCCACACATGCCCGCATCTGTTTGATAGGCTGTTCCACGCTCTAGGATTTTTTCATCAGCGGTGGGAACGTGGGTATGCGTTCCCACAACAGCAGATACGCGGCCATCAAGGTGATATCCCATTGCTTGTTTTTCAGCTGTGGCTTCGGCGTGAAAATCTACAAATATGGCATCAACATTGCGTTTTAGGCTATAACGAGATAACAATTGATCCATGGCTGCAAAAGGATTATCAATGAGTTGTGGCATAAACAATCGCCCCTGTACATTCACAACTAAGCATGTACGGTTATTACGTTCGGCTAAGAAAAAACCTTGTCCCGCGGCTTTGTTATCAAAATTAATGGGACGTACTATGCGAGGATTAGATCGAAGCAGTTGGGAGGTATTGTCCTGATCCCACACGTGGTTGCCCGCAGTGATGACGTCCACGCCTGCTTGAAAAAGCTCGGAGGCATGTTTGGAATTAATGCCGTGGCCATGTGTCATGTTTTCACCGTTGACGACGATAACGTCGGCGATTTGTTTATTCGTACTTAGAAAGTTTTTAACGGCATCTCGTCCCGGTTTGCCAAATACATCCCCCAAGAAAAGTAACTTCATATTGTTTGAGCGTGGATGTTGTTATCAATTATGTAAGAAAAATGAGAGATTAGATATGTGGAATTTCAAAAAAGCTTTTTAGATTGTGATACCGTAAGAAAAATAGAATCTTCATCGCACGTGCGCACACAATCTTATTCTTTAAAACGCATCTGGCTTTTGCTCAGTCTGAAGATGCTTTTGCTGGTTTTGCTTGTGGGTCGCTTGGCGCAACTTTCTATTTTAGACAATCCCGAATACACTACTTTGGCTAAAGGCAATAGAATTCACAGCAGAATCCTTCCGGCACAAAGAGGGCGCATTCTAGATTGTAAGGGTAGGGTTTTAGCAGAAACAGAACAAACTTATTTCGGGTATATTTTTTGTGATACAAAAGAGGATTTAAAAAAACGCTTGAAAGAAATTTTTCATATCATCAAGCGTCCCGTTCATTTGCAAGGAGGTTTCTTCCAAAAACGAATTCTACCTTTAAAAGAAAATTTGTCATGGGAAGAAATGGCAAAATTGGAAACGAATAAGATTCCTGGTGTTTTTATTACACCTTCTTCCAGGCGGTTTCATCCCGTCCCGAATGCGTTTAGTCACGTGCTTGGGTATGTTTCTCCTCCTACGCAAAATGATGATTCGTTGTTACAACATCCTTTTCTGTGTGTTGGACACGGGGGTGGTATTGAACAAATTTATGATGAGATGCTTAGAGGTGCCTTAGGTTTTGTTGAAGAAGAAATGGATTCAAAAAGGCGTCTGGTTCGTATTTTAGGAACGACATTGCCAGAAACGGGGCAAAATTTACTCACAACATTAGATAAAGAATTGCAAGAATTTACGTACAATCTGCTTCAAGAGGAGGGCGTGAAAAGTGCTGGTGTTGTGATGATGGATGCATATACAGGTGCTATCAAAACTTTGGTATCTCAGCCTTCTTACGATACAAATGCTCTTGTTCAGGGTATTTCGCCTGCTATCTGGAAAAATTTGATGAATAATTCTTATCGGCCTTTATTCAATAAAGTAGTTCAGGGACAATATGCGCCAGGCTCTGTTTTTAAGATCGTCATGGCGTTAGCGGGGTTACGGTCTGGTGTTATTACGGATAAAACAACGGTTGTTTGCCCCGGTTATATGGATTGTGGAGGGCGACGTTTCCATTGTTGGGCATGGCGTCAAGGTGGTCATGGACAGATTGATTTTTCAAAAGCCATGGCAGGGTCGTGTGACGTATTCTTTTATCAGATGGCAAAGAAAATAAAGATTCAAGACGTGCTTTGTGCTGCAAAAAACTTAGGATTGGGTGCTAGAACGGGTATAGATTTGCTATACGAAAAATCAGGCTTGTTGCCTAAATTGACATGGTTTAAACGTCGGCAGTTTGGAGAAATGCTGAATTTATCTATTGGGCAAGGACGATTGTTAACAACACCTATACAGCTGGCAGTGATGATGGCCACTATCGTGAATGGGGGTAAAAATGTCGTGCCTCATATTGATAAAAATCTAGATGTGAAAAGTCAGGTTTTTGTTCAAGATAGAAATAATTTGTCAAAAATTCAGCAGTGTCTTGTGAATGTTGTGAATTCAGCAGATGGTACGGCTTATAAATTTAGATTCTCAACTGCGGACGGGAAAAATGCTTTTGGGGGTAAAACAGGGACGACGCAGGTTAGTGGAATTTCCCTTAAGGATAGGGCCTTGGGATGTGTTAATGGTAAAGCGGAATTTTCAAGAGATCATGCTTTGTTTGTGGGTTTTTTCCCGGTAGAAAATCCTCGTTTTGTGATTAGTGTGATATTAGAAAACGGAGGTTGGGGAGCCAATGCCTGCCGTATTGGTCAGAAGATTATTCAAGCTGCGTTGATGGCTGATAAGGAAGTTTCTTAACTTTTTAGCAATTTTAATTTCGTACTCTAAAAATGGTTGGTTAGTTAAATCATAGGAGTATGATTCGAAGTTGACCTTTTGTGGTTGCGGAAGCTGCTTCCCACAGCTTCTGTCCGTTTTGCTTGTGGTGCGAGTACGCGCGTATTTGTATTATAAGCGGCTCGGATTAAAGGGTGGTACCCTTTAGTTATGAGATTAACGTTTTGTTTATTGTTTCAATAGCAAAAACGTTACGGCGGGACTTTGTTGAGGTGGCGGCGGGGAGGGCGTTGCCGAGTTTGGGGCTTGGGAGGGCCCCGAAGGCCAAAAACATAACTTCATCCAGGTTTGATAGATTTACCCCCGTGAGTGCTTGTTTTTTTAAGTCTGTGTTTTCAGTCTCTCTTTTGCTAGTTGTAGAGCATCAGCCAATGTTGGTGTGGTTAAATAGCGTTTTGACGGGTCAACCCCCAAACTCAAACTAGTGAACAATTCGCGCGCATGATCAATATTTGTGAGAATGAGTTCTATACCACGCTTGTTGCTATCTTTAATAAACTCGTTCAAAATCTTCAAACCCGTTGAATCAATAAAAGGTACATTATCAAAATCCAAAATGGCTATTTTCTTTTGAGGTCTATTTTCATCCAGTATAGCTTTTAGACGACTTGATGCTCCAAAAAAGAAGGGGCCATCGATATGATATATACTGATTTCTTGCGGCAATTCATTGTCTTCTCCTGGAATCTGTCGAATTTCAGGTGTGATATATGAATATTCGCTCATCCTTCTAATAAATAATAATGCGGCTAACACAATTCCTGTAAGAATTGCTACCGCAATCGTTGAAAACAAGGATAATACGAATGTCACCAAAAGAACCAAGGACTCGTTAGTTGGCATACGGCAGTATTTAAAAAAACGTTTCCAATATCCCATATCGTACGCTACCACCACAAATATTGTGGCTAGACACGGGATCGGAATGAAGTTCATAAGCTTTTCCGAGTTAAGTGCAAAAATCAACACGAAAACTGCCTGCATCATACCAGTCAACGGTGTTTGTGCTTGAGCTTGAATGGACGTCATCGTGCGAGCCATTGTGGCACTAACAGGTAATCCCCCAAATAAAGAAACCAAAATGTTTGCAGCACCTTGTCCTAACAATTCAATTCTAGAGTTGTAGGGTTTGCTCGTCATTTCGTAAGTTGTGATGACGGTCAACAAAGAATTAATTCCCCCCAGAAATGCTAGTGTCATAGCATAAGGAATCAGTGCAATAACCTGAGATAAAGACACAACGGGTACCCTGAATGAAGGTAATGTGAAGTCGATTGTTCCAAATTTTTTACTCAGTGTCATCACATCTAGTCCTAAGAAGTGAGAAATTAATGATACACTAGCTAAAATCAAAACTAAAAAAGGTATCCGTTTATTTAAAACTCGTTTTGAAATTATTAAGGGAACAGCTGTCATTAAGCTGACCAAAAGTGTTGGCCAATGTACTTTGTGCAGATGGGTTATATAGTATCCCCAGTGTTTGATAATTTGGTTGGCGGGGTTGTCCGCTGGGTCAACACTTATAACGAAACCTAAGCAATCTTTAAGTTGTGTTGTGAACATGATTACGGAAAGTCCAGCCGTAAATCCTAAAACAACAGAATAAGGGACGAAATCAATAAAACGATGGAAGCGAACGATACCTCCTATTATCAAAAAAAATCCAGCCATTAGGCCAGCCACATAGACACCGTCCATACCAAATTGATTAGTAATACCCGCAATTGCTAATAAAAAAATTGCTGTAGGTCCGGAAAGAATAAAACGTGTTCCCCCGAATAAGGAAGCAAAAAAACCTCCAACGACAACTGAAAAAAGACCTGCTTTAGGATTCACACCACACGCTACAGCCAATGAAATGCCCAATGGCAAATTTATAACAGCCATAACTAAAGCCGCAAAAGCATCTTGACGAAAACGATCAAAAGAATAACGCTTCAAAATGTCAAAAACAGAGGGAAATGACGATAAGATCACGTTGTTGTTTTCCATTTCCACTAATTCATTGTACGCCAAGTAGTTATTCGGAAGGAAGTAATGGGTCTCAAGAAGTCGGTGTTCCTTTTTCGCTGTAGATACGCAATAGCAAAATTTATACTGACCACTATTTTTTTTTGAGTCGGAGACTGTGGGTTATCAAACTGTTCTTAATTAACCATTACCACGGCGCCTTTAATTTGGACAGGACCACTCGATTGCGCTTGAAGCATCGCATTCGCTTGAATGGCCACCTGAGCACCTTTAGCATTCAGTTGAGCATCAGCCTGAATGTTAATCGTGGGGGCCTTGTCAGTAATTTGAGATTGCCCTGTTATATCAATTTCATTACCATTAATTGTTACTTTTTGGTCGGCCTTAATCGCCACATTTTGCCCTTGCAATGTTAGTGTTTTTGATGACTTGACTGTGACATTGCCGGACTGTGCTTCAACCGTAATATCTCCATTGGCATCTGTAATAGTAATTTTCCCTTTTTTGTTCAAAATAACAATATCTCCATCTTCGATCGTGTGTTCTTGATTACCTTTTTTAATCAAGGTAATTTCTTTTCCATTTTCAACATAAAATCTAAGATTCGATCCGGCAACAGCTAACGCTGTGGGTGTGTTTGATACTGTTTTTTGTTTGGCCCAAACGTTGACCTCGTATCCTCCTGCCAATACGTGCGTCATTTGATCTGTTTCAACAACCCCAATTTGATCTTTTTGAGCATGGGTATAAAGCAATTCCTTACCAGCAGAATCTACCAATCGTATTTCATTAAATCCTGGTTTGTTCTGATCATATTTTGAAGATTGAGTGCGAATAAGTGATGTTGTGGGATCGGCGGTTATTTGGGAATTCATAGCGTCCATTTTATTATGTACGCATCCTAAAATAATGGGGCGATCTAAGTCATTATTTTCAAAACCCACCATAACTTCCATGCCAACGCGGGGTACGAAGACAACACCAAACCCTGCGCCTGCCCAGGGTTGCATGAAACGGATGCGACAAGTGTTGTTGACACTGTCCCACGGAAATTGGACTAAGACTAAACCGTTTTTATCAAGGTCTACTTCTTGGCCCTTGCTGGTCGAAAAAACACGTCCCGATAAAATCATGCTGGCTGGTTTTGGTATCGGTTTGGGGCAAAATGTTTGTGTAGTAGGAAGGGCTGTAAACGTATTCCAGTAAACAGGGCTACCATATCTCTCTGGTAGTGATTCAATAAATGTAACCGCTCCAAAACGCACCTGAACGTAATTATGTCGGATGCCGGTGACATAATACATGTTCGTGTCCTTTGCGGTGGCAGCCACGGATGGATAGTCTTTGATTTTGAAACAGTATAAAGGGCAAAAATTAGGAACATCTGAAATACCTGTGACGATATTGCTGTCAAAGCTATCTGCATTTCCCCATGAAGTTGCGTTCGTTGTGGCATCGGCTGCTGTGGCTACATGTCCAGGAAAATACATGGCTTCATCTAACGTGTTGCCTGATATAACTTTAGAGTTTGTAATGCCAAATTGGCCTGCCTGAGTGGTCGTGAAATTGTAATCTTTTACGGTATGTTTATTGAATCGAACAGAACTTCTTTTTTCAAAATAGACGATCCCCTGTACCGTAAATTTTCCATCTTGCATGTACTGAATATTACCTTGTGAAGATGAGGGGGCTTTATGATCGATGGACCATTTATTTGATTTTGATCGATCCCAATAGTAAAAAAGTCCTTCATACGATAAATAGCGGTGGAGCAAATCAAAATCACTTTCGTCGTATTGAAGTACAATCGATCTTGTTTTAAGGGTGGGATTATTGTTAATGACGTATCCTTCCGCTGATGCTTTGACGTCAGTATTCATCATGGTTGTGATAACGTCTTTTAATGTCATGTTGTCTTTTTGATGCACCATAAATTTGGGAGCTCGATACAGTGTCAACGATGGGCGTGCCACGATTTTGTACAGAGCCGTATCTTCTAGCTGTGTTACCAAATAAGCGTCATCAATCAATCCTTGGAATACGTGGGCGACTTTATCCTGTGTTGTCCACGTGATTTTTGCGGTTTCTAATCGCCACGTTGTGACATCAATCATGCGTTTTGTGGGATCTTGAGGATAAACGATGATTTCCAAAATGGCCGGTTCTGATAAAGCTTCATAATATGAAAATTCTTTGACAATCAGCTTTTCACCATTGATGGGACCAATTTTGACAGCAAGATTGGTATCGACAAAAGGAGCAGGGGGTGCAGTGGTCATGAGGCAATTAACACGATCATCTATATTCAGTGTAGAGGGAATGGAGAAGAGAAGTGAAATGTTTTATAAACAAAGTCGGCGTCTTGGGGGGGGGGGTGCCGAATCGCTATTTGTGTGTCGATTCCAACTATTTCTTTTTTCTAGGGGCTGATTTTTTGGGTTGTTCTGAAATGGATGGTTTTTCTGTTATACCCATGTGTCCGAAAATTTTGGCCAAACGTTCCGTGGGTTGGGCACCAACAGAAAGCCAATATTTTGCACGTTCCGCGTTAACAATCATACGATCCTTATGATCGGATGCTACCATCGGGTTGTATGAGCCAATTCGTTCCACAAACTTACCGTCGCGAGGACTTGTGTTTTCTGCAACAACGATACGATAAAAAGGTTTTTTCTTAGCACCACCACGTGCCAGTCTAATGCGTAAAGCCATAATGTCTGTTTCTGTTCTGTCCTGCTGCTATTGTAAACCAGGATGCTCATTTCCCAAAATTTCACATGAAGACTTCAATTCCATGAAAAATTGGGATACAGTGTACACATGCAATGATCTAACGATTAATGGGAGTATTATGGCGGCTGTTCGCGAAATTTTAGTAGAATGCATTTGTGAAAAAACAGGTTATCCTACTGATTCTGTTGGTGATGGACAGGCTTTAGAGTCGGATTTAGGGCTTGATTCAATCGCGAAGGTTGAATTACTTTCAACAGTAGCAGACCGTTTAGAAATCAATCTAGAAGATATGGACGAATCTCAAACTGAAAAATTGGAAGCAGCTAAAACAGTCGAAGATCTTGTTAAATTCATTGAAGGGATGTGTAAGTAAGCGTTCATGGAAACTTTACTAGACTGATTTCCCGGACGTCATAGGATCTGCGCGATAGCGCTTAGGGCTGTTGGTGCTGGGGTCCAGTTTTTCTAGATTCCGGAGATTAGAAAACCTAGTCGCTGTGCAGAAGATTTTCTAATCTCCGGAAAGATAGGCCAAGCAATACCTTAAAAACTTTGCACAATCTCGTGAACGGGTGTGCTTTTTGTTTAAGTGTTTTCTAGAAAGCTTCTTAACTGTCGTGAGCGGAAAGGATGTTTTAGTTTGCGAAGAGCTTTTGCCTCGATTTGGCGGATACGCTCGCGGGTAACCGAAAACTGCTGTCCAACTTCTTCTAAAGTATGGTCTGTTGCCATTCCAATGCCAAAACGCATACGCAAAACGCGTTCTTCACGCGGTGTTAATGATGACAGAACTTTTGTTGTTGTTTCACGCAAGTTATTATGGATAGCTGATTCGATAGGCAAAACAGCATTTTGATCCTCAATAAATTCACCCAGATGACTATCTTCTTCATCTCCAATAGGTGTTTCCAAGCTGACGGGTTCCTTGGCTATTTTCATAACCTTACGAACCTTGTCGACAGGCATCATCAGTTTTTCTGATAGTTCCTCAGGTGTTGGTTCGCGACCTGTTTGATGCATAATCTGACGAGAAGTACGAACCAATTTGTTGATTGTCTCGATCATGTGCACGGGGATACGGATTGTACGTGCTTGATCAGCAATACTGCGTGTAATAGCTTGTCTGATCCACCATGTGGCGTAGGTTGAAAATTTATAACCACGTCTGTATTCAAATTTATCGACAGCTTTCATAAGTCCAATATTGCCTTCTTGAATCAGATCTAAAAATTGCAATCCGCGATTCAGATATTTTTTCGCAATCGAAATAACTAAACGCAAGTTGGCTTCGATCATTTCTTTTTTAGCGCGAGCTGCTTCTCTTTCACCACGTTGTAAATGATTTACGATAGTTCTAAATTCTTTTGCTGAAATATTAAAACGTTCCTCAATTGATGCCGATTCAGAACATATGGATGACAGCTGAGTTTTGTTTGTTTCAACAAATTTTACCCAACGAGGATCATTTAAAGAAGATAATGTATTTGGTAGTTGTGCTGTATAATCGATTTTATCTCCAAAATATTTCATGAATTGTTCGCGTGAGATTCCGATTTCTTCTGCGGCATTGGCTAGTGCACGTTCGGTTGTGCCAAGTGATTGACTAATTTTACTGTGCATTTCCACCAAATTAGCTAAACGACTTGGAGTAAATCCAACCATTTCAAAGGTTTTGATTAGTTGAACTTGAGCATCTTGATTATTTGGTGTTTTCCTATAAACGCCGTACCATTTTTCGAAGCTATCAAGTAATTTTAGCGTTTGCTGCTTTAATTCACTTTGTTCTGTTATCGTTGCTTGGGCTAACATTTCTAAGTCGTCAGCAGAACCGCTAATAGGAAGTTCAGGAGATCCTAGATCTTCATCGCCATCGTCAGAGCTAGTATCTTGAGAAACCAATTCTTTTGTAAGAATGCGACCCATTTCTAGGTCATTACGCCATTTGGATAAAATGTCGAATGTATAGGGGCTTTTAACAAGCCATTCAACAACAGTTAGCTTGCCTTCTTCTATGCGTTTTGCAATTTCAATTTCACCATCACGAGATAGCAATTCAATGCTACCCATTTCTCGCAGATAAATACGAACTGGATCGTCTGAGAATCCTTCACCTTCTTCGCGCCCTTCAAGGATTTCAGCTTCATCAAGATCACCATCTCCACCAGCGGTATCTCCGCCTTCTGAAGCAACGTCAACTTCATCAACATCATCGCTATCTACAACGTAGATACCGATTTCGGTAATCATACTGACAGTTTCATCAAGTTGATCTGCCGACAACATATCGTTGGACATTGTGTCGTTGATTTCATCGTACGTGATGTATCCGCGCTTTTTACCTTTTAAAATTAACTGACGCAATTCTGGGGATACGTTTTCTAAAGTGCCTAAAAGTCTTGCGTTTTGTTCGCTATCAGCGGGAACATGTGTAGACTTCATCGATTTTTTTTCGGCCATTATTGATCCTCAACATAAACTTGTTTCAACTTACACGTCATCGCCCAATCAACACTCGTAGACTGTACCACACCGAAGAGTTGGGACCAAACTTCCCACCACCCTGCTCGGATGTCTTCAAAATCCGCTGTTTTTTTCACGAACGGCGCAAAAAGCAAAATCCGTTCTTCGTCGAACGCGGGCTGTATTTGCACCTCGCAATTATTGTAGTATCCGTCAAGAATTTGGCAACGGATTTTTTCTAAGTCAGCTTCACTAAATTGGGCGCGTCCGAGATTATCGTGCACTTCATCTAGTATTATGGGATGATTTAAGATTGTTGCCAATAGAATCTCTGCCAATAACCGATTATTTTTTATGGGTATGAGCTTATGAGCAGTCTGATTACTTGTGGGTCTTTTATAAATATATTTCCAAAGAAATTTATTGAGTGTGGCGTAATAAATACGGGACAAATCTTTGTGTTGTATGCTGTGACACAGCTGTTTCAGGGTTTCCTGAATAGCTGCAATTTCTTCTGGAGTTTTGGTGTTTTTTAGTTTGTCTTCAAAATGTCCCCATAAGAAATCAAGTACAGACTTGGGGGCCGTAGTGATGCATTCAAATGCAGAGGGATCTTGATCTACCAGTTGATCTGGATCTGTGTCATCCGGCAATTCAGCAATTGATACGGTTTTATAGGGGGTTAAAAACGGCATTAGCTTTTCAATAGTTCGAAACGTGGCGTGTTTTCCCGCGACGTCACCATCTAAAGCAATGACAGGATCTGTGTGATAACGCCAAACTTGCTGAATGTGTTCAGGAGTTAGTGCTGTGCCCATGGATGCGACAGCGCCCGTAAAGCCATGTTGATGAAGCTTAATAACATCCAGATAACCTTCCACGAAAATGTACCGGTGTTTTTTATCAATGGATTGTCCTTCGAAAAATCCGTACAAGACCTCCTTTTTTTTGAAGTGAGGATTTTCTGTAGAGTTAATATATTTGGGGTGTTCTTTACTGTTAAGAGTTCGACCTCCGAAAGCAATTACAAAACCTTTCTTATCGCGAATAGGAAAAATAAGTCGATCATGAAAACGAGATGTAGAATTTTGGACAAATAGCCCGCTTTGTTCAAGTAGTTTTTCAGAGGCGTGCTGTTTAAGATACTGCCACAGTTTTGTGTTGTCAGGGCAAAACCCAAGACGAAATGTTTTTAACATAGTGGGTGAAACACATCGATCTTGTAAGTAATTTAAAGCTTTTTCTTCTTCTGTTAAGGCGGATTCGAAAAAAGTAGCGGTTTTCTCAAAAAGTGCCAACAAAGGGTCGTTCGAAGAAGTTGTTTCTTTTTGTGTAAAGAAAGAAGGGGGAAGGGGGATTCCCGTTTTTTGAGAAAGGTAGGTAACAGCATCTTTAAAATGAAGACCTTTTTTATCGACAAGGTATGTAAGGACATCACCCGTGGCAGCGCACCCAAAGCAATAGTACAGACCTTTTTCGTTATCAACCCAAAACGAAGGGCTTTTTTCTTGATGAAAAGGACAAAGGCCAATATACTTGCGGCCTGATTTTTTAAGGCGTATGTCTTGTCCGATGATTTCGGAAAGACGTACATGTTGCTTTAAAGATTGTAGATCCACAAAATATTTGTTTTATAGATTTACCTTTAATATACAGCCTATGCTAAGTTAAAGGGAATTTCTTTAGTATGGCAACTCACCCTTTTTAGCAGCATCTGCAAATGCACGTCCTGCTTCTTCCAAAGCATTTACAACAGGATCAAATGAGTTGTTCCCAGATTTTTCTTCTGATGATTCAGGAGGTTGTGGTCCGGGATGGGTTTGTGGTTGTTCGGCGGTGGCACCAAAAGCTAGGTAAAGAAAAGTGATTAGCATTAATTTCTCCACAACATAAGGGTGCTGTCATGACCGGAGTGTACCCAATGGCAATAGAAGTTGTCAAACGAACGTTAACGATGTTGTGCGTAATAGAGGCAGATATCTTTCAAAAAACAACATTCACATTTTGGTTTTTGTGATTTGCAGATATAACGCCCATGTAATACAAACCAGTGAGGGGCCATGGGGAAATACTCGCGTGGAATAATAGCCAGCAAATCTTTCTCAACTGCTCCCGGTGTTTTTCCGGTGGATAGCCCTAAGCGATGACTAACGCGAAAAACGTGCGTATCTACACCCATGGTTGGAGCTGAAGCGTTCACACTTAAAAACACATTGGCTGTTTTTTGTCCAACTCCCGGTAGTTGCACTAGCTCTGCATGTGTTGTGGGGATCTGACTGTTATATTTTTGTATCAGAATTTGAGACAGCTGGACGATGTGTTTGGCTTTTGTTTTGTAAAGACCGATTGTTTTCAAGGCATTACTTAGCTCATCAAGCCCCATATTTAAAACATCTTCAGGTGTTTTAATGCGTTCAAACAAAGTACTGGTGACTTTATTAACGCCCTTGTCAGTCATCCGAGCTGACATCAGGATGGCAATCAGCAAAGTGAATTGGTTGACGTAGTGTAATTCTAATTGCGGGTTGGGATTATGTAATCGAAACAGTTCTAAAATTGTTCTAATTTGTTTTTTCATAAGGCGTTATCAATGATTTGTTCTAAAAATTGTCTTGGAGGAATTGGTGGATTTTCTGCCAAAGCCTGATGATATATAACGGTGGAAGGGGTCAAAGCCGGTAGAGAGTTTGCTTCAATAATGATAATTTGATTAGTTTTGTGATTGAAAAATAAATCGATACGTACGTAATCTTTAATACCTAAAATTTTTGCGACGTCTTCCAAAGTTTTTCGGATGTACTGTGTTTGATAGGTAGAGACAACAGAGGTGGGGGGGGGGGTAAGATTAACGCCGGTTCCACCCTGGAATTTTTCTTCAACCGTCAGAACATGGTTTTGTGCAATGGTAATACTGGGGTTCAAAGCGTAATATGTTTCTTTTTTTTCTAGAACGCCAATGGTTAGTTCTAACCACCCCGTTGTTTTTTTGTGTTTTAATGTCGCTTGATCGATTTGCAGCTCATCCGTTTCTATAAACGGTTCTAAAATAAACTCTGTGCCCGTTTCGGGTGAAATTTCAATGATGTTGGGCTGATTCGTTAGCGTATCAGAGGGAATATAGGAAACCTTTTTTTTCAGTAGGTGTAGGTAAGTCGCAAAATCGTCAATACTGTACAATCGAACAACACCGGCAGAGCATCCATCAGAGCGGGGCTTGATGATAAGGGCGCCAGAAATATTTTTGAATTTTTCAAGGGCTTGGTTCCAAATGGCCGTGATATCAGGAGAATTCCTTAAATCAATGCTGATCTTAGGAAGTCCCTGTGCTTTAGATCCGGCTTGTTCTAAACATTCTGCCGTTTTTAGTTTATCCATACATAGGGCTGATGCAGTAGGGCCCGAGCCTGTGTACGCGACGCCAGCTTCATCAAGCATTTGTTGCAATCGTCCATCTTCTCCCATCCCCCCGTGTAAGCCTATAAATACAAAAGCATTATCGTGTTTCGCTATAGAGATAAAGCTAGCCAGAGGGACTGATTCTAATGTGTTCGGAATTTCGTGAAGAGATTTTTCTAATCCAAGTCTTTGTCTTGTGTTTGCGATATAAGGTGCTAGGCGTTCGTGAATTGTGGTGGCTTCTTGGCAATTGCTTAATATTTCTTCAGCGGTGTGGCTTAGTGCGAATGTATAGGGTAGAGTACATACCTTCATGTCAGGAGTTAGGAAAAAAGGAGAGGCTTTGTATTTTTGGGAGCCTTGAAGTTTCAACCAGATATTCGTTCCACTCATCACGGAAACTTGTCGTTCGGCCGTGTTTCCTCCGAATAAGACGTAAATTTTTTGAAGACCATTCATTGACTATTGTCGTGCTATCTTTTGTTTATTCTATCAGGGGTGTGTGACTAAATCACTTTTTGGTGATGCTAAGTCCCAATTCTTTCAATTGTTTCTGATCAACAGGGGCGGGTGCGTTCATCATCAGGTCTTGAGCTTGCTGATTGAAAGGATAAGCAATAATCTCACGAATGCTTTCTTCTTGGCATAGCAACATGACCATGCGGTCAATTCCAGGCGCAAATCCGCCATGGGGTGGTGCGCCAAATTTCAATGCATTAATCATACCTCTGAACTTTTCATCGACCGTTTTGGCCTTATAGCCAGCGATTTCAAAAGCGCGGTACATAATTTCAGGGATATGGTTACGTATGGCTCCCGAAGACAGCTCAATTCCGTTGCAGACGATGTCGTATTGATAGGCTTTGATCGTCAAAGGTTCTTGATTATTCAAAGCGTCAAGACCACCTTGCGGCATTGAAAACGGATTGTGTGAAAAGTCGATTTGACCGGTATCCTCATTTTTTTCATACATAGGAAAATCGACAACCCAGCAGAATTTGAACGTATTAGGCTCAATCAAATCTAGTTTTTTAGCAATAGCTGTACGTGCTAATCCTGCATATTTACATGCTTTGTCGTAATTGTCGCAGACAAAGAACACGCCGCCATTTTCTCCGCACAGATTTGTCAGAGTGTTGTCTTTTAAGAATTTGGCGATAGGGCCTTTGGGCGTTCCATTTTCAAAAAGAACATAGCCAAGGCCTTTCATGCCTTCTGATTGAGCCCATCCATTCAGATCATCGAAAAACTTACGAGATTGATTGGAGATATTTGTGACCGGTATGCCTTTTACAATGGCTCCTTTTTCAATCGCAGAAGCGAAGACTGTAAATTCAGAGTCCTTAAAGACAGACGTGAGATCATGCAAGCGCAAAGGGTTTCTTAAGTCTGGTTTATCAGATCCGTACGCGTCCATTGCTTCTTGATACGTGATGCGAGGGAAGGGGGAAGGGACTGTTGCGCCATTGCCAAATTCCACAAAAACTTCGGTCAAGACAGGTTCCATTGTTGTGAAAACATCTTCTTGTGTAACAAAAGACATTTCCAAATCTAATTGATAGAACTCTCCAGGAGATCTGTCAGCGCGTGCATCTTCATCGCGGAAACAAGGAGCAATCTGAAAATAACGATCAAATCCAGCAACTATATACAATTGTTTGAATTGTTGCGGAGCTTGAGGTAGTGCATAAAAACAACCAGGATGATTCCGCGAAGGGACTAAATAGTCGCGTGCGCCTTCAGGGGAAGAGGCTGTTAGGATGGGGGTTTGTAATTCTAGAAACCCTCTTGCCGTCATCTTTGTTCGTAAAGACTGGATGATCTTAGAACGCATGACAATATTATTGTGTAGCTTTTCACGTCTCAAATCTAAATAACGGTATTTAAGGCGAACATCTTCAGCGTAGGGAGTGTCAGAGTTAACTGGTAATGGCAAGTCGATGCCGTGATGAAGAACAACTGTTTTTTCGACAACAACTTCAATAGCGCCTGTTATCATCTTAGAATTTTCAGCGCCAGTGATACGCCTGACTACTTTTCCTGAGATGGTGATGATTGATTCATTTCTTAAATATTCAGCAGCCGTGAATGCAGCAGAATCCGGATTGAATACGCATTGTGTTATGCCGTAATGATCTCGCAAGTCGACAAACAAAAGCCCACCGTGATCGCGCTTGCGATGAACCCAGCCTGACAAAGTAACATTTTGATCGATGTTTTGAGTAGTTAGTGCGCCGCAAGTATGAGACCTATATTGAGACACAGAACTAAACCACGCTGACAAATGTCCGATTTTTAAAACCAGATGAGAATTGAACCGTACCTTCACTCATCGCGAACAAGGTATGATCGGACCCTATTCCAACGTTAGTTCCTGGGAAAAATTTCGTACCGCGCTGACGTACGAGGATATTCCCACACAATACACTCTGTCCGCCATAGCGTTTCACGCCAAGACGTTTTGATTCAGAATCGCGTCCGTTTCTAGAGCTTCCGCCTGCTTTTTTTGTTGCCATTGTATTCCCTCAACTATTAACCAATTGTTTCAATTTTAATTACCGACAGATCCTGTCTGTGACCCGTTTTGCGAACATAATTTTTACGACGTCTTTTTTTGAAAATGATCAACTTAGGACCACGAATTTGATCGACCATTGTTGCCTTTACGGAGATGCCTTTTACAAGGGGAGTTCCGACATCAACTTTGGGACCATTGATCGTCATCAAAACATCATCAATCGCGAAGAATTTTCCTACTTCCATGTCAAGTTTTTCAACCGTTAAGACAGAACCGGCAGCAACACGATATTGCTTTCCCCCGGTCTTAATGACAGCTTCCATTATGTGAGTTGCATATGTTGAATAGGCTTATTTTGCTCTGTTTTAACCATATTTGTCAACATTCACGCATGGTAATGTTGCAAAAAACGCATGTCGTTTAGGAAAAAGCTACGCAAATCGGCGATGCCATAACGAAGCATTGCCGCACGTTCTACGCCAAAACCAAAAGCAAACCCACTGTATTTTGAGGAATCAAGTCCGCAATTTTTGATAACGTTAGGGTGAATCATGCCGCAGCCTCCTATCTCAAGCCAATCAGTTCCTGCTCCAATTTTTCCAGTTTTTTTATCGTATTGCATGTCTACCTCTGCCGAGGGCTCAGTGAAGGGAAAAAAACTGGGACGAAAACGCAATGGCAAATCATCGACTTCAAAAAAATATTGAAGATAATCTTTTAGACACCCTTTTAGATGTCCCATGTGAATCCCTTCCTCGATCACAAACCCTTCGTATTGGTGAAACATGGGAGAATGTGTTGCATCGTGGTCCGAACGATAAACCTTACCCAGCGACAAAATTCGATAGGGGGGCTTTTCTTGTTCCATAGTTCGAATCTGAATGTTAGATGTGTGTGTTCGTAAAAGCAAAGAAGAGTCTTTTATAAAAAACGTATCATGACTCTGACGAGCAGGATGATGTTTGGGAATGTTAAGAGCATCAAAATTATGAAAGTCATCTTCCATTTCTGGCCCCTGTTTCACAATGAACCCTTGAGAATGAAAATAGCTTTGAATTGTTTCCATGGTTTGAGAGATTGGATGTCTTGAACCTGTTTGATATATTCTGGAAGGCAAGAAGATGTCGCACCACTGACTTTGAAGCTGTTGAATCATCTGGTCTTGCTCTAATGCCTGTTTTTTAGCATTGATGGCATTTGAAATAGCCTCTTTTTCTGTGTTTATCAAGGCCCCTTCTTTTTTTCGATCATCGGGTGATAAGTTTTGCAACTCTTTTAATTTCTGAGTAATTGTGCCATTTTTCCCTAGATAGTGAAGACGTAAATTTTCTAGTGCTTCTAAAGAGGTGATCTGAGCAATCTGGGATATATCCATGAATATTTATTTCTATGGCGCATTGCTTAGGGTAACATGCTTTTCTTTAACAACTAAAGGGTCTGGAAAACGTTCTTGCGCCTTTAATAAATCAAATTAGACTTCTTCCCGTGTGATCGACGAGGGATGCCAATCAGCCAGGATAGCCTTCTTCAAAAAAATCATAAAAACTTCAAGAGTTTGAAAAATCTGGCGATTCGCCAGAAAAACTTCTAACAAAAACTAAGCAGCTTTAGGTGCTTCTTTTGCTTCTTCTGTTGTTGTTTTTTCTACTTTTACTTCTTCTGCTTTAGGAGCTGGTGTTGCAACTGCCAAAGTCAATAATTCTAATACCATTTCAAAACCGTTAAACATTAACTACAACTCAATATATAAACAAACGCAAAAAAACAGTCAATAATTTTTTTTGAAAAATTTTCTTTTTGTGCACACTTTGTTTCGCAAAAAATCAACAAAAGATGCACAACCCATGATGACAAAGTCAGATTTATGCAACTCTGGTATCGACGCAAAGGTTTTTTTTCCTTATACTCATATACAGAAAGCAAATCCTTTCGATAGTGTGCGTTTAGAAAGTTGAGGTCACGTTGTCCACAAAAACATCAAATCGAGAATCAGAAATTTTACAGGTGATTGAAATTGTTGCGCGTGAACAAGGACTAGAGCCAGACGCTGTTATAACTGCACTTGAACAGGCTTTAATTAAGCCCGCTTTGTCAAAGTACGGATCTCGAAATAATATTTCAGTACGTATTGATCGTGATACGGGTACGATTTCGTTTTACCGAAACATGTCGATTGTGGCGGATGTTGTTAATCCCGATCAGGAAATTCAGTATGAGCAAGCGCTGGCTTTATACCCCAACCGTCATATTGAAATAGGTAAAATGATAGCCGAAGAGCTTCCCCCTATTGATTTCGATCGTATTGCGGCGGCGGCAAGCAGACAAGTTGTTGCTGACGTTCTTCAGAACACGCGCCGATCTCAACATTACAACGAATACAAAAATCGTGTTGGTGAGATGTTCAATGTTACCGTTAAGCGTGACGAAATTAGCTTCTATTTGGCTGAGTTCGACAATAAGGTTGAAGGAATTTTCTTTAAGGAAGATTTGCTTCCTCGTGAAAAATTGCAAGTTGGCGAGCGCGTTAAAGCGGTCATCAGAAGTTTGCGCCCTGATAGTAATGGTCCTGTTGTGCGTTTGTCTCGTACGGCGCCTGAATTGATCAGTGCCTTGATGCATGAAAAAATTACAGAAGTAAACGAAGGGATCATTGATATCAAATCGGTAGCGCGCGATCCTGGAAGTCATGCTAAGGTTGCTGTTTACTGTGCTGATCCTGGTGTTGACGCTGTTGGTGCTTGTATCGGTCCAAAAGGTAGCCGGATTAAAATGGTTTCTGAAGAGCTTATGGGTGAGAAAATCGATGTTATTGAATGGTCCGCAGACAGTGCTGCCTACATTATCAACGCTTTATCTCCAGCTCAGATTAGCAAGGTGATTGTGGATGAGGATGCGCATTCAATCGAAGTGATAACCTCGCAAGATCAGCTTAGTTTGGCGATTGGACGCAGGGGTCAAAATGTCAAATTGGCATCCGCTCTAACGGGGTGGTGCATTACATTGCTGACAGAAGAGAAAGAAACTGAGCGTACTAACAAGATTTTAGATCAGGCCATTCAGCTGTTTTGTATGGGATTGAATATTGATGAACTCATGGCACGCTTTTTGGTAACTGAAGGTTTTTCTTCGATTGAAGAAATTGCTGGATGTGAGTTACAAGAATTGATTGATTTAGATCTGGATGCAGATGTTGCGGTAGAGCTTCAAAATCGTGCGGCGCAATACCTAGCAGCAAAGGAAGATCAGCTGATTGATGAGCTCAGCAAAACAACAATACAAGATGATTTACGTTACGATGAGCGTTTCAGTCTTGAACAAAAATACAAGCTTACGCAGAATGGGTGTAATTCTCTTATGGATGTGGCCGATTTATCAACTGACGAGTTGATGGAAATATTGGCTAACGATCAAATCGATCCAAATGATATGGGTGCCGTCATTTTAGAATTAAGGGCTCAATGCTATAAAAGCAAAGGAGAATAAATGTCTGATCAAGAAACGACAGATAAAGGTCAAGAAAAGCAGCAGCTAACTCTTGATCCGTCAAAAAAGACATTGTTTCACAAGCCTCAAGGACACATGGCAACAGGAAGTCGTTCTTCTAATGTTAAAGTCGAGGTGAAGAAAAAGCGTTTTGGGGTTCCCAACAAGCTGCGTCTTTCTAGTGATTCAACGGTTGGTCGATTCCACAATAAGGCTTTGACTAATGACGAAATGACGCAAAGAATTCAAGCGGTCCGTCAGGCCGACGCTTTAGCTAAAGTTGCTAGACCAGAGCGGCCAGTTTTTAAGCATCAACAATTTAACAAGCCCGTGACGCCATCGGCGTCATCATCTGTTCAACAACCCACCATGCCTTCCGTTGCAGGAGGAGTGGCTGGTGAGGAAGAAACGCAAGTACAGCAAGAGCAGCGCGCAAAATGGAAAAAAGAGGATTTTCATAAAGCACGAGAAAAAAGTGAAGAGGCTTCACCTGTTAAGAAACAAAAAAATCCTTTTGAAACAGAGAAGCGTCAAAGTGCAAAACGTTTTCAGGTTTCTAAATATTCCGGAGAACAGGATCTTGAAGCCATCGAATCTGCGGCGTCAGAGCGTTATCGTAAATTTAAAAAGAAAAAAAACAAAATTGAACAAATTGATCAGCTCTTTATCAAACGTGAAGTAAAAATTCCAGAATCCATTTCTGTTGCGGAGTTAGCAAACCGTATGGCCATACGCGTTGCCGACGTTATAAAAGAACTCATGAAACAAGGTATTTTTGTTACAGCAACTCAAGTTATTGATGGTGATATTGCGCAAATTATTTGTGAAGAATTGGGACATACGCCTGTTCGTGTAGCTGATAGCGACGTTGAACAATTGTTAGACGTTGTTGTTGATCGTCCTGAAGATTTGGTCCCGCGTGCACCAGTTGTCACAATTATGGGGCACGTTGACCACGGAAAAACTTCTTTATTGGATGCCATTCGAAAGACGGATGTTGTCGGTGGTGAAGCGGGAGGTATTACGCAGCATATTGGTGCCTATCAAATTCATACTCAAAAAGGACAGGTCATTACATTTATTGATACACCGGGACATGCGGCGTTTTCTGAAATGCGTGCCCGTGGTGCCAAAATTACAGATATCGTTGTTCTTGTTGTAGCCGCCGATGATGGCATCATGGAACAAACTGTCGAAGCTATTCATCACGCAAAAGCTGCAGATGTTCCGGTTATTGTGGCCGTCAATAAGATTGATAAGCCAGATGCAAATCCAGAGCGTGTGCGTAACGAATTATTGCAGTATGAATTGGTTCCCGAATCTATGGGGGGAGATATCCTTGTTGTTGATGTTTCAGCAAAGACGGGACAGGGATTAGGGAATTTGGAAGAAGCTATTTTGCTTCGTTCTGAAGTTCTTGAACTGAAAGCAAATCCTAATAAGCCTGCGCGCGGTGTCATTGTTGAAGCTTCTCTTGAAAAAGGAACGGGTCCCGTAGCAACAGTCTTAATACAAGAAGGTACCCTGAAAGTTGGGGATATTTTGCTAGCAGGTACAGAGTATGGTCGCGTTAAGGTTATGATGGATGATCATGGTGTGCGTTTAGAATCGGCAGGTTTGGCATCTCCTGTGCGTATCATTGGTTTATCTGGCGTGCCGTTAGCGGGTGAAAAAGTGGCAGTCGTGGATGAAGAGTCAAAAGCTGTTCAAATTGCTAAATACCGTCAGCAGAAAATTAGAGATGAGGAGCACAAACTTCGGGCGCCTCGTTCTTTGCAAGATATGTTGCAGGGGAAAGGCAGTGAGGAACAAAAGATGCTTGCTGTTATCGTGAAAGGTGATGTGCAAGGTTCTGTCGAAGCTATTAAAGGTAGCTTAGAACAATTATCAGATGATAAAGTTAAAATTCGTGTTCTTCACACGGGAGTGGGTGCGATTGCTGAAGGAGATATCACCTTAGCGAAGGCTTCCAAGGCTGTTATCTTGGCCTTCAACGTGCGTGCGAATCCACAAGCGCGTGATATGGCAAAGCGTGATGGTATTACGATTGCTTATCATTCAATCATCTATAATTTAATTGATGAGATTAAGAAAGCAAAATTGGGATTACACGATCCGATTAAACGCGATAAGTTTATTGGGTACGCGGGAGTTCGTCAGGTCTTTAATGTGTCTAAGATTGGGGCGATTGCTGGCTGTATGGTTACAGAAGGACAAGTCCAGCGCGGGGCTAAAGTCCGCTTGCTTCGCGACAACGTTGTGATTCATGAAGGTAAGCTGAAGAGCTTAAAACGCTTCAAAGAAGAAGCGAAGGAAGTTATGAAAGGCTATGAATGTGGCATGTCATTCGAAAATTATAATGACATCAAAGTTGGTGATATCATCGAGTGTTCGATAGAAGAAACGATTCTTACGCAGTAAGTTTTAGCGCGTCAGTTTGAAATTATATTTGTTTGTTAGATCTGGTAGAAGGGGTGAATATTCACTGAACCAGATAACACTTGTAGCGCCTACCTCTATCATGTTTCGTTCCAAAACAAAAATGGTTGAAACAGTAGAGCTTTTTAACAGAATCGATTAACGTAATTCTTCAATACGTGCCGACTTGCCCTTGCGATCGCGTAGATAATAAAGTTTCGCGCGACGAATTTTACCGCGGCGGACAAGACTAACTGAAATATTCGGCGAATAAAGCAAGAAAGAACGTTCGATTCCTTCTCCAAAGGCTACTTGACGCACACGAAATGTTGATCCCAACCCAGCATTGCGACGGGCAATAATGACACCTTGAAAGTCCTGTGTACGGCTATTAGCGCCTTCGATCACTTTCACAGAAACGATAACAGTATCCCCAGCTTTAAAAACAGGTACAGTCTTAGATTCTGTCAGCGCCTGAATTTGTGAATTCTCGTATCTTTTTAGTAAACTCATTGCTTCCTCAAATAGCGCGCCCACAGATCGGGACGACGTTCTCGTGTAATTCTAACAGACTGATCATGCCGCCACCTTTCAATAGCGCCGTGATTGCCGGACAAAAGAACGTCAGGGACACGCAGATTATGAAACTCCCTTGGTACAGTATATTGCGGATATTCCAACAATTCAACTTCGAAAGACTCTGTCTTTAAAGTTTCTTGGTTTTTCAGGATAATTTTGCGTACAAGGGCATCTAGAAACACCTGTGCTGCCAATTCTCCTCCAGACAAAATGTAATCCCCGATTGAGATTTCTTCCATATTCCAATGGTCTATGACGCGTTGGTCGATACCCTCATAGCGTCCACACAGAAGAACAAGTTCGATGGTATTCCCTGTATGTTCAATGAAGAACATTTTATTTAGCTTTGCTTGTGTAAAGGGTGTACCTCTCGGGGAGAAGTAGATAATTCGGGGGTTTTTATGCTGTGAAACAGTATGGGTTAACGCAGCATCGATTATGTCAGGCCTCATTATTAAACCATTTCCACCTCCCAGGGGTGTATCGTCGACCTTTTGATGGTTCAGATGTGAAAACTTACGAATATCAATAATGTTAAGGGTCCAGTCGCTTTGAGATAAAGATTTTCCTGCCAAAGAATGTCCTAAGGGTCCGGGGAACATTTCTGGGAAAAGAGTCAAAACGGAAACATTAAGTTTGCTCATGAATTATCTCAAAATTAAGGAAAAATTAACTATTTTCTACTATGCAGACCATCTGTTTATAGTTTATACTAAACCATGGGATGGGTTTCTTGCACAAAATTGTCTCACGATCGCATCAAAAATTTTCCAGACTATATTCCTCTCCTTTCTTTTTCTAATGCGATTTTGATGCCCGATAGTTCTGAGCAAGTAACCCTTGATGGTGTTCAAGGTTTTTCCCTTGTTGGGGATGTTATTAAAAATGATGGCTATGTTGGAGTTGTGCAATCTTTAGAATGTTTAGAAGATGTTGATTTTTTTACAACGGGAACACTGGCTAAGTTAACGCTCGTCGATATGACTGTCCAAAATATTACTTTTGGTCTGCAAGGATTAATGCGTTTCGATGTTCAAGAGTTTATTAAGACTAATCATCATTTTTATGCAGCAAAGGTTTCTTATCAACGTTATTTAGATGATAAGTTGGCTAAGAAAATGGATCGAGATTCTCTGTTGCGTACATTCAAAAAATTGTTGTCTTATTTAGAATGCAGTGATTTTGATGTGGAGTTGTTTCGTGGGCACTCCAACGAACGTCTGCTGAAAGAATTGGTGCACATGTGTCCCTTAGGACATATCGCGAAGCAGCACATTTTAGAAACAACCGCTTTAGAAAAGCAATCTGATTTGTTGCGTCAGTATATGGAAGAAACAATGCTTGGTCCTCTTGTTGCTTTTACACGGCATTAATTCTAGCTGCTGAGTCCTTTCGCAAGTGCGTTTCCTGTGTCGTTGATGAGTGTTTTTAAAGGATCTTTCGTTCCATCAAAGGATTGACCGATGAAATTAAAGCAGGCGCCGTCTAACGTACCCGAGCAAGCCATTGCTTTGCCAACGTCCTGTTTGAATATGCGATAGCTTATACAGTAAGCCAATAATGATAATCGAACAAGGACATAGGTGTTTGTAAACATGTGAACAAAGATTTGTCCTTTGACGCCGATGGCCATAGAACTATGATTACCACCTTCTATTTGATCGACCAAAATCATTTGTATTTGTTGACCCTTGGTATAAGCGGTATTCAATGTTGCTAACGCAGGGTAGTTGTCTTGATTGTTGGATAAGGCCAGCGAAAAAGCTCCAACTTTTTGTAGGCCGGTTCCGGGGCCAGGGTCGTTGGCAGACGCGCTTAAAAACTGTTGTCCTGTTAATAATTCTGAAAATAAAACGTGCGTAAATGCATAGGCGCTGAGAGTTCTTGTATCGCTTTTAGTTGTTTTTGATCCGATAATGTCCATAAAAACCCAGCGTCTTGGCATGTCGTTCCGATCTAAGCTAACGCGTCTAAAGCTATTGGGTTCGCCGCGAATAGGAGGTAAATCAATTGTTGTGTCCGACATATGATGCATAAATAGAATCTATCTCTATTCTTAATTTAGAATTGAAAAGGTAAAGAAAAAATTAAAGGCAGGGAATCACTTCAGTATTTCGTAGTATATCTTTGCATAATAAGTTATCAGATCGGATTTTTCTTAAAAATGTGAAATATGATAGGATTCATCCCATTATTTATCTTGAGAAAACATATTCTGTTAAGTTGAAAAACGTCACCTATCCTATTGAGCGATTTGTACGCAAGTGTCTTTTTCTAGGGGAAGAGGTGATTCGTTTATGTTTTTCCCTTGGTGTGGATCTAGTAAGATATATCCGCGTCCCCAGACCGTTTGAATACATTGTTCATCATCGCCCAAAAGCTGTAATAATTTGCGACGGAGTTTGCAAATAAACACATCAATAATTTTGAGTTCTGGTTCATCGATGCCCCCATACAAGTGATTCAAAAACATTTCTTTTGTTAGTGTTGTTCCTTTTCTTAAGGATAGTAGCTCTAGGATGGCGTATTCTTTTGGTGTTAAGGAAATAGGATCACCCTCTATACTGACGATTTTCTTTTTTAAGTTTACTTCCATTTTTCCCGTTTTAATTACGGTGTCAGAGTGACCTCTAGATCGTCTGATGACGGCTTGTACGCGCGCCAATAATTCTGGTTTGCTAAATGGTTTTGTTACGTAGTCGTCAATTCCGATGCCAAAGGCTTTTAGTTTATCTTCAACGCCATTCATGCCTGAAATAACAAGAACGGGTGTATGAATTTGTCCGCTACGCAATCGGCGTGTTACTTCATATCCATTAATATCAGGTAGATTTAGATCCAGGATAATAAGATCGTAATCGTACATTTTACCGATTTCCAATCCATCTTCTCCCAGTGCCGTTACGTCGCATATGATCTTTTCAGCCTCAAACATATTTTTGAGACTACTGGACATCATATGATCATCTTCAATTAGCAATAAACGCATTTGAGGCCTTTAAAATATGCTCATCTTCTAATTTAATGCTAGCAACAAAAGTTAACGAAAATATAAATTTTAAGATAATTTATTAATAAGAAATGTACGCGTGTCGTGTCGATGCTGTTTCGTGTAAAATAAGCCTATTAGATTTATGCGATCATTCTCAATGTTATCTTTTCAGAAAATAATTTTACGGTTACAAGAATATTGGGCGGATCAGGGATGCTTAATTTTACAGCCGTATGACATGGAAGTAGGGGCGGGGACATCACATCCTTCAACGGCCTTGAAATCTTTGGGACCTGATCCATGGAAAGTTGTTTATGTGCAATCCTGTCGGCGTCCTAGTGATGGACGATATGGAGAAAATCCCAATCGCACACAAATGTATTACCAATTGCAGGTGTTTATGAAACCCGCACCGGAAAACAATCAGGAACTTTATTTAAAAAGTTTAGAGCATATCGGGTTGCATCTTAAAGACCACGATATTCGTTTTGTCGAAGATGACTGGGAAAATCCTTCGTTAGGTGCGGCAGGGTTGGGCTGGGAAGTCTGGTGTGATGGTCTTGAAATTACACAATATACTTATTTCCAACAAGTTGGAGGATTGGCATTGGATGTGATTCCTGTAGAGATCACCTATGGTCTTGAGCGCATCGCTGCCTTTTTGCAAGGCGTAGAAAGCCATTTCGATATCCAATTCAATGACGATCCTAAAAAGCCTTTCACGTACGGAGATGCTTTTAAACGTAATGAAATTGAGCAATCTCATTATAATTTCACAGGAGCATCGATTGATATGTTAAAAAGGCACTTTGAAGATCACGAAGTTGAATGTAAACGTCTATTAGAGATGAAACTGCCTTTACCCGCTTACGACCAATGCCTTAAAAATAACCACATCTTTAATTTGTTGGATTCTCGTGGAGCCATTAGCCATACGCAACGGGCAGAATATATTCTCAAAATCAGGCAGCTGGTGAAACAGTGTTGTGAGTTGTTTCTGTAGGAGACGACTCAGAAATCATTTTTCTCCATCGATGAGAATCTTCTAATAACCTCTTCAGCTCTTCGTTTTCGGGAAACCACACCTCCTCTGGCGGAACTTCACCCCGTCTCTGGAAAGCTTCTTGATATAGTTTTCGTCGATCAAGAATTTTAAGTACAACAGCAGGACTGTTTCCTTCAAAAACGTGACACCACGATTGAGTAACACTTATTAACAGATTGTCCAGTGCAGTACATGCAGACGTATCGTGACAAGACATTAGAAGTTTCCACAACCTTTCAGATTCGCCTAAAGAGGTTTCAGACTGTTTTTTACGCTGTTTTGATGTCTCTATAAATATCAATCGACATTGTTGTCTTTCCTTAACATCCAAAGGTCGTATTTTCTCAGCATACCTTATTAGTTCGCGTGTTGCTGAGCAATTATAGATAGTTCGAGCACTGTCCTTCATTAGCGCAAAAATCTCATCATTCGTTCGTATTGGATACTCTTCTCTTAGTCTACAGAATATCCCAGCGATAATGGGAGTAGCATAAGAGGTTCCTTCAGGACAGCCTTTTGGAAGCCTAATAGCAAAAAAAGACAGGTCGCGCAACATAGAAGAATAGTTAGAATATGATTTAAGTCCTAACCCTGTGTCGTCTGCAACACCACAAAAAATTGTTCTTGGGTATCGCTGGCATTCTTTTTCTTTGTACCCATAAATATTGAATCGCTGATAAATTCTAGCAAAAAAGAGAGATACATGATTCGCATTGGCGTGGTTTTTGAAAAAACAAGAACTTGCTATAGGTTCTCCATCATTCCCTGCAGCCTGGAATAAAACTGCTCCCGCCTCTAATCTCTTTAAAAAGAGAAAATAGGGGATAAATATTCCGCCAGAACTATTACTGATAATGTCCGGCTTTGCGAAAGGATGATTCATAATACTTGGTACCAACAAATCAGTAGACCCGTAACTTTCACGCAGTAGATTTTCAACTATTTCCGCGTGTTGATTTAGTTTTTTAAAGATTTTAATCATCTGGATCTGGGGAATTAGAGGGAGCGTGCCCAAAGTTGACCAGATAGTTAAGTTCCCTGGACCAAGCAAATCGAACTGTGGAAACCGCTTGCACAATGAGCAGTCCATCATATAGATTGGATAAGTAAGCAGTATTGCTCCTCCTACTACAAGGTTGTAGAAAAAAGTTTTGTCAAACTCACATATGGCTACCTTTGGAGGTTGATTTTGTGGTTCGGCAGCAAATGATGATAAGAAAAAAGAAGAAAGCATGAAAATGAGGTAACCAGTCACGTCCCTGTATTCTAACTTAGAAGTTCATATTTTTCAATGGGGCGTAAGAATATCGGTGGTGCTGAGAAACAACTCCTTCATGGATAACGGCAAGGTGTTGTTTGGTACCATACCCCTTGTGTTGGTCAAATCCAAATTGAGGATAGAGGTGACCCAAGACAGTCATCCATCGATCTCGTAAGACTTTAGCAATAACGGAAGCCATGGCAATGGTGTAATGCTTACTATCCCCTTTAATAATGGTTGTTGTGGGGTAGAGGAAATCATAAGATCGATTGCCGTCAATGAGTATATGGTCAGGGGTAAAAGGTGATAAACAGCGAGCAAAGGCCGTTTGTACGCCATGTTTCAAGGCGGCAGGAATACCCATACAGTCTAGGTCTGGTGCGGAAATAGAAGCACATCCCCAAAAAATGTTTTTGTTTTTATGAGGTAGTATTTCAGAAAAAATTTTTTCACGTTGTCGTTCAGATAGTTTTTTAGAGTCGGTTAAGGGGATAGATGGAGCATTGTTTAAGTCTATGGCGCAACACACGATAATAAGTGGACCGGCTAATGGTCCCAACCCAACTTCATCAATGCCAAAGATGTAACGGCCGAACATTTTGTCGTGGGATGGGCTTAACATATTGCTTCGGGAACCGTTTTCATGAGTTTATCAGTCTTTAGTGGATTTGTTCGAAATTTTGTAAATGTACTGGTTTTACAAAACAGCTCTTATTAACGGTTGAATGGTTTTTTCTTTGAGAAGTCTCGACGCGGTCTGTTCTCTGAACCGAAATCTCGACGAGGCTTGTTTTCCGAAGAAAACTCACGACGAGTTTTGTTTTCTGATGAGAATTCGCGACGTGATGGTCTACTTTCTGATGAAAATTCTCGACGACGACTTCCTGGTTTTGATGGTCGATCAGAGTAAGATGATGACGAACGAGGAGAACCACTACCACCAAAAGAACGTTCTGATGATCGTTGCTGTGGATTCAACATCCGTTCAATAGCTACCCATTTGCGTGCATCTATCGGAGTTATAAAACTTACAGCACAACCTGTTGCGCCTGCACGCCCTGTTCGTCCAATACGATGAATATATTCTTCTGGAGATTGGGGTAGATCATAGTTGATCACATGTTGAATGAGAGGCACATCTAGACCGCGAGCGGCAACATCTGTGGCAACAAGAATTTTATATTTTCCTTTTCGGAAATCATTCAAAACCCGTTGACGTGTGTGTTGTCTTAAGTCTCCATGAATGGCGACCGCATCATGATGATCATCACAAAGACGTTCTGCAATTTCATCAGCATCTATTTTTGTTTTTACGAAAATAACGATGGAGCCTTCACGTTTTTCCAGTTGTTCTAGCAATGTTTCGTACTTGTGTGTACGAGAAACATGTAAAACCTCTTGGGTAATTGTGTCTATTGGTGTTGTTTCTGGACCAACAGATACACGCTCTGGATTGTGTAGATAGTAATTGGCCAATTTCGCAATCGGTCCTGGAATTGTCGCCGAAAACATCAATGTTTGGCGTTTTTCCGGTAAAGATTTCAGAATGGCATCCAACTGAATTCCAAATCCCATGTCAAGCATACGATCTGTTTCATCAAGAACTAAAAACGAGGTGTTTATTAGATTTAAGCTTTTGCGTTCCATGTGATCTAAGATACGACCAGGAGTTCCCACGATAATACGTGGGCGTGTCCGTAATTGCTGTATCTGCCTAAAAATTGGTTCTCCGCCAATCAGCAAAGCAAAACGCAAAGGTGATTTTGTTAAAATTAACAATTGTTTTATAGTTAGAGACACTTGCTGTGCAAGTTCCCGCGTTGGAGCCAAAATCAAGGCACCTGCTTTAGGATCATTTGAAAGCCGTATTAACAATGGTAGTGTAAAAGCTAATGTTTTACCTGTACCCGTTTGAGCAGATCCTAAAATATCTTTTCCTTCTAGCGCTAAGGGTACCGTCTGAGATTGAATGGGGGTAGGTACGAGAATATTTTGAGATTCTAGTGCACTAACCAAAGACGTCGGTAACCCTACTTCTTTGAAATTATTCATTATAAACCTTGTTGAAATAGGTGATTTAAAAAAACTAACCGTGAGCTGCGTCTTCCGCGGGTTGTAAATTAACCGCTGACGTCTTTCCACGGCGTGTTTCTAACTCGTATGAAACACGTTGACCTTCGGTCAAACTTTCCCATCCCGCACGTTCTACGGCAGAAATGTGAACGAAAACGTCGTCTCCGCCGTTTTCAGGTTGAACAAAGCCATAACCTTTTGTGGGGTTATACCACTTAACAATTCCAGTTTGCATTAAAAAAAACTCCTTCAATAATTTGTGACCCTTAATTTTAAGAAGTCACAACATGCATAGACAGTATATTAGAGAATTCACAAGAAAAGCAAATCTGATTTAATAATTTTATCTTTTTAAACGCAATAATGTTCTATCCGGCTACTGCTTCTTTTGCTGACTCAAGGGGGTGAGACTCCATATTATTTAATATCTGTTCGATAGATGCTGCTTGCTGTTCTTCTTTCTTTTCGAAGCCGGAAACTGTTTCTGTCGGGGTAGATGGTGCTGTTGAGGGTGTTTCGACTTTTTCTAGAATCTGTTTTAGTGTTCCATCTTTTTGCATTTTTTGGATCTCATTGTTAATACGCATGACTAATTTGTCGTGTTTTTGATTAAATGCAAACGCAATGTGTAGACCGCCGCCAGTTGTTAACCCTGTTTGATCCGTATATTCATTTACAATACGTAGGTTAGGGGTTTCTTTCACAAGATGTTCAGCGTGTAGGCGATCGGTGACATAAATCCCTCCTTTTTTTGTTTCAAAGGATTGCAGTACATCTTCCCATAGTGGGAAATTGGCGACGTTTAATTTTTTATACTTTTCAGAAAGCTGTTTGCTAACAAAATCTGTAAAATCTGGATCACTGACAACAAATAAATCAAACTCATGATCTTTATCAGCGGGAGATACCGTGTTTTCTATGGTAACGACTGAAACAATTGGAGATTTATAAAATGGACTTGTAAACAGAACTTTTTCTTTGCGATTCGTTGTTATGGAAATGCCACCGATGGCACCGTCAACGCGTCCCGATGAGACAGCGTCTATAATTTCCTCAAATTTTAATTCTTCAAAGACAACTTTGAAATCTAGTCGCTTCGATAGTTCTTCTAAAATCTCGACCTCTAATCCCTTTTTATTACTATTGGGATCGGCAATGTCAGTTTCTTTAGGATCCTTATAAGTAAATGGTGGGTAGTTAAAATCAGAGGCGATGTGTAGTACAACTTTCTCAGGTATTGCATTTTTTTGTGCTTTTTCGTTTTTAGCTTCTTTTCCTGAGGAGCAGGCTACAAGGCTACACATGAAAATTACACCAAGGGATTTCCAAATTTTTGTTAACATGATGAGGCTCAAATTAAGAGGGGGCTTTTCTTAATGGTACTGCTTTAAAAGTAAATAAACGATTAATGTTTTGACATATCATCGATATATTGCTACAGCTAAAGAAAGGACAGATGATTTGAATAATGATGACTGCACAAGCTGATTTTTCTCCAAAAGCTGCTGAACGTTTAGCAGATAAACCGCAAGATGTTTTTTTAAAAGAGATGATGCAAAAAGGAGAATATTTAACTGTTTTCTTGATCAATGGTGTTAAGTTAAAAGGAATACTGGCAGGGTATGATGATAGCTGCATCATTCTTAGCCGGGAAGAAAGTGTACAACTTGTTTATAAGCATGCCATTTCTACAATGATGCTTTTTGTTGAACGTATATAGTTTCTCCTTTTTATTTGCTTATTCGGTCCATTTGAATGGTGCCAGCGATGCTGTTGTCAAAGAGTTCAATAAGCAGTCCGTATTCTATAGAAAAACGAACAAAGAAATAAGTTCTTCTCATTTAGATTTCAATATTCAGCAAGATTTATTGTTGCTTAAAAACGTGTTGAATGCGTATGGATATCTTGAGCATTCTATTTCGTATCGGGTGAATGGACGAAAAGTTATTTTCAATATAGATGCGGGCAAAGCCTTTAAAATCAGGACAATCAGTCTTAAAGACTGTGAGGCGGAAACGTGTATTTGTGACGACTTGGTTGCTGAATTAAGATTAAAAGCTGGTGATGTTTTGCAATATCACAGATTAAGTCAAGCGCATGAGCAATTACTTGATTTTCTACAAAACATGGGATACGTGGCGCCGCGTTACAAAAAGCCTTACATTTTGGTTCATTATGACGCGAAGGAAGTAGAGATTGAATTTCGTATTCTTCCTGGGAAACGGGTGGTTTTTGGAGATGTGTTGCTATCAGGATTGGAAAAAATAAAATCAACTTACATTCAAAACAAAATAACGTGGAAGAAAGGAGAGATTTTTAATAAAAGTCTTCTTGAGAAATTTCGAGAGAAACTGTACGAGACAGGGCTTTTTTCCCATATCAGTTTCAAAAGACACATTCATAAAGAAACGGGGGCTGTCGATATTGAAGTAAGACTTGTTGAAATGGCTCCGCGTTATATTGGGCTGTCGGCCTATTTGCGTACAAATGAGGGGTTGGGAGGTCAAATAGAATGGCGTCATTTGAATTTGACTGGCCATGGAGATGAGCTTGCCCTAAAATTTAAGGCGTTTAAATATTTTAAACGTGCGGAGTTTGATTATGCGTTACCTCATTTTTTGACAAGAAAGCAAAAAACACATTTATCTATGAGCTGGGAGAAATTAGATCGTGACGCTTATGAGTCCGATCTTATTACGTTTTATCCTTTTTTAAGAACAAAATTAAATAAACATATAAAGATTTATACAGGAATCCAATATCAGATTGGTAACGCAAAAAAAACGGAAGTGACATTTGATACAACGAAAAAACAATTAAATCCTCCTGATAAAATTTCTTTTGATGTTAGTTTAATATCTTTTCCTATGTCTATCGCTTATGACACAACAGATCATAAGTTTTCTCCGACAAAGGGATTGTATATGGAAGCGGGGGTTGCTCCATTTTTTGGTAAAGATCATCAGAATTTTATAAAAATAGATACAGCCGCTTCTTATTTGTTTCCTTTTGGTTCGAAACAGAAAGAAATTCCTCCTTTTGCTTGGTTTAATAAAATTGCTTTTGGACATTTGATAGGAAGAGACCTGAACAAAATTGTGCCACATCAGCGTTTTTATTTAGGTGGTCCGACAACTATGCGGGCTTATGGATTGAATCTGGTGGGAGATTTGGATGCTGATAAGCACCCTAAAGGTGGAAAGTCGTTTGGATATTATGTGACAGAGTGTCGCGTGCAAATGCATGAAAAAGTTACACTCAATTTGTTCCATGAAATTGGGATTGTAAATCAAACCGGTTTATCGAATCTTCTCAAAGAAGATAATAAATTTTTCCATGGATCTGGCGCTACGATCTGTTACTATTCATCTGTTTTGCCCATACAATTCGGATTTGCTGTGCCCTGGAACCGTCGTAAAAATTATGAAGGTAAGTACATTGATGATGTTTTCCAATTTTATGTGGGTATTGGTCAAATACGCTAAATTATTCAGTTTGTTCACTTTTTGTTTAGATTCTCGCAATCATATGTTAACTTGCGATTCCTTATTATCGGTATAAGACAATAAAAATAGGTGAAACTCGTGGAAAGTTTACAGCACAAGCTCGACCGCATCAGGAAGCCACGCGTACAGATCACATATGATGTGGAAATCGGGAATGCGATTGAAAAGAAAGAATTGGCGTTTGTTGTAGGAATTTTGGCCGATTTATCCGGACATCGTGAAGATGATATCAGGCCTTTGCCTCCTGTTAGAAAGCGTAAGTTTGTGGAAATTGATTGCGATAATTTTGGTCATGTAATGGAAGCGATTAGACCTCATCTGCATCTTGTTGTTCGTAATTGTTTGGACACAAAAGAACAAGACAGAGCGTTTGATTTTTATTTCAATTCTATGGATGATTTAGATCCTTTGGCTCTTGTTAAGCAAAATCCCAGCTTGAAGGCTATGTATGACAAGCGTACAGCTCTTAAAGATTTCTTGGTGAAGATGGACGGCAATGATCCTTTAGAAGAATTGGTACGCCAAATTGTTTCAGATTCAAAAGTTCGTGCTGATTTGAAAACACAGGTGGCAGCTGCAATAGATGCGATTCAGAAAGCAAAAGCAAATGCTGCTGTTGGTACCACCACCAGCCAGGCAGCAACACCTGCTGCAACCCCAGAGGGAGGTAAATAGTCATGGCTAATAATGCTGCTGCACAAACAGTGCCTTTATTGGATCAGTTTTTCTATGATGGAAAAATGATTCGCCAAGATGCGCAAAAAGAATATGCGCTTGAAATGTTAAATACATTGCTAAGTGTGCTTGATGAAGCCGATGCTAATAAAACACCGGTAGATCCTGTAACACCCGAAAAATCTGTTATGCAAGTTATCGGTGATTGTGATCAAAAAATTTCATTGCAGCTAGACCAAATTTTGCATCATCCTGATTTTCAAAAGTTAGAGGGATCTTGGCGTGGACTGAATTATTTAGTGATGAATACAGAAACAGGTACGATGCTTAAGTTGCGGGTCATGAATATTTCTAAAGATGAAATATTGAAAGACTTGGAAAAAGCTGTTGAGTTCGATCAAAGTGCTATGTTCAAGAAAATTTACGAAGAAGAATATGGTACATTCGGTGGTCATCCTTATTCATGTTTGGTTGGAGATTATTTCTTTGACCGTAGTCCAATGGATATGAATTTCCTTGAAAAAATGAGTGGTGTTGCTGCGGCGGCCCATGCGCCATTTTTGACATCAGCGTCTGCAGACCTGTTTGATCTAGATTCATTTGAACATCTTGGCCGTCCGCGTGATTTGGCTAAAAGTTTTGAAAGTTTAGAACTGATCAAATGGAATTCATTTCGAAAAATTGAAGATTCTCGTTATGTCAGTTTAACGATGCCGCGTGTTTTGATTCGATTGCCTTATGGTGACAAGACAAATCCTGTTGAAGGCCTAAGTTACAATGAAAACGTTGAAGGAGCAAAAAGCACCTCATTTTGTTGGACAAATACAGCTTATATCTTGGCGCAACGTATTACCAACGCTTTTGCCCACTATGGATGGACAGCCGCTATTCGTGGTGTTGAAGGTGGTGGTATTGTCGAAGACTTGCCGGCTTACACGTTTAGGACGACTGATGGTGATTTGGCGTTGAAGTGTCCTACCGAAGTTGCGATTACAGATCGCCGAGAGAAAGAACTAAGTGATCTTGGTTTCTTGCCGCTTTGTCATTGTAAAAATGAAGATTATGCTGCGTTCTTTGGAGGTCAAACAACCCAGCATCCAAAGCTTTATAACCTTGATGAGGCCAATGCGAATGCAAACTTGTCGGCTCGTCTGCCTTACTTGTTAGCGGCATCTCGTTTTGCACATTACATCAAAGTTATTATGCGTGACAAAATTGGTAGCTTCATGACACGCGGTAACGTCGAAGCTTATTTAAATAATTGGTTGGCTGATTACATCTTGTTAAATGATGATGCGGGACAAGAAGTTAAAGCGCAGTACCCTCTTCGTGAAGGACGTATTGACGTGTTTGAAATTCCTGGAAAACCCGGATCTTACAAAGCGATTGTTTACTTAAGACCACATTTCCAGTTGGAAGAATTAACAGCATCTATTCGTTTAGTTGCTACATTACCGAAACCTGCTGGGGGATAAGGTGCTCTTTTTCTTTTTGTTGTTGTTATGGAGTATTTCTTTCGGTCTAACAAGAGTATTCTATCTTGATTTAGCTCGCGGTGTTCTTGATGCGACAGTTTTGACGTTACTTATTGTTTCTGTGGGATATTTCTTAACTATTCTTTATGAAAATCGAAGATATCGTACTTATATCAGATGGGTACAAATCAAAAAAAATGAAACAAAACACAAAAGTTTTTGAGGGGTTATTCGATAAATTCGGGGATAATCCCGTTTGTTGCGATGATATCTTAGCGCCTATCAAACGGGAGCTTGCTCGTTTTTTAACGTCTCGTCAAAAATCACGAGGGGTTAATAAAACATGTCTGGCTTCGGATTATGGCATGCCTATCGTTGTTTGGGAGAAAAATGGGGCAAATTTGCGAGATTTAGAGCAGACGATCACAGATCGAATTCAGCAACTTGATCCTCGGTGTCAAAATGTGGCATGCCACTTATCTCTTGACGATGGCGTAATTGACCTTTCAATATCGTTAAGCGTTATCTCTCCACGGCAAAGAGAGCCTCATATTTTCGCCATGAGCTTACCCATAAAAAGCTAATTTTGGTAATTCGAACAGCACCTGTCATAATATAATAGCCTTTCGTATCACGTTCGATCATGCTTCTTTTGTTTATGTGTATTCTTGCTTATTTTCTAGGTAGTATCCCCTTTGGTCTTATTTATGGATGGATTTTTAAAAAAAAAGATATTCGCAAACAAGGGTCAGGAAATATTGGTGCAACAAATGCTTTCAGGCTGGGGGGATCACGCCTTGCGTTGCTGACCTTGCTAAGTGATATGGCGAAAGGAATGTTGGCTATTAATGTTGCCGAATCTTTCGGTGTTTTATCCGGAGATATGTACTATGTGGCCTTGATGGTCATTGTGGGACACATCTTTCCTGTATGGCTCCATTTCAAAGGAGGGAAGGGAATTGCCGTTGCATTCAGTACAATTTTTATGTTGGTACCGTTTTGTGCTATAAACTTGGTTGTTATTTGGGCTGCCGTTTTCTGGCAATATCGCGTATCATCTTTGGCATCAATTATTGCTTCGGCTGCATTTGTCGTTTTGGCGTTGATCTACGATGTTTGGTTCCCTTTTGCGTTACTTGTTTCTGGTGTGTTATTGTATGCGCATCGGGAGAATATCCAATCCTTGATTCAAGGGAAAGAAGCGCCTATTGCCTAATTTAATAAGGTTTTTAGAAGATATTGGTGTGTACTATACCATTGCAGAAGATCCAATTTGTCGATTGAATCGCGTTGGGTTTAGCACGCTTGGTGATTTAGAGCGTTTTTATACAGACACGTTAGATCATCCCCTTAAGCAAACGGCATTGAACACTGTCTTTTCAAATCATAAAATGCATGCCAAGGTGATGCTAATTGGTGAAGCACCTGGGGCAGAAGAAGATGTACGAGGAGAGCCTTTTGTCGGGAAAAGTGGTCAGTTGCTAACGGCTCTTCTACACAGTATTGGATTGACCCGTGATGATGTTTATATTACCAATCTTGTGCCGTGGCGCCCTCCTGGCAACAGAAATCCCACCCCAGAAGAAATGACTTTTTTCCTACCATATTTGCATAAGCACATTCAGCTTATGAATCCAAAATGTATTCTTTTACTAGGAAGCATCGTCACAAAAGCTCTTTTTGGAGAACATGTTCGTATTTCTTCTTTTCGTGGTCAAATTCATGATTTGCTGATAGAAGAACAAAAGTATTCGGTACTACCCACATTCCATCCGTCATATCTTCTTCGCTCTCCCCGTCAGAAAAAATTGGCATGGATTGATATGCAGTTGTTAAAATTTTGTCTTTGAAGTGACGTGTGGACAAGAGATCCTTAACGTTGTTTTATATATCAAACGCAATTGACTCCTGTTTTTTTGAGTTTACATATATGTCATAATTGGTCCTGGGTTTTGTGAAACAAAGAGTCGTTGTGTCCAAAACGTGGATCAAAGCGGTTGTTTTTGATGTTGATGGTGTTGTTTTCCGATCTCTAAACGAGAACGGAAAATATTTGTGGTCTCGTACAGCCAAAGAAGATCTTGGATTAACAAAAGATCATTTTAGAAAAATTTTTTCATCAAACTGGGATGATGTTGTATGTGGAAACATAGAAACCATTGACCATCTTCGTTGTGTTTTTCAAGACCCGCTATTTACTCCTTTGTCCATTACACCAGAATCATATATTGATTATTGGCTAAAAAACGATAATTTTATTGACTGGGATGTTATAGATTTTGTAAAAACCATCACGATTCCCTGTTATCTTGGTACAAATCAGGACTATTATCGGACACAACATATCGTCCAACTTGTGGGTCACTTTTTTTTCGGAATGTTTTTCTTCCTACAAAATGGGACACACGAAACCAAATTATGGGTTTTTCAATTTCATACAAAACAAATTAAATGTGGAGCCATCTCAGCTTCTTTTGATCGATGATACCGAAACAAATATTCAAGGGGCTGAATCTTGTGGATGGAATGCCTTTTACTATCGAGACAACTTAGAGATATTAAAAAAATTTGTAAGCACACGGATACCTTCGAATAATCAGAAATTATAAGCAAATATTAAAGTGTACCCCAAGCGTTAAGTAGCGATTCTAGCTTTTTTAATAATTTGACAAATCTCTTGCGTACAACTTTCCAAGTTGTCATTTATGACGACGTAATCGTAAAAAGATGCATCTTTAAGTGTTTTTTCAGCGGCTTCTAGACGCCTTTGAATGATTTCTTGCGAATCTTGATTTCTGTTTTCCAAGCGTTCTTTCAGAACAGATAAAGAAGGTGGCTTTATGAAAATACCAATAATTTTATAGTGTTTTTTTAAGTTTTGTAGTCCTTGATAATCTTTATTGAACAACAAATCACACCCTGCTTGACCTATTTTTTCAATTTCAGACTTCAATGTGCCGTAAAAATTTCCGTACACGCAGGCGTGTTCAGCGAAATTTTTTTGTTCTAGATGTTTTTCAAAGTTTTTTTTACTCATAAAATAATAGTCTTTTCCATCGATTTCTAAGGGGCGCTTAGGACGGGTTGTTGCGGATACGGCGACACGCAGAAGGGAATCATTTTCTAATAACTTATCAATAACAGATGTTTTACCAGATCCGGAAGGTCCTGAAATAACGAATATTAAATTTTCTTTTTTTTGCATTTTTGTTTCCATAAGTTGATATTTTTAACGTGTTCTTTGTAGTGTTTTGAAAAACGGTGATCTCCAAATCCTGTTACAACAAAAAACAAAGAATCTGAATCACGAGACGGCTTGATTACAGCGCGAATCGATTCTTCGCCTGGACAGCAAATAGGTGTTGGAGGTAGTCCATGATATTTATAAACATTATAAGGAGAATCAATATGTAAATCAGATTTGCGCAATCGACACCCTCCCGCTGTGCGGCCTTTCGTGATGGCGTAGATAATACAAGGATCTGCTTGCAATTTCATGCCACGTTCTAACCTATTTAAAAATACGCTGGCAATTTTGGGGCGTTCGTGTGTTATATGTGACTCTCGTTCTATAATGCTTGCCATGATTAAAATGTCGTGGGCTGTCTCTAAGTGCTTATGTTTAAATTCGCTACACAGTTCTTCCAGTTTTTGAGCCATGATTTTTTGAAGACGTGCTACAATTTCAGAACGCTCTTGCCCCTTGTCATAATTTAAGGTTGTGGGGAACAAAGATCCTTCTTGAGGAATGTCGTGGATTGTTCCTTTTAAGTAAGGAGTTTTATTAATAAGTTGAATGATTTGAAAAGACGTTAACCCCTCAGGAATTGATAATCGATGAACGATGCTATTGCCTTTTGTCACCTTTGTGAAAATATCTAAAGAAGAAATACCTTCTTCAAAAAGATATTCGCCAAATCGGACATTTTTTAATTGATGTGTTGTTAATAAACGTACAAGAAAAGTACCATAAATCGGTTCAAATCCCATTCTAAACAAATCATTTTGTATTTTTAAAACGGAAGTGCCGGCTGGAATCCTATAATAAACATCTTCGGTAGGCCTCCTTGGATAAAGCCATACCAAAACAATGACAGGGATAATCCAAAAAAATTTCTTCAATTATTCAGACTCGAAATCTTCTGTCTTTTGATCAACAGGTGTTGATTCGACCTCGAACTCTTTTGGAGGCTCTTCAGCGTCTGTAGGACCTTTTTGCAAGAAATTTAATTCTTCTTGTGTTGTACCTACAACGACCGTAATTTCTGTTGCGACTTCTGGATGTGGCAAAATACGTACGGTATATATGCCAGTTTCAGTAATTGGTTTCGGCATCGCAATATGGGCACGCTGAACATTTTGTCCTTTTTCTGCAAGATGATGAGCAAGGTCGCGTACTGTGATTGATCCGTAAAGTTTGCCGTTAGCCTGGGCTGCCGCCGTAACTTCTAAAACAAAACCGCGTAGCGCATCCGCTTGTTTTTCAGCAATCATTTTTTTGTCTGCATTTTTAGCTTCGTATTCGAATTTCTTTGCATTAAACAGTTCTTTGTTGGCTTGTGTTGCACGCAAAGCTTTTGATCTTGGTAACAAATAGTTCCGGCCATAGCCGTCTTTTACGTTAACTTCCTGGCCGATATTACCAAGATTACGCACACGTTCTAACAAAATGACGCGCATTATTTTTTTTCATACAACTAACTAATAGGCTACCCGGAATAAGGTGAAAATTCAACCTCAACTTTTTCATTTAGATGATTTTTTCTTTTTTGTATAAGCGTTTGGCAATGTTGATATTGCCAGAAGCAACAAGATAATTTGTGACATTTTCCAAGACGCGAATCACGTAAGAACGTGTTTCGTAAAAAGGGATGCATTCAATCCATTCAATGACATCGACGTTTTTATCGCGCGGATCACCAAGATCTCTTATCCAATCGTGCACATTACAGGGGTCTGTATTGTAACTACACAGGGCAATAATATAAGAATCTTGATTCATTTTTAAGACGTGTTTAATATTATGAAGGCCCAATCTTATGTTATTTTCGGGTCTCAATATATCATTTTCATTTTTAATCTTAATACCAAGCATTTTTGCCATTTGGTGTGCTGTTTTTGGAATAAGCTGCATAAGACCTAAAGCGCCTTTATTGCTTTTTGCCGTACGGTCGCATTCGCTTTCTCTGTAAATAATGGCTCGAATTAATGCTTCTTCAACAGGGCTTTTGGTAATGTTTTTGGGTAGTTGCAGCATGGGAAGGGTAGTATGTCCCATAGGATTCTGACCGTATTTGATATTGGCTTTCTTACATGTTCTGACGTAGGCGGCAGGATGAAATTTTTTATGAATCAAATGACAAATAGCCTGTGCTTCTGATAACGTTTTGCTAGCATTAATGGCGGCAAAACTAAATTCTTCCACCAAAGAGGGAAGGGGGGTTCGGTCGAAATTTTTAAGAATATCAGCAATATGATTATGGGGTGGCCAAGTTCCACACTGCGTTTTAATAAGAGTTAAGGTTTTTTCCAAACGAAAAACAGCCACTTGTCCGTAAAAAGTCATGGGGAATTGTGCTGCTTTACCAAACCACACGTTAGAAGCATTTCCTTTTGTCTTAAAAGCAGCAAGTCCTGCCCAATAGGCCGCCCGTGATTTACTCATGGGTGTTTTCACTTGTTCGTAAAGGGTTGCGAAAATTTTATGAGCGCTACTGTAGTTTTTCATTTTATATTGCAAAAATCCGCGCAAAAAACAGGCATCTGCAAATTTTTCACCCGACTTTAGACTGTGTGAGGTAATAACATCAAAAGCTTTTTTGAAGTACAACATACGTTTGCGGGGGTGTTCAAAAGCATAATCCATAAAGCGTCTGGCCATCATATTTCGCTCGGACCACCACTGTTCAGCAAATTCAGGAGAGTCTTTAATTGATTGAATAAGCCACAAATAAGCTTCATCATCCTTGCGATTAATACGACAAAACCGAACCCATTGGTAACGCAATCCATCTGATAGATTAGATGGGGGTTTTTGGGTATAGATAATTTGATTTTTAACAATACTTAAGCGCAAATTGATTTCTTTTCTTATTTTCTTGTTTTTAATAAATGGCAAAATAAAAGGGATTTCTTCATAATTATTTGTAAAAAATAGATAGTTAATGCGTTTAGCGTGATCATCTTCGGTCAGAAATTTTCCGCATACTTTTAGGAAGCAAGAACGCTCTTTTGCGGTTAAATCTGTGGCTGACCAATATTGTCTTGCGGTTATTTGCACTTGTTCGGGATCTGTGTGAGATAAAGCTTGTAGGTATAAAATTTTTCCAAAAACAGAAAGAGGGGGATAATCATTAAACCATAAAAGCTGTTTCGTAATAGAGTGCTTTTCCAATTGATGTTCTGTTTTTTCTCTGATTTTTGATTCTTGGGGCCAAAACTTATGCGTTTTTAAATAAGAAAAAACTTCATCAAGTGAGCTGTTAACATTTGGATCTGTAATGCGTAAAAATTCCTGATACAAATTTTGAGAACCTGCCAATAACGTCAAAAGAAGTAGCATGTTAGGAGGAATTATGAAACGGATACACCCAAAGTATAGCGGAATTGTCTTTTTAAAGTGAATGGATCTATACCTTTTTTCTACATCTTTCTGCATAATAGGGGATACGTTAAAAAACAAGTAAATGATGACGAAACTTTTTGAATATGACTTGCCAGCCCATTTGTCCATCACTGATTCCGTTGCTATTGATACGGAAACTATGGGGTTAAAGCCGGCTCGAGATCGATTGTGTGTGATTCAATTGGCTACAGCAGATGATCAAATTTATTTGGTGCAGTTTAAAAATATTTTTGATGCGCCTAATTTGTGCAAATTATTGAAAGATGAATCTGTTTGTAAGATTTTCCATTATGCACGCTTTGATATGGCAACGCTTTACCACTATTTACACGTTATGCCCAATAATGTTTTTTGTACAAAAATTGCTTCCATGTTGGTCCGTACCTACACTGATAAACACGGGTTGAAAAACTTGATTCGTGAAGTTTTAGAGATTGAATTGGATAAAAAAGAACAATCTTCTGATTGGGGTGCAGACGTGTTGACTGAAAAACAAAAAGATTATGCGGCAACGGATGTGAAGTACTTGCATAAGCTATGGCGTGTTTTATCGGCGCGATTAGATCGTGAAAATCGTATGGAGTTAGCAAAGTCCTGTTTTGCTTTTTTACCAGTTCGTGTGCAGCTGGATTTACAGTTTGGAGATGATTTTGATATTTTTGCTCACATTATGGGTAGAAGAGATTAAAAAATTTCTTTTCAGCCCCCATCTCCGAAAAAGGGGGGGGTGTGAAAAAATTT
>Ga0074198_1000292_pt1 | contig 61862 bp, 60 predicted proteins | sample EPASupsiteSAE323_FD_64527 | JGI IMG/M metagenome (GOLD analysis project Ga0074198, IMG submission 64527) | Bioremediated contaminated groundwater from EPA Superfund site, New Mexico - Sample SAE3-23 | ecosystem: Environmental > Aquatic > Deep subsurface > Groundwater > Contaminated ... | reverse complement strand
GGGGCCAAGGATAATCATCAACCGAAAACCGAGATCCCGTTTCCCGCCGAGGCCTATCTGGATTTAGATCCCAACGGCAAACTGGCCTATATTCTAATTGCTACTCCGGGGCAAAAGATTTCCCGGGTAAGGTTCGGTTACAGCCGCCTGCCTGCTGCCACTCCCGCCGAACCGGTTAACAGCATGCTTCAGCCATTAATCGCCGGCGAAGAAAATGCTGAAAGATATGAGATAAATGACCGAAAAGCGGCTGCCAGCCTGCTTTCTACCGGGGAGGCCCTGGGGGCCCGAGTGTTTACTAACATTACCGGAGCTACTGGCAAAGGTCAGCTGGTGGCGGTAATCGACAGCGGAATTGACCCGGGGCATCCGGATTTAACCAGCACCAGTCAGGGCTATAAGAAGATGGTAGATTTCATTAACCTTACCGACGAGGGCAAGGTTAATCTATACTCGGTCAAGGCCAGTGGAGGCTATCTGACTATGGAAAATGACAAGGTCGATGTTAGTAATCTGCCCAATGCGGAGGGCTCCTTTAAGGCCGGCTATTTTAACCTGGGGTTTCTGCCGGATGATTCCGGGCTGGCGGCCCGCAGCATGTTGGTGGTTTTGACAGCCAGCAAAGCCGGGGGCGGTTATGATAAGGCCTATTTTGATACCAACGGGGATGGACAAGTAAAGGATGAGACCGGCTTTCGAAAATATAGCCTGGATCAGCAGGTAGTGAGTATCAAGGGTGACGGGGGCCGCGTTTTCAACTTTGTGGTATGTGATATCTCGGACAAGGATAATTATATCCGGTTGGGCTTTGACGGTTTTGGGCACGGTACTGAGGTGGCCGGGGTGGTATCCGCCAGTGGCAAGGTGAAGGGCATAGCTCCCGATGCGCAGCTATTGGTGATAAAGATTGCCGACACCAAGGGAACCGCCACGCTGAAAAACCTGGAGAGTGCACTGAGTTTGGCGGCGGATCGGGGTGCCGGCGTGGCGGTGGTTAGTATGGGCCAATACAGCATGACCGCTGCAGAAAGGGAATCCTTGGCGGAAACCGCTTCATTAATATGGAAGAGCAAGGGCATGATTATTTGTATGGCGGCCGGCAACAATGGACCGGGAACCGGAACCGTCACGGACAGTACGGGGATAAACCGCATTTTGACGGTGGGGGCTTACGCTACTCCCGAGATGTGGATAACCGATTACGGTTGGGATGTTCCGGATTCGACGCTATGGTACTTCAGTTCCGCTGGACCGGCAACTAACGCGGCAGCGGCTCCGCTTTTGCTGGCGCCGGGCAGTGCGATTTCCACCTATCCTTTGTGGAACGATTCACCATATCGCCGGGACGAAGGGACGAGTATAGCGGCGCCTCATCTGGCCGGGGCTATCGCCTTATTACTCGATGCCAATATACATCGTTTGTACAAGAGCAACGCCGCCGGGGTTTACCAGGCGATACTGGCCAGCGCGAAACCAATTAAGGGATTGCAGTCCGTGGAGCAGGGATACGGCGCGGTAAATCTGCCCGGCGCCTGGCAGGAATTGCAGAAGAACCTGAGCGCGAATCTTGCGACTGATGGCCGACAATTCACTCCGGGGGACGGCCTGGAACCGGGATTTTATTCGCGCGGCGCCAGTCCGGCCTCAGTGGCGCTGCATATTACCAATAACGGAGATGCTGGTGCCAGTTATTCATTGGGCGGATTTGCCGATTGGATTAAACCCGAGCAGTTTAGCTTACAAGTTCCCGCGCACAGTGAAAGGGTTGTTGATATAAGGTACGAAACCTTCTCGGAGCCCGGATTATACAGCAGTTTTTTGGTGGCCGACGACGTTAACAGCTCCGGTCTGGATGCCGCTCTGCTCCAGACGGTAGTTGTGCCGCACGATATGAGTAAAAACCAGGATATAGAACAAACCGGCCAGTTAGGGCCGGGGGGGCTAAAGCATTACTTTTTCCGGGTTCCCGACGGGGCGGATCAGATTACCTTCAAGCTGGCGGTAAAGGACGGCAAAGGCCGGGCGCGCATAAATGTGCTGGCTCCGGACGGCGCGCGGGAAACCAGTGCTTATGTCGGTGCCGGCAAAGAGCAGAGCATTACTTCCGCCAATCTGAATTATTTCGATCCGGCCCCCGGCATTTGGGAGGTAGTCGTCTACAGCTCCGTTTCATTAAGTGATTATTCGCTGCAGGAAAGCGATTATTCGTTAAAGGCAACGTTAACGGGAAGCGGCCAGGTTAACCTGCTGCCGCCGGATGATAAATACTTTGTCAGCACGGTGGTACCGGAGTTTGCACCGGGAAAACCAGTTAATCTCACGCTGTTCTTCTGGAACCGCGGCAGTAAACTGCCGGCCGCCGGCCTGGTAGCGATAGACGACCGCCTCTATGAGATTGAAAACGGTATGGTAACGCTGCCCTACACCCCGCAGCAGGATACCATCACCCTGCAGCTCGCCTGGTGACAATCCTCTCCCACTGTCTCTTTGACTTAACTGAGGAAATGTATTACTATTGTCCTAAATAAATGCCGATATGAGCTGGAGGTTTTTATGCGCCTGGGCAAGGTAATGGTGGTTTTTGGCACCAGACCGGAAGCGATCAAGATGGCTCCGGTAATCAGCGAGCTACAGAAGGTCAAGGATATCGAAACAGTAGTGGTAGTTACGGCGCAGCACCGGGAGATGTTGGACCAGGTGCTGGATTTATTCAAGATCAAGCCCCAGCATGATTTGAACCTGATGAAAAGGCAACAGGACCTGTTTTCTATCACCACCGGGGTGCTGGAAGGGCTCAGGTCTATTATAGAAGAAGAGCAACCCGATATGGTGTTGGTGCACGGCGATACCACCACCACTTTTGCCGCGGCGCTGGCCGCCTTCTATTGCCGGGTTCCAGTCGGTCATGTCGAAGCCGGGTTGCGGACCCGCAACAAATATTCGCCTTTCCCGGAGGAGATGAACCGTACCCTGACTGGGAGATTGACTGAGCTTCATTTTGCTCCTACCGATACCGCTCGGGAAAACCTATTGGCGGAAGCCACCGCCATGTTCAAGATATGGGTTACCGGCAATACGGTCATTGACGCGCTGCTGCAGACAGTCAAGCCGGACTACCAGTTTGGCGCCGAGTTTGCCGGGATAGATTTTTCCAAACGCTTGCTGGTGGTCACCACCCATCGCCGCGAAAACTGGGGCAATCCCATGCGCGAGATCTACCGCGCCCTCATTGATCTAACCGAAAAGTTTCCCGATACCGAAGTGGTCTTCCCGGTACATATGAATCCCATTGTCCGGGATGTTGCCTATGAGATGATGGGGGACCGTGAGCGGATACACCTGCTGGAGCCCCTGGATTATGAGCCGTTTGCTCATTTACTGAACGCTGCTTACCTGGTGCTGACCGATTCCGGCGGTTTGCAGGAAGAGGCGCCCAGCCTGGGCAAGCCGGTCCTGGTCTTGCGGGATACCACCGAACGCCCCGAGGCCTTGCAGGCCGGCACGGTTAAATTGGTCGGAGCAGTGTATGATAAGATAATGAAAGAAGCCTCCTTGCTGCTGACCGAGGCCGGCGAATACGAGAAGATGGCCCGGGCCATCAACCCATACGGCGACGGCAAAGCCGCCCGCCGCATCGCCAAGGTCATCACCGATTTCTTATACGTCCGCATCGGAACGACGAACTTTTAATAAAGCCTGGGGGGCATTTTATGTCGGAGATCAAGTTTGGGACGGATGGTTGGCGGGCGGTTATCGCCCGTGATTTTACCTTTGCCAACTGTCGGATGGTAGCGCAGGCTATCGCCAGTTATATAAACGGGCAGAACCTGGGGAAAAAGGGTCTGGTCATCGGTTATGACAATCGCTTTTTATCGGAAGAATTTGCGGCGGATTGCGCCCGGGTAATTGCCGGGAACGGCATCAAGGTGTTCTTGTTTAAAAAGGCCAGCCCCACCCCGCAGACGGCTTTTGCCATCAGGGCCCGGGAGACGGCCGGGGCCATCATGATTACCGCCAGTCACAACCCGCCCGAGTACCAGGGGATCAAGTTTATACCCTGGTATGCCGGTCCGGCCCTGCCGGATATCACCGATGTTATCGAAGAGGAACTGGCGCGGGTGACCGGCTCCGGCAAGGTCTATGAGATAAATCTGGCCGAAGCCAGCCGGCTGCATCTCTATGAAGAGATCGATTTGGAGAGGGAATATACCAGTGCCCTATTGGGGCTAATTAATCCGGAATATATCAAGGCCCGTCCGCCCAAGGTAGTAATCGACCCCATGTTTGGCGCCGGCATCGGCTTTCTGGAACGTATACTGGGCGATTTGGGCTGTGAGGTCAGGAGTATAAATAATTATCGCGACCCCTTGTTCGGCGGAGCCCTGCCAGAACCGGTGGATCATGTTCTGCAGGATCTGAAACGGACGGTTTTGACTTATAACGCTGATATCGGCCTGGCCCTGGACGGCGATGCCGACCGCTTCGGTCTGATTGATCGGGATGGGACCTTTATCAGTGCTAATCGCTTTATGGCGCTCCTGTTGCACCACCTGCTGACAGTTCATCAATTTCGGGGGCCGGTCTGCCGCAGCCTGGCTACTACCCATATGCTGGATCGCATTGCCAGAAAAAACGGCATAGAGGTTATGGAGACCCCGGTAGGCTTCAAGTACATTAGCGCCGCCTTAAGGGACAAGTCTTGTATTTTAGGCGGAGAAGAAAGCGGGGGGCTTTCGATCATCGGGCATGTGCCGGAAAAGGACGGCATATTGGCCGGTCTGCTGGCGGCGGAGATGATTGCGTATTCCGGCAAGAGCCTGGCCGAATTGGACGAAGAGCTGGCCGCAGCGTATGGTCCGGTTATCAGCCGGCGTTTCGATATCCGGGTAAGGCCGGAGGACCAGCGGGACATTATAGACCGCATGAAGGAATACAATCCCATTTTGTTGGGGGGCATCCGGGTGGAAGCCCTGGACCGGCGCGAGGGATTGAAGATATTGCTGGAAGACGAGAGTTGGGCGCTGATCCGGGCCTCCGGCACCGAGCCGCTGTTCCGGGTCTATGTAGAGTCCTGCAGCGAAAAACAACTGGCCGAGATCCAAAAGGAAGTAATCGAAGCCCTGGGTATGGTGTAGGGAGGGATTGGAGTCATGGCGGGAAGTAAACCGGAACAGATGGAGCGGCTGGACCGCATTCTGTTAAACGTCATGGATACCCTGGAAAAGGGGCAGAACGATATCTTCGATATCGCTGAAGAATGCCATGACCAGGCCAATTCTATGGAGGTACAGCTAAAGGAAATCAGTGATGCGATAACCAAAACTATTGCCGAGGTCAGCCGGCTGGAGCAGCAGGAACGTTATGCCCGGCTGCGATTGATGGAGGTTAGTCGTAATTTCCGCTCTAATTCCGAGGATACTATTAAAGAGGTTTATGAAAAAGCCCGTGAATTTCAGGTAAATTTGGCCAATGCCCGCCAGGAGGAGACGGCTCTCCGTCACCGGCGCGATGAAATGGCCCGCCAACAGAAGAAAATCCATGAGATTGCCGTTCGGGCGGATACGTTTTTAACCTCCACCAATTTGGCGTTAAAGATTTTAAAGGGCAATATCGAAAGAATTAATGAAACCGTGGAAGATTCTATCCGCCGTCAGCATATGGAGATGTGGATTATCGAGTCGCAGGAGGCGGAACGCCGGAAGATTGCCCGCGATCTCCACGACGGGCCGGCCCAGAGTCTGGCCGGTATTTTGATTCGCCTGGATTTGATCAAGCAGTTATGGTCGGGCGACAGCGCCAATGTACTGGGGGAATTGGACAGCATCCAGGATATGGGGCGCGAAACCCTGGCCGATATTCGCCGGATCATGTTCGATCTCAAGCCCTCCCTGTTTCACGACGAGAATTTCAGCACTACTCTGCTGGAGTATTTTAATGATTTTGAGGACAAGTACAATTTCTATATCGAGTTTTTGCCGATCGGCAGTATCGGCAAGTACGATCTGCCCCTCGAAATAGCCTTGTTCCGCTTGGTCCAGGAAGCCATCACCAATGTCAGAAAACACGCCGGGGTGAGGCGGGCTATGGTGAAGGTTGAGGATACCGGGACTTGCCTTACCATTGTTATCAAGGATGATGGCTGTGGGTTTGAGCTGGAGGCAATCAGCTCGGATAAAGAGCGCTATGGAATTATCGGGATGAAAGAAAGAGTTGGGCTTTTTGGGGGTGAGCTGGACATCATATCGTCACCGGGTTCAGGTACCCAGGTAATAGTCAAAGTTCCATTGGAGGGGGAGGCTGGAGTTGGCAAAAATAAGAATACTAATAGCTGATGACCATGCACTGGTTAGAGAAGGCATAAGAAAGCTGCTGGAGCTTGATCCCGATATCCAGATTCTGAACGAGGTGGGCGATGGACAAGGCGCTATCAACTTGGCACGCCGGGATAAGCCGGATATCATTCTTATGGATGTCAACATGCCGGGAACCGACGGGGTTGTAGCTACCCGGGTGATTAAGAAGGAGATGCCCTCTGTCCATATTATTGCCTTAACCATCTATGAGGATGAAGAGGTCGTGGAAATGGTTAAGGCCGGGGTCTCGGCCTATGTCTTGAAGGATGTAGCCGGGGCTGAGCTAATCGACACCATCCACCGGGTGATGCAGGGTGAGGTGGTTATCCACCCCCGGGTGGCCAATCGGCTGGTTCGCGAGCTGGCGCGCAATGATAAAAAGAACGAAGACACCCGATTGACCAAGCGGGAAAAGGATGTACTGTTGTTGTTGGTGCGGGGCCATAGCAATAAGGATATGGCTGACGTCATGTTTATCAGTGAAAAGACCGTTAAGAATCACTTGACCAGCATATTCAAGAAACTGGGGGTAAAGGACCGTACCCAGGCGGCGGTTTATGCGCTCAAGCATCATATCATTGAAGACGAGTAGAGACGGGGTCTAAAATGTAACCAGTCCGCCTCCTTCCGGCATATTATATATTAATATGCTGGGAGGGGGTTTTTTCATGGTGTTTTTACTTAAAACCACCTGCTTGATTATCTGGCTGATTCTTATGTTGGCCTTGCTGGGCGGGCGCCGCCGGAGCCAGACCGGCGGATACCGCGAGGTGCCGCTCTATTTGGAGAATGATGATGACCTGGAGGGGAAAATAAATGACAAAATCCTGCATCTAGGGCCAAGGGACAGGTTGGTTATCTATGACTCCTGCCCGGCGGGAATCCGGCATCGGGTGTTCATTCACCGTTTGCTCAGGAAAAACCCTTCGGTATGGTATTGCCAGAACCTGCCGGGGCACTAGTATGCCTTAGCACTAGTAGCCTTAGCTTCTCAAACAACTTTATGCTATACTCAAAAATGATGTGCAAAATTGTCACATATAATATCACTCGTATGCTTAAGGGGTTTAGTTAGTTATGCTTAACATGTTGCTGGACATTCTCTTTCCTCAGCAGACCTGCTGTATATGCAGGAAACCGGGCCGATACAGTACCCGGCGTCCTTGGTGTGACGAATGTCACCAGAACATGTTCCATATGCGCAGTTGTATGTCAATTTGTGATAAGTGCGGCAAGTGCTTGGATGAGGGGGAGAGGCTCTGCCGGGACTGTCAGAGCAATCCGCCCGATTTTGATATCGCCCGTGCGGTGGGACCTTATGATGAACCCTACCGGATTGCTATCAAGGTATTGAAGTTTATGGGACGACGGCAACTGGCGGTGCAGATGGGACGAATGATGGCCCGCGCGGTTAAGGCCGAGCCTCGTTTTTTCCCCATTGATCTGATCATACCGGTGCCGGTTTCCCAGGCCAATTTTAAACAGAGGGGCTTCAATCAGACCGAGGAACTGGCCCGCCAGATTGCCAAAGAACTGCATATCAAAATGGATGCCCAGGTGCTGCGGCGCATCAAAGAGACCCCTTCACAACGGGAGCTTACCAAAGAGGAAAGAGAAAAAAATCTATTATTTGCCTTTCAGGTAAAGGACAAAAAGAAAATTTATCGAAAGAATATATTATTGGTAGATGATGTTTATACTACCGGGTCAACTGGCCGGGAATGCACCCGGACCTTGCTGGAGGCGGGAGCAGCCAGGGTTTCGTTGATTACATGGGCAACGGGGAAGGGGTTCTAGTGCTCGCCAACCCTATACTAGAGAGGAGGATGTCGGATGGGAGCGAATCTGAAGAATTGTCCCAGGTGTGGACGTTTATTTCCTGCAGGATCGGGAAGGGATATATGCGGGAAATGTCTGGAGGCGGAAGACGATGACTATGGAATAGTACGCAGGTATGTTCGTGACCACCCGCGGTCAACTGTAGTTGAGGTTGCCGAGGAGACCGGGGTTGACGAAGAGGTTATCCTGCAATATCTGAGAGATGGCCGACTGGTTTCCAATTCCTTCGCCGCGACGATATCCTGTGAAAGATGTGGCAAGAGCATTCGGGCTGGCAAGTACTGCGACGGGTGCATGAATGTAATCAACGCCCAATTGCAGGGAGTAGAACCGCCCCGAGAGAGTGAGCCCAAAGTCAAATCGACGGGCAAACCGGGTCACAAGATGCACAGCAAGGATATATTCTAAAGCAGCCCGGGGTGCACAATCAAATGTGGCATATATATCGAGTAAATAAGAGAATTCCGAAAAAATATTAAAATAAACGCTAATATGAGGCATTAAGCCTCATTGCTTTTTTTGCGAAAATAAAACAAAGGCATTAACTATTGAGGTGAGAGAGATGTTGATTTCCAAGACTCAGCTGCAGAATATCCTCAAGGTATACGGCAAATCGCCCAGCGCAAAGGTGGGGAATGTGGCTTACGGCAACAACGCCGCCCGGAATGACGAGCTGGCCATTTCCCGCGAGAGCAAGGTCAAGCAGAAGGCCATGCAGGCGATTAAGCAGGCGGAAGACATACGGAACGACCGGGTCAGCCAGTTAGAGGAGCAGATATCGGCCGGCACCTATACCGTATCCGATGATGAAGTAGCTGATAGAATAATTGAAACCGCCATACTGGATCGGCTGATTTAAGCCTGACGATAAGCTGTACGGCCACGGGGTCTGGCCCCGGGAAGAGAAGGCGGTGAATATTGGTGGAGAACCTGCTCAAGGACTTTATTGCGGCAGTTGGCAAGGAAAATGAGATTCTGGCCAACCTGGCTGAAATAGGGGAACAGAAGCGGCAGTATATTATTCTGGGGGAAGTAAAGCAACTGGATAGTCTGATTCAACGGGAGGGCATCGTATTAACCAACCTGGAAAGGTTGGAGGGTGCCCGCTTTAAGTTGCAGCAGGAACTGGCGAAAAAGTGGGATATTCCCGTGGGGGAACTGGTAGCCTCGGAGATGCTGGGGCGGGTAAAAGACCAGTATAATAGCTATTTAGCCGAACTCTCCCAGGGTATTGAGCAATTGGATTATAATCTGACCAGGTTGAAAGCGATAAATGCCGACAACCATGGTTTATTGGAACAATCCCTGGAGTTCATCGCCACCATGGAAAGCATGTTTGAGGGCGACGTAGCCGGCACCTATTCCGGCAGCGGCGACCAGATTGACGAAAGCGTCCTGCGCAAAAACCGCAACCTGCTAGACAAGAAGGTTTAATTTCTTTGAGGTGATATAATGGCAAGCAGTTTCATGGGGATAGAGATTGGCAAGCGGTCGATATTGACGCATCAAACGGCGTTGAATACCACCGGTCATAATGTTGCCAATGCCAATACCACAGGATATTCGCGCCAGGCGGCCGACATAGTGACCACTATCCCATATCCGGTTCCTTCCCTGGTTGACGGGCAAAGAATCGGCCAGTTGGGGACTGGCGTAGATATAAGCGCTATTAACCGGCTTCGCGACACCTTTGTTGACGGACAGATCCGGAGTGAAAGCCAGGTGTACGGGTATTGGAAACAGTTGCAGGACGGTCTGGACAAGGTGGAGACAATAGTAAACGAGCCTTCCGAGGACGGTCTCAGATCGGTCATGGATAAGTTCTGGCAGTCCTGGCAGGATCTTTCCGCCAATCCGGAGAGTGAAGCGGTACGCTCCGTAGTTATCCAAAGGGGTTTGGCGCTGGGCGAGGCCTTTAAAGCTACCTATAACGAACTGGTAGACTTGCGTGAAGATGTCAATGCCACCGTTAAGATAAAGACTGATGATATCAACACCCTGGGGGTCAATATCGCCGATCTGAACCAGCAGATACTGGCCATTACCTCGGCTGGCATGCAGCCCAACGATCTGCTGGATAAACGGGACCTCCTGGTGGATGAACTGAGCGCTCTGGCGGATATTAAGGTTTTCCAGAAGGACAATGGCATGGTAGATGTGCAATTGGGCGACCGGATGCTGGTACAGGGCAAGGATTCTTATAAGCTGGCTACCGTAGCTGACGACGCCGGCATGTGTATGGTTGTGTGGCAGGATACTCAATTAAGGGCTCGCTTCACCAACGGTGAGATGCAAGCCCTGTTGGACCTGCGGGGTAAAACCGACCTGCGGGCGGATCGCTATTCCGAGTATAAGGAACTGCTGCCGGAAATGATAACTAATCTGAATGAACTGGCCAAAACCCTGGTAGCTAAGATAAATGAAGTACACCGGGGCGGTTATAGCCTTAGCAATAAAAACTCCTGCCCGGACGGCACTGATTTCTTCACTATGCCGGACGGTGATCCCGATGTTTTTGAGGACTGGGCTAACAATATGGTGGTTAACCGGAATTTAATCAATGATGTGAAGAATCTGGCTGCCGCCCAGCATCGAACCTGGGAAAAGAATTCCAGCAACGCGGATGTGCGGGCTAATTTCGGTGACGGCTCCAATGCTCTTGCCATCGCCCAATTGAAGCATAATCTGAACGAGGTAATCTACCCCATTAAAACTGAGGGCCTGACCCTGGATTTTGACACCAGCCACCCTGCTTCTCATCTGCCGGTAACTATCCGTATCGATACCGGCAGCGGTCCCCAGGATATCACTCTGGACCCGCCGGCCAACTACCGGGATTTAAAAGAAATGGCCGAGGCGCTGCAGACGGAGATTGATAGGCGGGATCTGGGGGTTAAGGTCCGCATTGAGGGGAAAACCAGCGGAACCGGCGGAGAATTGGCGTTTTACTCGGCATCTGCCAGCAAGACATCGTTGGAGTTCGTCTATCCCAATTCGGGGATTAACAACCTCAGCGCTACCGGGCTGCAGAATGGGGAATATTCGCTTACCACCGAGTTGAATGCGACCGCTGCGGCTACCACCGATATAAAATTGATCCAGAGCTATTGCCAGGATAAAGCTAATACGGTGGTGGATGGAGCCACGGTAAGCGTGGTGAATACGGGTAATCTGAACGCCTCTATCCAACTAACTGTTGCCGATATCAATACCGCTACTCGTCAAGTGCTTTACACTTATACTACGCATGAATACACTACGGCTGGCGTTGCCACGGCAGTCAACGGCAACTTTACCCTGCAATATGGGGGAGGGGGTCCGCAGACGGTAACGGTGGGAAATCTGCAATTAACCATCAATGGTCTCAATACGGCCTCCGAACTCAATCTGGCCGAGGGCGACAAAGGAGTCTACAATGTCACCGCCGGATACGCTGCCGGAGCCTATAACAAACTTACCATTGCCGCTGATTACAATCACAACGCTTCCGGCCAGCACAGCCAGAGCTTTGTTTTCAATAACGGCGTGCTGAATGGATTGACCAATAAACCTATAAATTTTATTACTATAAATGACAACCCGCGCAGCGATAAATATGGCAATATCTATGACGGAAACATCGCTCTTACCACCGGGGTCCTGGCGGCTCCCAGCCTATCCGGCGGAGCCTCAGCTCATATATCGTTCTATGATGCGAACAACATGGAGACCTTTATGATTGATCAGCAGACTACTGACGACTTTTGGCGCTCAGTGGCTGCCCAGGTGGGTGTCAAAAACCAGGAAGCCACCCGCATGGTCAAGAATGAGGATATGCTGTTAAACGAGCTGGAGACCAAGCGGCAGTCAGTTTCGGGGGTGTCGATGGACGAGGAAATGACCAATATGATCAAGTTCAATCACGGCTTCAGCGCGGCATCCCGCTTTATTACCACTATTGACGAACAACTCGATACTATAATCAATCGCATGGGAGCAGTAGGGAGGTAGCCTATGTTAAGAATCACTGACGGCATGATGGTAAATAATACGAGAAGGCATTTGAATTCCAACCTGCTGCGTTTGGACGAATACGAACGCCAGATTTCCTCGGGCAAGACCATCAGCCGCCCCTCGGATAATCCGGCCGGAACCGTAAAATCTCTGCGTTTGCGGACCTCGCTGATGGAAGGGGAACAGTACCTGGACAATATCAACGAGGCACTCAGTTTTATGCAGACTACGGATGGCTCTCTCGGTGATGTCGATGAGATTATCCAGGCCATTCGGCAGAAAACGGTCCAGGCGGCGACCGGTACCAATGATCCGGACGCCTTCAACGCTATCGCCAAGGAAATCAAGGAACTGGAAGACCAGTTGAAGATTATCGCCAACGCTACTTATGGCAGCAAGTACATATTTGCCGGTACCAATGTTACCGAGGTACCCTATGAGGACGGCAAGTGGAGCGGCAATGAAGACTGGCTGTCGGTGGAGATCGGGGTGGGGGTCAAGGCTGATATCAACATACCCCAGATGAAAAGCTTTTTTATGGGTAGAACGGAATACAGCAGTGCTTTAACGGATGTTTCCGGAATCAGCAGTCTGGATGCCAATAATCTTAAAGAAGGAAAATATACGCTGGCGACGGAGATAGCCACCCCCGCAACCGCACTTACTACCTTCGCCAGCTCCAACATCAGGGAATCCCAGAGTTATCTGTCAGCGGTTCCCAATAACAAGTGCTTTTTCTACCAGGATATGCAGCACGCTGCGACGTTGGGGGTGGGCCATGAAGTGATTGCTCCGGCCACCGCTCTGGCCAATAACGCTTCTTACAGCGGGTCCCTGTCTATCGAGGTGAAATCAGTGGATCAGGGGCCGCACATGTTTTTAGACTCTAGTAACAGTAATGCTAATCAAATGGTATTTGAGGTTGACCAGTCGCTGTATACGAAGAACACCGCTGGTACGGTGGTCCCCCTGGTGAACGGGCAGGATGTCACGGCTATGTTTAATATGGCCACGTTGCCAGCCGGTTGGACAGCAACCTATAACGACAATGGCAAAGGGATTGTAACGGTCAACTTCAACGGACCACAGCCGCCGGCGGTTCCGGCTCCGGCGCTTGCTGGCAATACCATTGCCCTGGGAGCAACACAAAATCTCTGCAACTCCCAGGGAGATGCGTATACTGCGGCTACGGCAACATTTAACGGCACAGCATGGCAATATCACGGAGTATCAAATATTACCGCGGACATCAAGGGGCATATCTATGCCGTGGACGGCACGGAGCGCGATATATCGCTGAAGAACGTTGTATTGAACATGGAAGCTGGGGCTTCTGAAGCCATCTTTTCGATTGATAATCTGGACATCGATTCTTCATCGCCGGCCATTCCCGTTTTTGCTAATGACCTGGTGGTTTGGAATAATGGAGCCGCCGCACTGGGCGGAATTGACTTGCGAACTCCGGCGCTCAAGGCGGGAGATAAAACGATATTGACATTTGGAGCGGCGGCAGGGGTGGTCAACGCCCAGCAAATCAGTTTGGATTATAATTTTACCGATATAAATGGAAAACAGGTAGGTAATGGAGGCTTGGATTACGTTTTTAACCCGGCCACTATGGACAATAAGGCCAAAGACCTGCAGTTTTACACCATGGACCAACAGACCGGAGTGATACAGGACGCGACCATAACTTTTAAGACCAATACCCTGGGGACCTCTGCACCTGCCGCTACCTTCGATTATACATCCGGATTGTTCGGTTATCTTGAAGAATTGGTTGGCACAATCAAGACCGGTAAACTCCCGCAGGTGGGCAATATGTTGAAGGGGACCGATGATCGGCTACAGGAGTTGTTGTATCATCGCTCGACCATAGGTTCCCGGATTAATCGCCTGGAACTGCAGGAGAGTCGTCTAAAGAGTTCCGAAGTCACTTTAACTGATTTATTGGCTAAAAATGAAGACACCGACGAAGCCAAGGTCATCATGGAACTGAAGATGCAAGAGAATGTTTACCAGGCTTCCCTGGCGGTTGGGGCAAGGATCATCCAACCGACCTTGATCGATTATCTCAGTTAAGCGATGAGGGCTTAATAAGGGAGACTGCTTATGTATCTGGTGCGAATACATCAACAATATGCCCAGATTGGCATGAATACCAAGATTCCGGCAATTAGCCTGCACAGTACTCTGCCGCAGGTGGTGCTGCAAACCCAGCCGGCTCAGCTGCAGATGTCTTCGCCCCGGCCTAGAATACACATTGATCAGCGCCAGTGTTTTGCCGACGCTAATTCGAGGACTCCCGCGGTCCTGAAGGACTACCTGGTCTCCTTAGCCAAATCCGCCACCCTAGAAGCGATCGCGCAGATTTCCGAAGAAGGCGATGCACTAGCGGATTTTAAGAATACTACAGTGGCAAGTTTATCAGTAAGCAACTCGGTTCACACCCATGAGTTCAATGCACAGGCGATACCTCAGCAACCGCCGGAGATTAGCTTTGATACCTATCCGGTAGAGATAGACTATCAACCCGCAACCATTGATCTGCAACTACAAAGAGGCCTTGTAGATGCTCAGCTGGATTGGGGAAAAGTTGATATATATATGCTGCAAAAGAATTATGTCCAATTTGATTACGTCGGGAAGATCGTGAGTTCGGTCGCTTAGTCTTGGTTATATACAGAAAGGGGCAAGCTATGATTATTCAAACCTCCTTCCTGGGAGAGATAGAAATCGAAGAAAACACCATCATAAGTTTTCCGGAAGGCATTCCCGGATTCGAACAAAGCAGGCGCTATGTAATAATTCCCATGGGCGAGGCCAGTCCCTTTTTCTACCTGCAATCGCTTGATGACGAGGATTTTTGTTTGCTAATCGGGCAGCCGTTTGTGTTCTTCCCCGATTACGAGTTCGATGTACCGGACGAAGAATTACAGAAGCTGGGCATCGAGGATCAGGGTCAAGAACTAGTGGTTTATGTAATTATCAGCGTCCCCGAAGATTTTAAAATGGCAACCGCCAATCTACTAGCCCCGCTAGTAATAAACGTTGTTAACAAGAAGGGCATGCAATATGTCCCCGGCAAGTCAGCTTACACCACCCGGCATTACATATTCCAGCGCGAAGCAGCGAGCGTTCGGGCCGGGGAGGTACGCTAGATGTTGGTGTTGAGCCGGAAAAAGGGCCAGAAGATTATAATCGCCGATAATATTGTGATAGATATTGTGGATATTCAGGGAGATGTAGTCAGGTTAGGCATCTCGGCACCGGCGGATATCAAGATCTTCCGCGGCGAGATATACCAGGAGATCCAGGATGAGAACCGGCAGGCGGCTAACAATCTGGCCCGTATGAAAGAAGCGCTGCCCGGTTTGCTGAAATATCAGGAAACCAAGGACAGCAGGGAATAGTCGAAGGGAGGCTATAGGTATGGCTACCAGAATCAGCGGTTTGGCTAGCGGGATGGATATCGACAGCCTGGTCAAAAAAATGGTTTCGGCTCAACAAACCAAGATTGACCAGGATAAACAGAAGGTTCAGGTATTGGAGTGGAAACAGGAAGCTTACCGGGAGGTCAATCTGAAACTATTGACCTTGCGCAATACTATATCAGATCTTAAACTGCCTTCAACCTTTACCGGCAAGACGGTTACCAGCAGTGATGAAAGCGTGATCAAGGCCACGGCTACCTCGGAGGCCGGTAACGGAACCTATATTGTCAAGGTTAATAGTCTATATACGGGAGTCACCAAGATCAGCAACGCTGAACTAGCGGCTTATCAAACCACCCTGGCTTCTCAATTTAGCCTCACCGGTACGATTAGCTTCACCTTGAAGGGCAAAGACGGTGTAGATAAGGTCTATAGCTTCGATACTACGGCCAAGAGCCTCAATGATGTAGTAAATGAGATAAATGCCAATGCGTCAACCAGTGGCATCACCGCCGGTTATTCCACGACCGGTAATCGCTTTATACTCTCTACCGCGGATAAGGGAGAAGACGCGGTAATAACGGTGACGGCTGATGGCAGCAATTTTCTGGGCACCACCCTTAAGCTAGGCACAACAGCCGGCACTACTTATGCCGGAACTAACGCTTCGATTGATTACGAAGGCGCTTCAAATATTGAGTTTGAGTCCAACCAATTTACCCTTAATGGTATCAACTTCAATGTATATCAGACCGGGACCGCGGCTATAACTGTAGCCAATGATATAGATAAGCCGGTTGAGAAGATAACCAAGTTTGTCGAGGCCTACAACGCTGTAATGGAGAATATCAACAGTAAATTACACGAGACCAGGACCTATGATAAAACCAACCACGCGTATAAGTATATGCCCCTGACCGATGACCAGAAGAAAGAAATGACCGATGAGCAGATAGAAAAATGGGATACGCAGGCCAAGAAAGGCATCATGAAGAATGAGTATATCCTGCAGTCTTTGTCTATAAAACTTAGAAACGTTTTTAACGGTATCATGAGCAACAATCAGAATATTGATGTTGAAGAAGGGGTAACCCGGAGCAGCCTGTCAGACCTCAGTTCTTATGCCAATAAACTATCTGATCAGTTCGGGATAACTGGTACCAAAGCTTTTTCGCTGAAAGGAACTGACGGGGTAACTCGCAATTACAGCTTTGATACCACTACCAAGAATATGAATGATGTGGTAAACGCAATAAACGCTAATACCTCCACCAGCGGCATTAAGGCCACCTACTCCACCGCCAGCAACAGTTTCAGCTTGGCCACGGTAGACAAAACGCAGTCCGCCAGCTTTGAAATAGTCGGAGACGGTGATCTCTTCCTGAAAAACACTTTAAAAATGGGACTCAACGCCGGGGTCATTCACCCCGCTACCAATATAGTATCCGGAACCAATGCAGATTATCTCACCTATCGGAGTTTTAGCGCTATAGGAATTACGACTACCGAATATGCATCCAGCAGCAATGACAACGGAAAGATGACCATAATCGAATCATCCTTGCGGGCTGCCCTGCAATCTGATTCCAGCAGCGTAATGAATCTTTTCACTGCCACGCAAACCTTATTGATAACAGACGATGAGGGCAATAGCAGCCAGCAGACTTATAACATCGGTCTGGGACTGTTGGGATATGACGCCCTGACCAGCAGTATGAGCCTGGTGACTAAGAGGGCCGGATCAGGGGATTCTTCCTATGACAGCAGCTACCTGGGATTGGAGATCTTGCGTATGGAAGAAGGCATAGCCAAACAGCAGGAGCGCCTGACGGATTGGGAGGACTTCTATTATGCTCGCTTCAGTGCCATGGAGAAAGCCATTCAGAAGGCCAGTGAACAAAGCTCCTGGTTATCCCAGCAATTGGGGCAAAGCGGCAGTTCCAAATAAACAATCCAGTCACTTGAATATTTAGAGATGAGACGGAAACCCGTCTCATTTTTTTGTATTTACTTAAAATAGCGCAGGAAGGTTAAAGATAATTAGTATGAGCGAGATAAATGCGTCATATGCTGGTTTACGTTTGTAAAGTGATTTAGTATTATTAACGATAAGAAACACAACTATCCGTATGGGCCTTCGCCTATTTCAAAGTGGCGCAGCTCAAATATGTTGAAAGCAGGAGGTGTTTAGTCTAAAGGTCGATACTAAACTACTCGGAGGCCCCGGTGTAGTAGGACACAGCCCCACAGGGAAGTGGGAGCTGACATTACAAGGAGGTAGATCATATGATTATCAACCACAATATTCCTGCACTTAACACCTACAACAAGTTGATCATCAACAACAACGGCATGGCCAAGGCCCTGGAGAAACTATCCTCCGGTCTGCGCATCAACCGCGCGGCTGACGATGCCGCCGGACTGGCCATATCGGAAAAGATGAGATCCCAGATCAGAGGTCTGGATCAGGCCAGCCGCAACGCCATGGACGGCATTTCCTTTATCCAGACGGCTGAGGGCGCGTTGAACGAGACCCACGCCATTCTGCAGCGCATGCGCGAACTGTCAGTACAGGCGGCCAATGGCACCTATACCTCGCAGGACCGCACCCAGATCCAGAAGGAAATCGACCAGTTGACTTCTGAGATCGACCGGATCGCCAACACCACCCAGTTCAACACCAAGAACCTCTTGGACGGCACCAGTTCGGCACTGACCTCTACTGATGCCATTACCACCCGCGTATTCATGCGCGACGGCCTGCGCCAGCTCGATCAGTTTGGTCAGAAGGCGGCCGGCGGCGGCAACTATGAGTTAAAGATCACTGCTACTCCCGGTAACGCCGAGGTGCAAAAGACCGATATTATGAGAATCAAGCACGAAACGATTACCGTCAGTGGCGGAACATCATCTTATGCCGCTGTTAGTGGCTCTGCAACCAGCGGCTTGTCCATTGCTGTACAGCAGAACTTTACCGGCCCCAGCGGAGTATTGCTGACTGGTGTACAAATTACATTCCAGACAGTCTCTTCGGTGGCTGGAACTTTCGGTGTATCCGGGTATATGAACGGCGGAACCGCCACCATCTCTGTAACCCTGGTACAGGGTGCCTCAGGAACGGCACAGAGTGGAATTATGCAGACCACGGTACAGCAGGTGTATGACGCCATTATGTCTTTGAAGCTGGCGGATACCGGCAGCGGAGGCATGAGCGGGGTCAATGTCAGTTACTTACTGGACGTGAGACTGGAAAACGCCAGCGCCAGTTTGTCCGGTATTGGAGCAACAGCTGTTACAGGACTTGTTCTTAGCGGACTCGACTTCCAGGCCACCAAGATCGAGCGCGTGGGTGAGATAGCCCTGGCTACCACCAAGCTCTATGATATCCAGGAGTTCTGGGATAGTTCCGGCAACTTCATCCTGTCCAATCCGCAGACCCTGAACCTGGTACAGGGAGACGGGCAGAAGACCTATATTACCCTGTATGATACCGACACCATTCAGAATGTCTCCGATAAACTGAACAACGCCATTTACAATGGATTGGGACAGAAATACGTGGTTGATGCCACAGTTGACCCCAAGAGTTTTGTCAGTTATGATGCGTGGGGAGTAGGCGTCAGCGGAGTCCAGGTAGTGCCTGGTACCATGATTGTTCGTTCCTCCATCTCCGGCAACGACGGCAAGATCACCTTTATCGGTGACGACCCGGTGCTTAGGGCCTTCAGCCTGCAGACCATTCAGAAGGCTAGTGAGACCCAATTCAAGGTCAGCGTATATGAAGCCCACACCCAGGCCCTGCTGGCCAAAGACGTTACCATTTCGGGCAACAACCTGATCGGTGTTGTTAATAAGGATGTGGACGTGCAATTCGCATCCAATACCGGGGTGAAGGTAACCTGGAGTTCTACCAATAAGAACTTCATCTTCTCCGGGATAGCGACTGCCACCTCGACCTTTATCCATATTTCCGATAACACCACGGTGTTCCACATCGGGGCTAATCAGAAGCAGGATATCGGCGTAGGCATCGGCGATATGAGCAGCCGGGCGCTGGGAGTAAACAACATCCTGGTAACCAGCAATGAAGCTGCCAATACCTCTATTGGCAAGCTGGATATCGCCATTAACCGGGTATCCACCGAGAGAGCAAAACTCGGTGCTATCCAAAACCGGTTAGAGCACACCATCAACAACCTGAATGTAACCTCGGAGAACTTGAGTGCATCCGAATCCCGCATCCGCGATGTCGACATGGCCAAGGAGATGATGAACTTCACCAAGTTCAACATCCTGCAGCAGGCGGCTACCGCCATGCTGGCCCAGGCTAACCAGATGCCGCAGACGGTTCTGCAGTTACTCAGGTAGTAATTACCAGCAAAGCAATAACAATTATAAGTAGCGGAGATGTAGTTCTCCGCTACTTTTTACGATAATATTAAAAAAAGCAATTTGAAAAGGGTGTTATATGTTGAACCTGGATGAGATGTTAAACAGACTGAATAATAGTATTTTTTCTTTCGAGGTCCAGGAGATTCCGGTTTATTTAACCGATTTTTTCGGGGCTGTTATTGAGATGCAGGCTATAGACATCAACAATATTAATCACCTGCAAACCTATAATACAATAATGAAGAATTGTCTCGAGGCTATGCAAAATAGGGATTATCTTTTACTATCCGATATCTTGGAATATGAATTAAAGCCCCTATTTGTCTCAGTAAACAAGAATTGAGGTTGTGTATATGGATATGTGGGTGAGAAATAGTACGCTAATGAAAAAACAATATCCTGATTTCTACCAGAGGGTAATATCGCAGGCCTATTCCAATAAAGATTTGCACGTTACCGTCGAAACTATGGATAACTTGCAGATTTCATCCGGACCGAGCAAGTGTTATTTACATAGCAGTTATAGCATAGAAAGAGAGATGGAGCAATTATTCACAGGAATAGAGGATGACCCGAACCAAACCATAATTATTTTCGGTCTGGGATTGGGGTATTGTCTAGACTATATACGTATGCATCGCATAAAATATCAAACGGTTGTTGTATTGGAACCATGCAATAATATCTTGAGAAAATTGATGGAAAAAAGGGACATTATCGAACTTCTACAAATGAAAAATGTTTCGCTGAATCTTTTTACTGACCCCATGGAGATTATTTCTCAAATAATGAGTCAAGCTATGTTATCAAAGAATATTAAAATTATATCTCATTTATCATATCGTGCTGTTTTCGATCAGATATATCAGGAAATAACAAGGTTGGTGGTCAATGAAAAAAGGGTGCTGCTTACCACTATGGCTACCATAAACTTTTTTTTGCATGAATGGACGGAAAACCAAATAAAGTCGCTAAATCGTAATGATGATACGGCTACTATATTCAATAATCGCTTCAGGGGGATCCCTGCGGTAATCATATCGGCTGGTCCGTCTGTAGAAAAACGTATTGCGGAGTTGCAGGAAATTGGCGATCAGGCGCTTATAATCGCTCCCGGAACCGGAGCTAAAATATGTAAAACCAACAAGCTGAATGCTCATATGGGAATGGCAATGGACTCTGAAATTGAGGAAGCAGATTTGTTTGAAGATAGTGATATTAAGATCTTGATTGGTTCCTACCGATTACATCCTAAAATCTATCAAGTATATCATCATCGCATTATCCGGATGCTTCTGGGTACGGAATATATAGCTAAATATTATCACGAGTATTTTAATATCCCTATCGATATAACCAGTGATTTCGCCTCAGTTTCTTCATCTGCTATTCATTTTGCGGTAAAGCTGGGCTGTAATCCGATAATTTTGGTTGGTCAGGATATGTGTTATTACGATTATCGTTTTCATGCCGGTGAAGCGGAGGGCTCACTTAGCGATGCTGCCAGGGCAAGAATGGTTGAAACAAAGGATATAAATGGTGAAGTGGTCTTTACCGAAGATACCTTTTTAGCCCTACAGCGCGATATGGAACTTCTGAATCTATCGATAAGAAATACCAATAAGCTAATTAATGCATCTGAGGCTGGAATAGGTATACCCGGTGTAGAAAACATGAGCTTGCGAGAGGTACTCGATCAGTATATTTTAACACCCAGATATGATGTCAAGGCTATTATCGATAAATGTCTCAACGATTTGGATAGCATGGGGCAAACGGAGAGACCTCATCTAGAGATGTTTGGCAAAATGCTAGAGGAATTAAACCAGTTAGCGAAAATAAACTCTGAAAAAGCGGAAGAACTAAGCAAACTTCAAGTCATGCTGGAAAAAGGTTTAAAGGATAACCGCTTATACAATCAGCTTCAGGCTATTCGGGAAAAGAATGACAGACTGCAGGAGAATGATTTTTACAAGACAGCTGTTATTCCTATTCTAGAAAGGTTTTTAAGTTTTTTCCAAGCGGGGGTTATGTATAATTTTAGCGCTAAAAATGAAGATCCCCGGGCATGGCTATATTACGAAAGCAACTATTATGATTTAACCAATCGCTATATCGATATGATGAGAACTATGATAATAAATGAAATTGAGGGAAACAAAAAACTGAATAGTACCCAATCGGGCAATGGTAACCTGACCATCAAGTTTGCTTAGATTACGTAGGGACTTATGTGATTTTAATTAAGGTGGAATGCAAAAATGTATAGTACCGAACAAGAGGTCTTCTGGATGGGGGAATTTGGCGATAAGTATACGGAGCGCAACCAGGGAGAGCAATGGTTAGCCAGTAATACCGCTCTATTTGCATCGATTCTGGCTAAGACCACCGGCGTGGCGTCTGTTCTGGAATTTGGCCCCAACCGCGGGCTGAACCTGCAGGCTATGCGCAACCTGCTGCCGGCCGCCGAGTTTTCCGGAGTGGAGATAAATGGGCAAGCCGCTAGCGAGCTGGCCTTGTTCCCCTGGATCAAGGTTTATCAAGATTCCATACTAAGTTTTAATATCGACTATCAGCGGGATTTTGTTTTATCCAAAGGTTTGTTGATACATATCAATCCTGCCGAATTGAATTCCGCATATAAGAAACTGTATGAAGGCAGCCGGCGCTATATTTGCCTGGTAGAATACTATAATCCCTACCCGGTGGAATTGGTGTATCGCGGTTATGAAGGTAAATTGTTCAAACGCGATTTTGCCGGAGAGATGCTGGACCTGTTTCCCGATTTGACCCTGCGGGATTATGGTTTTGTATATCACCGCGATAAGAACTTCCCCCAGGATGATTTGAACTGGTTTATTCTGGAGAAGAAAGGTGACTGTCATGATTAGATATTGTAAGAGATGTGTTATGCCGGAGACCAAGCCAGATCTCTTTATCGATGAGGAAGGTATTTGCATAGCCTGTCGCAACCATGAGACCAGACCGGAAATCGACTGGGAACAGCGGCACCAGGAACTTGTGCAGATATTGGAAAGGTACCGTAATAAATCTGGTTCCAACTGGGATTGTATCATTCCGGTGAGTGGGGGGAAAGACAGTACCTATCAAGTACTGCGCATGCTGCAGTTAGGCATGAACCCGCTTTGTGTCACCGCCACCACCTGTCATTTATCCGATATTGGCCGAAAAAACATCGAGAATATAAAGAACCTGGGGGTGGATTATATCGAATTCAGCCCCAACCCGGTGGTGCGCCGCAAACTGAACCGCATCGGCCTAACCCAGGTCGGCGATATATCCTGGCCGGAACATGTGGGGATCTTCACCATACCGGTGCGGGCAGCGGTGCAATATAACGTTCCCTTGATTATCTGGGGTGAGAACCCCCAGAACGAATACGGCGGACCGGCCACTGATTGTAATAATCCGGAGTTGGACCGGGGCTGGCTGGAACAGTTCGGCGGCTTGCTGGGCTTGCGAGTGTCGGATCTGGGGGGCCTTGAGGGCATCAGGATGCAAGACCTGATTCCCTACACCTATCCCTCGAATGAAGATTTGCATAGGGTAGGAGTCACTGGAATCTTCCTGGGCTATTTCCTGCCCTGGGACGGTTACAGCAACGCGTTGATAGCCCAGGCCCATGGCTTTACCAGCTTGCACACGACAGTAGAGGGCTCTATGGTTAACTATGAGAATCTCGACAACTATCAAACCGGGATTCATGATTATTTTAAGTTCTTGAAATTCGGCTTCGGCAGAGCTACTGATATAGCCTGCTTGCACCTGCGGCGGGAGCGGATCAGCCGGGAGGATGCCCTGGAAATAGTAAAGCTGCATGATGGTAAGTTTCCCTGGTCTTATCTGGGCAAGCCGCTGGCTGAGATCCTGGACCCCCTGGAGCTGACAGTGGATGAATTTATAAAGATCTGTGATCGTTTTACCAACAAGAAATTGTTCAAGCTTGATGCCCGCGGAGAACTCATTAAAGATAAGAGGGGCAATCTGACCAAGACCAATTATGACAATGTATAATCAGGATGGTTACTTGAATGAAGACAGTGATAGTCGATTATGGGATGGGCAATCTGCAGTCAATCCGGAGGGCTCTGGAAGAATGCGGGGCTGATGATATAACGATTGCTGATGATCCGCAATCGCTCGCAGCAGCCAGCAAGATCATCCTGCCGGGAGTGGGAGCCTTTACTGATGCTATGGATAATCTTAACCGCCGGGGCTGGCCTGTTGCCATTCGCCAGGCAGTAGACGAGGGGGTTTCTCTCCTGGGTATATGCCTGGGTATGCAGCTTTTGGCGGACAAGGGCTATGAAGGCGGGGAGACGGCCGGGTTGGGATTGATTCCCGGCGAGGTTATACGCTTCGAACTGGAGGACCCAACCCTGAGGATCCCGCATGTCGGGTGGAATGAGATATATCCGCAAGGCGACTCGCTCATGCTGGAAGACATCAGACCGGGTACTGATTTCTATTTTGTGCACAGTTATCATTTTGTCCCCCGCCATGCGGAAAATATCCTGGCCTTAAGCAATTATGGCGGGGATTTTGTTTCAGCAGTAATCAAGGGTCTGGTAGCCGGGGTACAGTTTCACCCGGAGAAAAGCCAGCAGGCGGGCTTTGCCCTCCTGAAGAATTTTTTAAAATACTATTAAAGGTGATCGTCTTGCTAAAGGTTAGAGTAATTCCTACATTGCTTTGGAAGGATTTCGGACTGGTCAAGGGCATCGGCTTCGATAGCTGGCGGCGGGTAGGAACCGTGCTGCCGGCTATTAAGGTTTATAATATGCGTGAAGTTGATGAACTGATTGTCCTGGATATCTGTGCCACCCGGGATAAACGGCAACCCGATGTCCAGTCGGTTTCCGAGTTTGCCCAGGAATGTTTTTGCCCCCTGACCATAGGGGGGGGCATAACCTCTATTGAGCATGTAAAGCAACTGCTGAGAGCCGGAGCCGATAAGGTATCGGTTAATTCGGCTGCCTTCGATAATCCCGAAATAATCAGTGATATTGCCTATAAATTCGGTGCGCAATGTGTGGTAGTCAGCATCGATGCCCGTAAGACCGAAGCCGGCAACTATGAATGCTTCAGCCATAACGGCAGCCGCCCTACCGGTTGGCTGGTGGAGCAATGGGCTCGCAAAGTAGAAGCATTGGGAGCCGGTGAAATCATGATCTGTTCTGTCGAGCAGGATGGTACTATGCAGGGCTATGATCTGGAATTGCTCAAGATAGTTGCTGACTGTGTCAGCATTCCGGTTATAGCCTCGGGTGGCGCCGGAGAGTACGATGACTTTTTAAAAGCAATTGAGTTTGCTAATGTTTCGGCCGTGGCAGCGGCCAGCATATATCACTTTACAGAAAAAACCCCTTTGGAAGCCAAGCGCTATCTCGCTCAAAACGGGGTGCCGGTCAGAAGCCTTAACACTTCCCGCTGCTGATTCCGAAGGGTTTACGGGGGAGGTATAGTTATTAAAACAGTTATCATTGTACAAGCCCGAATGACCTCGACCCGGCTACCCGGGAAGGTGCTATTGAAGATACTGGACAAGAGCCTGCTTGAGTACCAGATGGAAAGGCTGAGAAGGGTCAAACTCGCTGATAGTATCGTTATTGCCACAACGGTAAACGAAACTGACCAGCCGATCGTTGAGGAGTGCTCCCGATTGGGAGTACATTGTTTCCGCGGTTCCGAGGAGGATCTGTTATCCCGCTACTATCTGGCGGCTTCTCAATGCGAGGCTTCGGCTGTGGTACGAATAACATCGGACTGTCCGCTGATCGACCCGGTGGTTATTGATAGAGTTATTGGGGTTTACCGGGACAATCTCCCCAGTTATGATTATGTAAGCAATGTTTTAACCAGGACCTACCCGCGCGGTATGGATACCGAGGTATTTTCATTCAAGGTTCTGGAGACGGCTTTTCAGGAAACGGTTTTACCAGCCCACCGGGAACATGTTACCCCTTTCATCTACCAGAACCCCCAGCGTTTTTCCCTGGCCAATGTAGCTAATGATACAGACCTGAGCGGGCATCGCTGGACGGTTGACACAGTTGAGGATTTTAGCCTGATAAAGAACATCCTCGAAGAGATATATCCGGTAAATCCTTTATTCGCAATGGGAGACATACTTGGAGTTCTGGACAAAAATCCCGCTTGGCGGGATATAAACCGGGCGATTGAGCAAAAGAAACTGGGCGAATAGGAGCCAAGTAAAGCGATGGATCTGCAGAGAGGCCGATTAAGAATGATTACCGGTGATGACCTGGCCCAGATACTGGGCTGGCGCAACTCCGAGCGAATCCGTAAGGAAATGTTTACGGAGCACATCATTTCCTGGGAGGAGCATTTGGCCTGGTTTGAGAAAAGCCTTTCTTCGGGGAACCATCACCTGGTTTTTGAGTTGGATGGAAATCCGGCGGGGGTTTCATCATTTACCGGTATCGATGCTCAGAATAATCATTGCTCCTGGGGATTCTATCTGGGAGAAAGCCCCTTGCCCCGGGGAACCGGAATTATGCTGGGGATTTACAGCATGCAGTATGCTTTTGATATATTAAAGGTTCACCGGGTATGTTCCGAGGTGCTGGCCAGTAACCCGATCAGCCTGGCTTTTCACAGTAAAATGGGTTTTTGCCGGGAAGGCATCTTACGGGAACATATCAAAAAGGCGGACGGCTTTGTCGATGTGGTTTGTTTTGGCCAGCTTTACGAAGAATGGACCCGGAACTGTGCGGTCCTAACTAAGAAATTGGCGACAGAATATTAATATTTTTTAGTAAAATGGATGGGATATTAAATGAAAGCGATTAAAATCGGCAACACGACGATTGGTCCGGCGCATAAACCGTTCATAGTGGCGGAGATGTCAGGCAACCATAATCAATCGTTGGATCGGGCCTTGAGCATTGTAGAAGCGGCTGCCCGAGCCGGCGCGCATGCCGTAAAACTGCAGACTTATACTGCTGATACTATGACTCTCAATATATCTGAAGGCGAATTCTTTATTGCCGACGCTGATAGCTTATGGCAGGGAAAAAGCCTGTATGAACTTTATCAGGAAGCTTATACGCCCTGGGAATGGCATCAGCCAATTTTTAACCGTTGCCGGGAGTTAGGGCTTATTTGCTTCAGTACACCCTTCGACGAGACGGCGGTTGATTTTCTGGAGGAACTGAATGTTCCCTGTTACAAGGTAGCTTCCTTTGAAAACACCGACCTGCCCTTAATCAAAAAAATAGCTTTAACTGGCAAACCGATGATCATCTCAACCGGAATGGCCACCATCGCCGAATTACATGAAACGGTACAGACGGCTCGGCAGTGGGGATGCGAAGATTTGATCCTTCTGAAATGCACCAGTTCCTACCCGGCCAGCCCCGCAGATAGTAATTTAATGACTATACCGCATATGCGCGAGCTCTTCCAATGTGAGGTGGGGTTGTCCGATCATACCATGGGATGCGGAGCAGCTATCGCTTCGGTTGCTCTGGGGGTACGGTTTATCGAGAAACACTTTACTCTATCCCGGGCTGATGGCGGAGTGGATGCGGCCTTTTCCCTGGAACCCGAGGAGCTGCAACAATTAGTAATAGAAAGTGAACGGGCCTGGCAGGCGATGGGCAATATTAATTACGGAGCCGGTGAGCAGGAGGCCAAGTCTCTGAGATTTAGGCGCTCGCTGTATATATCTCAGGATATGCAGGCTGGTGACATTTTGTCAGCGGAAAACCTGCGAATCATACGCCCCGGTTTTGGCCTGGAGCCCAAGTATTATGACCTGTTTATCGGCAAGAAGGTAAATCGGGATGTTAAAAGGGGTACTCCCTTGAGTTGGGACTTGATTTGAGTATTGCTGTTTAGTGATATTGGGAGTTTAATATGCAGGATACTGTTGCCATTCGCGTAGACGGTAATAATCAGATAGGATTCGGGCACCTGATCAGGATGCAGGCTTTAGCCAAACAAATGGAAAAGTTAGGAGCCCGGGTCATTTTTATGACTAGAAATCCGGAAACTATTCAATACCACTCTACTATAACCATAGACGATGAGATAGATTTGTACGAAGAAGACCGGATGGTTAATAGTGCTCTTAAGAAGCATAATGCGGCTATGCTGATTGTGGATTCTTATAAGTATGACAAGGCTAGACTTAATCAAATAGGGCAGTTGCCTCTAACTAGCGTTTATATCGACGATTTGAACCGACACCCCTTTGATGTGGATTATGTTATCAACGGAAATCTATATGCGCCCTCCTTGAATTACCAGGGGAGAGCGCAATTTTTACTGGGCACAGAATACCTGTTACTTCGTGAAGAGTTTGCCGATATAGCCCGGAGGAAAGTACGATCTTCGGTAAACGATGTTTTGCTCACCTTTGGGGCCGCCGACCCTTCTGATCTCACCTTTAAGGTTTTATCGATATTGATGAATTATGATAGATTTACTGCCCTGAATTGGCATGTAGTATTGGGGCCAGTCTTTAGTAATCCTGCTCAGGTTTTAGAGTTGGGCTGGGAGCGGACGAATGTTCATTATCATCATAATCCGGATATAAAGAGAATGATGGATTTATGCGATATATGTATTAGTGCGGCAGGAAGCACTACCTATGAATTGGCCCGGTGCGGGGTACCGTCTATATTGGTTCCAGCAGCAGAAAATCAGTTAAACGTCGCCCGGGAAGCGCATCGACTGGGGATAGCATATCGTTTTGACCTAAATGAGGGGATGAGTGACAACAAGTTATTCGCTCTGCTGGATAGCTTAATTAACGATTATGCTTCGAGGCAAAAGATGGCTGCTCTTGGTCAAGAACAAATTGATGGCCGAGGAGCCATGCGGGTGGCTTCGATATTGGTTTCCACTTTGCATAAACAAATGTTGTAGTAGGTTCTTCGAAGGAGGTACCATAATTGAAAATCCTCATCATTAACGTCTCTTTACGTCCCAATTCGCCCGTCAAGTTCTTTCCCATCGGTTTAGGCTATATAGCTACCGCTATCAAGCATGCCGGTTACGAATTCGAGCTATTGGATATTGATGCCTATCGTTATTCCGACGAATATATAGAGCAATATATAAAAGACCATGACTTTGATGTTGTTTGTATGGGGTGTATAGTTACCGGTTACAAGATAATCAAAAATCTCAGTCTAACAATTAAGAAATATCACCCTCAGAGCAAAGTTATCGTAGGCAACTCGGTTGCCACTACTATTCCTGAAATACTTTTGACCCGCACCGGTGCAGATATTGCAGTTATGGGAGAAGGGGATGAAACCATCGTTGATCTGCTGGATACCCTGGCTGCAGGAGGGGAATTGGAGAAGGTAGCTGGTATTTGTTACCTGAAAAACGGGCAGTTGTTGCAAACCCCTGAACGTCCTTATATTAAGGATGTTTCCGCCATTCCTTTCATTGATTATTCGCTTTTTCCGGTGGAGCAATACTTGGCGGCATCCCAGTATTCGGCTAATGATGTTGTCCCCATTCCCCGTGATGAAATAAGGTGCCTGCCGGTCAATACCGCCCGGGGCTGCATTGCCCGCTGTACCTTTTGTTATCATGTCTTCAAGACGGTTCCCTATCGTGCTCGGAGTTCTGAAACTATAGTGGAAGAGATAAAATCACTGGTCGAAAGGTACGGCATCAATTATATATTGTTTGCTGACGAATTGACCTTCCATAACAAGAAACGAGCATTGGAGTTGAGCGAACGATTGCTGGCCGAGGATGTCCATGTCTATTGGAGCGCCGACTGCCGGGCAGAACTCTTCCAACACGAAGAGGATGTGGCCATTATAGAGAAAATGAAAGAAGCCGGCTGTGTGGAGATCGCATATTCCCTGGAGTCGACCGATCCGGAAATCTTGAAAGCCATGAACAAGAAGATCAGCGTAGAACAGTTTTCCAGGCAGACTCGATTGGTTCACCAAGCCGGTCTCACTCCAACCACCAGTCTGGTAATCGGTTATCCCCAGGAGACAGTAGATTCCATCAGAAAGACCTTGGAATGCTGCATGGAAAACCGAATCTACCCTTCTACTGGTTATTTATTGCCCCAACCTGGTTCCAAGATGTATGAATATGCGGTGGAAGAAGGTTTCATTACTGACGAGGAGGAATTCCTTTTACTCATGGGCGATCGCCAGGATCTACGGCTGAATATGACAAAAATGAGCGATAGTGAAATGGAAGCAGCTGTCAGCGAGGGATTGAAGCGCTGCAATGAGGCGTTAGGGATTGGCCTGACCACTGATCAGTTGCTGAAGACGCAGTATTATAGAAAACCTACTGACCAAAAGCAAGAGTAGGCAAATTTAATATTATTATATAAATTTTGGGCACAAGAAGAATATCTGTGCTCAAATTGTTATTATGTACGTTTTTCCAGCAGAAGATCCTTAAATAGTTTATAAAATATTACGATAAAAGATATATAGCCATCTGTTATTACAGGACTAATTTTCTAAAGTATTGCGGGGAATGGCATTTGCATGAGCATTTAAAAGGAAAACGGTTTTTAGTAACCGGCGGAACAGGAACCATCGGTAGCCAGTTAGTGAAAAAGCTGCTTGAATACGATGCAGAGGTAGTCAGAGTTTTTTCACGCGATGAACATAAACAATATGAAATGCACGAAGAATACATAGCTCAAAATGGCGGAAAAGATCAAAGACTGCGTTTTCTCCTGGGGGATGTCAGAGATAAAGACCGTTTGCGCCGTGCCATGGAAGGTATAGATATTGTATTCCACCTGGCTGCTCTTAAGCATGTGCCTGCCTGCGAATACAATCCAACTGAAGCCGTAAAGACCAATGTTCTGGGAACGCAAAATGTGATAGATTGTGCTATCGAAGCTGATGTTTCGGCAGTAGTATACACCAGCACCGATAAAGCTGCCAACCCAACCAATACTATGGGAGCCAGTAAACTATTGGCGGAGCGGTTGATAGTATCCGCTACCGAGGGTTGGAAAGGACCGCGGGATATCAAATTTCTAAGTGTACGGTTCGGCAATGTATTAAACAGCCGGGGTTCGGTAATACCACTTTTCAAAAAACAGATAGCTTCCGGTGGGCCGCTCACGGTGACCGAGCCGGCCATGACCCGCTTTGTGATGGATATTGACCGGTCAGTAGAGTTGATGTTGAAAGCACTTGATATTTCAAATGGTGGAGAAGTATTTGTTTTTAAAATGCCGGTTCTGCGAATAGGCGATTTAGCCCAGGCCATGATAGAACTTCATAATAAAGAGGTTGGCTTTAACATTATCGGTCTCAGACCAGGTGAAAAGCTCTATGAGGAACTAATGAGCGAGGAGGAGAGTGCCCGGGCTTTGGAAACGGATGATATGTTTATTATTCTTCCTTTCAATTCCGATAGTCTTCGAAATATTTCTTTATATTCATCAGCCTTCCAGGCAAAATTGGGTTCTTACAGTTCAGCAAATGAAGATTTGGTTTCAGTTGAAAAAATAAAAACGATGTTGAACAGTATTTGAATAAATATGATTGGGGTTTGAAGATGGAAGTACATATGGAATTAAGACCACATCCGGATATTGAGTTAGGGGTAAGACGAACGGATTTATCCGCCGACTTCACCATCCCGGAAACAGGTATTGATACCGATACCGGGGTTATTATGGTTATACCGGGGTTCGGCGAATCCTGTGAAACTGAACACCAGAAAGGCCTTAGGGCCTATCTGGCAAATAAATTAAATTGTATTGCAGTAGGTACCAGCTATTTCGGAATTTATAGGAGCAGCCAGATTCAGCTTACCCCGAGTTTTTTATATAACTATAATCGCATTTATGGCTTAAATATGAGCTTTGACGATTTTGCCTTGGCCCAAAGCGGTGAAGAGTTATATAGGATGATAACTGAGCCCGTACTTAGACGGGGGGTCACCAGTCTGGATATACGGTGCCAGCCGCTCTTGATAACCGATAAAGGCGAATACCAGTCCTGGGGTTTTTTACCGGCCGTTGATAATCTCAGGGTATTAGGCGAAATCATCAACAAATATGATATAAATCGTAAGAAGATTATCGCCTTTGGCAATGGCTATGGAGGATATATAGCTATGCTGATGGGGAAATTCGCACCGCAAACCTTCTCGTTGATCATTGAGCGGGAAGCCTATTCTCGGGCGGAATTAAAACATATTGTCAGCGGTGAATTGATGGAATCTGACTATGTTTTTGCCTTTGATTTAAACCAGGGAGATTTGAGATTCACCATTGCCTCGTCAAGCAATAACCCGTGGACTATTGAAGATGAGACCTCCGGATACTATTTTTCCGATAGCTGCCGCCAGATTCGCAGCCTGCATATAGAAAAGCATCGTTGTGTTTCCCCCACATCTTACTGTATTGTCCATTCAGAAAATAACGAGAATGTTTTGATAAAGAATAAAGACCAATGTGTCGATATACTAAAGCGATATAATCGAGTGGATTACAGAAGGATTGCCGCTAATGGGAGCAGTAACCGCCTCACAGATCAGGAGTTTATTGAGGATTTATCCAACCAGCCTGATATGATCTGGGAAAAAGAGAGCGATGATACTGATTTCAGTTTAGATAGTATTTGCAGTTTTGTTTGCTCTGATAAGGTTTACCAATTCTCTTTTTTATCTGAAGGCACCCTTGAAGTCAGCATTAACGAGATCGACGAATAGAAATCCATGGGTAATGGAAAGGAAGTTGTTTAAGTGGCTAGTGCAAAGAGTGAGGTTAATTCTTCAGCTCAGGATTTATTCCAAAGAGGGATGTTCTGGCTCGAGCGTCAGGATAATGAGTTTGCGGTGGAATCACTATTAGAGTGTTATCGTGCCGGCATAAATAAACAAGAGATAGAAAGCATTATACTCAAGGACCTTTATTTCCCTTATCAAGATCAATATAAAAAAAATTATACGCATAATATTGAATTATTGCGCGAGTACCCCCATATTTACCGCAGTGATTATCCTGATTTTGATAAATTGAACTATCAGTTCGTATGTTGTTCAGATACTCATTTTGTTATATATGACCGCTCCAAGAACAATTTTACCTTTGATTTTGATTTGAATATCAAACAGGATTTAAGAGCATGTACCAACAATGAAGTAGCTCTGCTGGTTGATGAGTTTCGCATCGGCAATATGCTGGCTTGCGAAGAGAAAACCCGTAATCCCCAGCCATATCTTTGGAGCAGAAACCCGCTGTATCTTTATTACCGCGATTTCAATGACTTTGTAGAATGTTTACAATTATATAACCTGGAGCCTTTACTGGCATCAGAACGAATAGTTTTTCTGTTTGGAATGGATGAATTAAAACAATACTGTTCCGATTTTCAGGCGGTTCTCCCCGAGAGGTTACTTAATGTACAACAAAATGATGATGAAGTTGTAAAGTACTTTCTTAGTCACAATGATCATATGCGGGAAGAAAGAATCAGATTGCTTCGCGGTATAGATGATTACTATAATAATCTAGATAGGGGTAAATTGCTTGAAAATATTCAAGGCGGGAAACCACGCATCTTATTTATAACGACCAGGTTTTCTACAGCATTACAATATTCAACCCGTGACTGTGCCCTGGCATGTGAGCAATTGGGCATATCGACTCACATTTTAATTGAGAAGTCCAACCTCCATTTGCATTCGGATCTTTCTTACTTTGAAGTTTTGCATGATTTTAAGCCTGATATCATATTTCAAATAGACCATTTTAGATGGGAACGACCCCAAACCCCAGACAATCTTGTTTTTGTTACCTGGGTACAAGACCCGTTACCCAACGTTACCTCACGGGAATCAGCCGCGAGACTTAAATCTTTGGATTTTATTTTGAATACGTATGTGACTAATATTCATTTTTTACTGGATTATGGCTATAACCAGCGGGCTATTATCGAAGGTCCTATCGGCGCCAATCCGTACATTTATAAAAATTATTCATTAAGTGAAACTGAAAAGGAACAATATCGTTCAGACATCTGCGTTTTCTCTAACGCGGGCAACCCTGAGCTGGGCTTGAATGATGTTATACAATTGATTGAAGGTTCTCCTATAGCCGAAACGCTGGCCAAGGTATTCAAGAGTGCCTATCGTGATATGTACGGAGCTTTTTACAATGGAGAAATATTCTATTCCCTTAACGATAATATAAAGTTTATTAAAAAATACTTTGATGAGAATCTTATTTCCGCTCCCCAGGAGTCCATAGCGCGAATTGCCGAACAATGGAGGGAGCAAGTGGCCTTTAGGATATTACGTTCGGTCCCCCTGGAATGGCTTCACGAAAAGGGTTATGATATAAAACTCTGGGGGAAGGAGTGGACAGACCACCCGGTGTTGAGTCGGTATGCCCAGGGCGTAGCTGATAACGGGGAAACCCTTTCCAGAATAATTAATGCCAGCAAGATAGTATTGGGGACCAATCCCAATATATCTATTCACCCGCGGGTGTTCGAGACTATTTTGAGTAATAGTTTTTATCTGGGCTACGCGATTCCTGAAAAGCAGGATTGGGCTAACATCCGAAAGTATCTCGAGGAAGATGAGGATATCGTTTTTGCCTACAGCCGGGAGGATCTATATAAAAAGATAGATTACTATTTGGAAAACGAAGAAGCTCGGGTAAAGATATTTAGTAATGCCCAAAAGAAGATTATGGAACACCTCACTTATGAAGCTTTAATGACACGTATGTTAAAAGAGCTTACTGATAAACTCTCATAATAAAGAGGCGTATAGTGATGACTAAAATTGTATCATTAGAAGAATTTATTAGCCTGCGCGAGCGATTCCGGGAAAAGGAACTTAAGGTTATACACTGTCATGGAGTATTCGACCTGTTGCATCCTGGGCATATTATTCATTTACAACAAGCCAGGAATCTGGGTGATATCCTGGTGGTTTCGATTACTGCTGCCCCATACGTTAATAAAGGTCCGGGAAGGCCGTATTTTTCAGATGAGTTACGTATGCAAAGCATTGCCGCCTTAGAATGTGTCGATTATGTTGTACTATCGGAAAAAGAAACTGCACTGGAAGTCCTGGATTATATCCAGCCCGATTTATATGTAAAAGGCTCCGATTACGAAAATGCCGATAACGATGTCACCCAGAATATTGGGCGAGAAATAGAAAAGGTACGCTCTTATGGTGGAGAAATCCATTTTACCGGTGGGCAGGTTTTTAGTTCGACCAGGCTTTTAAACAGTGAATTTCCTGTTTTTTCGGCAGATGCCAAGGATTATCTGAAGGATTTCACTTTACATTGTTCATTTAACGATATTCAGGAATACGTTGAAAAAATGCAATCAATAAAGATTTTGGTGGTAGGCGATATTATCATCGATAAGTATACTTTTTGTACGGTGCAGGGATTGAGTTCCAAGGATCGCTCATTATCCGCACTATATGAAAGGACGGAAGAATATCTCGGCGGGGTCCTGGCGATTGCCCGGCACTTGGCCAATTTCTCCAATAACGTTTGTTTATGCACCATGTTGGGCACCGAGCCGCATATTCGCAGTCGGATGCTGGATGATTTGAGCAACAAAATGCTGCTGGACTTGCACTCCGATCCCAATTACACGACGGTGATTAAGACCAGATACATAGAGCGTCGGGGTATCCGCGATGATTACGACAAGATGTTTTCCATCAATTATATCGATTCCGAAAAAAGAGCCAACCAAATTGACCGCCAGGGTTTTTATGAGAAATTGGAAAAAAAGATTCCTGATTTCGATATGGTGGTCTTAAGCGATTTTGGCCACGGCTTGATCGACCAGCGGGTTATGGATATTGTGCAGGATAAGGCCAAATTCCTGGCGCTCAACTGCCAGACCAATTCGGCCAATTACGGGAATAATCCCATCAGCAAATATCGTAGAGCGGATACCTTTTCCTTGGACGTCCGGGAATTAAAACTGGCTTATGGCAGCAGGACCCAGGATACGGATGCCATGTTGAAGATGTTGGCGGAACATCTCAATGCTAAAATCGGTTGGTTGACCCTGGGGTCGATGGGCGCGGTCGGCATTGAAAACGACCGGCTCCTGAGAATCCCGGCACTTACCCTGGATGTTCAGGATACTGTAGGGGCGGGAGACGCCTTTTTTGCTCTGGCCAGCTTGTGCGCCGCCACGGAAGTCCCCCTGGAGATCGGCAACTTCCTGGCCAATACGGCCGGGGCTCTGGCAGCCAATATCCTGGGTAACTCTGAGGCCATCGATCGGGTCAGACTCTTGAAATATGCTTCCACCCTGCTTAACTGTTAGCGCTCCTGCTTGAAAGAGGGTTATAAGACATGTCGGTTAAAAATTATATTGATGAACTATACACCATAGTAAAAAATGTAGAGGTAACTGACCGTCAAGGTGAAGCTTTGGATTATGAAGGAGCCGTTTTGCAGCTAATCAGCATCTTCAAGGGCCTAAAAGCCGCCGATAACAAATTGATGTTTATCGGTAATGGCGGCAGCGCTGCGATTGCCAGCCATATGGCGGTGGATTACTGGAAAACCGCAGGAATACCAGCCCTTTGCTTTAATGAAGGCGCACAATTGACCTGTCTGGGGAATGACTTTGGTTATCAAGCGGTTTTTGAAAAGCCGATTGAGGTTTTTGCCCGGCCGGGCGATATTCTGATTGCCGTCAGCAGTTCGGGAAAGTCGCCGAATATTATCCGGGGTGTGGAAGCGGCAGTTAAGCAAGGCTGCCGGGTAATAACTCTTTCAGGTTTTTTGCCAAATAATCCACTACGCAGTTTAGGCGAGTTTAATTTCTATTGTGCATCGACGGAGTATGGTTTTGTTGAATTGACCCATCAAATCATCTTGCACATGCTGTTGGACCTGATGTCAAAATAAGAGGATGAGTAGAACATGGATGGGCCTAAAAACAAAGCCATATTTTTAGACCGGGACGGGGTCGTCAGCCATGAAAAAGGGTATATCACGAATGTGGACCAGTTGGAGCTATATCCTTTTTCAAAACCAGCGGTCCTTAAATTGAAGGCAGCCGGTTGGAAGACAGTTGTGGTTACCAACCAGGCCGGCATTGCCCGGGGATTAATGAGCGAAATAGATCTGCAGATTATCCATAACCGCTTAATGGAAATGTTGCCGGTTGACAACATCTATTACTGTCCTCATTATCCGGAAGGGGAAGCGAATAATCCTTATTCCATCAGGTGCGATTGCCGAAAACCCGAAGCCGGGTTAATCCTTAAGGCAGCCCGGGAGAATCATATCGATCTTACTCAATCATATATAATTGGGGATCGGGCCACCGATATCCTGGCCGGCCAAAGGGCTGGTCTTACCACGGTGCTGGTTCGTACCGGGTATGGCGCATCACCCCTGGAACAGCCGGCTGAGCCGGACCTTATTTTTAACGATCTGGGTGAATTCGTGGAGTTTTTGGTAGGTTAGCTTTTATGCCGACCTACGAAAAATAAATGCATGCATAAATATTTCTATAATGGAGGGCAAGTACCGTGGCCGACAGTTACGGAATTGATTCTCATAAACTGATTTATCATCCCGAGCGGGTAGGGCAATGGCTGACAGAGGGTGACGTATGCCCGATTACTGTCGAGATCTCACCTTCGGGGGCCTGCAATTACCGGTGCGTCTTTTGCGCGTTCGATTACCTGGACTACCAGCCGGAATTGCTGGAGCGCGATCTGATGTTCAATACTCTGCAAGAAATGCGGGACAACGGGGTCAAAAGCGTGGTGGTTTGCGGCGAGGGTGAGCCGCTGATCAATAAACACACCCCGGACATGATTAATTATGCCCGCAGCCTGGGCCTGGATGTGGGGATGGCCAGCAACGGAGTCTTGTTCACTCCGGAAATCGCCGAGCATTGTCTGAGGTCGCTGACCTGGATACGCATCAGTCTCAATGCTGGTTCGGATGATAATCACCAGCGAATTCATAAAAGCAAGCCGGGGGATTATGAGAAAATACTGGCTAACTTGCAGAATGCCGTCGCGATAAAGAAGCGGGAGCAGTTGACTACTACCATAGGGGTACAACTGCTGCTGATCCCGGATAATTTCCACGAGGTGTACAGCTTAGCCCTCCAGCTAAAGGATATCGGAGTTGACTACTTCACGGTTAAGCCTTATTCCCAACATCCTCTGAGCGGTTCCCGGATTGAAGATGGTTTTGACTATAACGATTTTCTTGATATGGAAGAGAAACTAGGCCAACTGAGTAGCGAAGATTACAGCATTATTTTCCGCTCGGCCTCCATGAAAAAGCTGTATAGTCAAAGGCAATACCAGCACTGTTGGGGCTTGCCCTTTTGGGCTTATATCGATGCCAAGGCCAATATTTATGCCTGTATCGCTTATGTCGGAGACGACAAATTTTGCTACGGCAATTTGAAAGAACACGGTTTTAAAGAGTTATGGCAGGGAGAAAAAAGAAAGAAGGTAATTGAGCATGTAGCCGGCATGGATCTGGAGGGGTGCCGGGAACTATGCCGTTTGGATGAGATAAACAATTATTTAGAAAAGCTGAAAAACCCAATTGCTCATGTAAATTTCATTTGATGGGAAGGATGGACCCGATGGCGAATGAAGCGACCCCTTACAGCAATCTCAAGATATTTGCCCACCCGGACCAACTGGAAGCCATTCAAAATGGTATCAGAACAGCTCCGGTCTATATTCGGCTGAAACCAACCAATGTGTGCAACCATCGCTGCTTTTACTGCAGCTATGCCGATGATGTCTTAGGGCTGCGGGATGATGTGAAGGCCCAGGACTCGATTCCCTGGGATAAGATGCAGGAGATAATAAGTGATTTTCGTGAAATGGGGGTCAAGGCGGTGACCTTGAGCGGGGGAGGAGAGCCCCTGACCTATCCGCAAATTGAGCCCACTTTGGAACTTATCCTGCAGAGCGGCATAGACCTGTCGATTATCACCAATGGACAGCTGTTGACCGACCGTAAGGCGGAATTACTGGCCCGGGCCAAGTGGGTGCGGATCTCAGCCGATGCCGCCGCAGCCGAGACCTATTCGGCCATGCGGAATATCTCCTTGAACTCCTTTGCCAAGGTATGCGGTAATATTGAAAAATTCGCCGCCTTGAAGAACCCGGCTTGTGAGTTGGGCATCAACTTTGTCATCAATCATCAAAATCAGAGCGAGGTTTATGCGGCGGCGGCCCTGTTCAAGTCATTGGGGGCCAGTCACATTAAATACACCGCCCGCATTACAAAAGATCTGGATGATTACCACCAGCCTTTCCAGGCCCAGGTTATCGGTCAGATCCACCGGGCGATTCAGGAATTGGCGGATGACAAGTTTTCTATTATCAATAAATATGAAGATGATTTTGGCTTGTGCGCGGAGTTCCACCGCAAATACCGCAAGTGTTATTTAAAAGAGTTTGTCAGCTGCATTGCCGCCGACAGCAAGGTATATTTTTGCCATGATAAGGCTTACGTGAGCAGCGGGATAGTAGGCGACCTGAGCAAAACTTCATTTAAAGAACTATGGTTTTCCCCAGAGGTTGAAGAGCGCTATAAAAGCTTCGATGCGGAAAAGGAGTGCGACCATCATTGTGTATATGATGACCGCAATCTGCTTTTAAACAACTTCTTTTCCCTAAACCGCAATCACATCAATTTCATATAGAATCGAGAGAAGAACACAGGAGAGATACATATGAACCACGATATTGAATACATGAAGAACCTGGCCCGGCAAATGCGCAGAGATATCTTCCGGATGGCCTATAAGGCAGGCGGGGGGCACATCGCGCCGGCGTTTTCCATTGTGGAGATCCTAACCGCCGTATATATGAGCGGGGTTTTACGGCATGATCCACAGCGACCGGACGATCCTCGAAGGGATCGCTTCATTCTGAGCAAAGGGCATGCCAGTGCCGCTTTATATGCGGTGCTGGCCCAAGCGGGTTATCTCGAGCGAGATCAACTGGACTCCTTTTGCCAGGAGGGCTCGATACTGGGCGGACATCCCAACATGCTGGAGATTCCCGGGGTGGAGGCCAGCACCGGGGCCCTGGGTCACGGACTGGGTTTTGCCACCGGTATAGCTTTGGCCGGAAAACTGGATAGAGAGGATTATCAGGTCTATGTCGTGATTGGTGACGGCGAATGCCAGGAGGGTTCTATATGGGAGGCCGCCCTGTTTGCTTCATCGCAAAACCTGAGCAACCTGACGGTTATTCTGGATTACAACAAGCTGCAGGCTATGGATACACTCGACAATATCATCCGAATGGAGCCCTTTGCCGAGAAATGGAAGGGCTTTGGCTGGGAGGTCCGGGAGGTTGACGGTCATGATATTGCGGCGCTGCTCGAAGCATTGGAACCCAATGAGAGCCAAGCCCCACGTATCATAATTGCCCACACCATAAAGGGTAAGGGAGTCTCTTTCATGGAAGGCGTGCCGATATGGCATTTTCGGCTGCCCGATGATGAAGAATTAAAGATCGTCTTAAGAGATTTGGAAATGGATATGCAGGAGTTGGTGGGATCATGAGAAATGCTTACATAAAAGCGGTTTATGATATGGCCGGTATAGACCGGAACGTTTTGGCCCTGGTAGCTGACAACGGTGCGATTGTTTTCGATGACTTTCGCCGGGACTATCCCGAACAATTTATTAATTTCGGGATATCCGAGGCTAACATGGTATCGGCGGCGGCAGGTCTCGCCAGTTGCGGGAAAATTCCTTTCGCCTACACTATTGCCGGGTTTATCACCATGCGCTCCTATGAGCAGGTGAGAAACGACGTCTGCCTGCAGAGGCAAAATGTAAAGCTGGTGGGGGTAGGTGCCGGTATGCGTTATAGTTCGCTGGGTCCCACCCATCATGCTACCGAGGATATTGCTATTATGCGGGTGCTGCCAGGCATGAATATTATCGTTCCGGCCTCTCCCCGGGAAGCCTATGCGGCCACCCGTTATGCAGCTGAGATCGACGGCCCGGTTTATATTCGCTTAGAGGCTACCAAGGAGCCGGAGTTCTATCCGGAGGGTTATGAATTCCAGTTGGGGAAGGGAATTGTCTTACGCGAGGGAAGCGATATCACATTCATTGCGGCTGGCTCCATTGTCCACGATGTATTGAAAGTGGCCGGGATGCTGGCGGAAAAGGGGATTGGCGCCCGGGTTATCAATATGCCCAGCATCAAACCTATTGACAAGGAAAATATTGTGCAAGCTGCCCGGGAAACCGGGATAATAGTAACGGTTGAAGAACATAGCATAATAGGCGGGCTGGGCAGCGCTGTCGGAGAGGTCCTATTGGAGCACGGGTGCGGGCATACAGTTTTCCGGAGCCTGGGGGTTGAAGACCACTTTTGCAAGGGCTATGGAACGCACGCTTACATGAAGGCTAATAATGGCTTGGCGATGGAACGAATAATGGCGATCGCGATCGCGTTGAGTATTTTGGATCGTTAAGAATGGGGGGCATCATGCAGGATAAGAGCTATAATCCGTATATCGAGTTCTATGATGAAAACAAGATATCGCCCGTTAGTCAGGATATTTCTGATTTCAACAAACATATGTTGAGACGAGAACAATTATACCGTTACCTGGGTTTACCAGCCATGGCCTTTGCCGACAAGAGAGTCATGGAAATCGGTCCGGGTGGTGGGTATAATTCTCTTTGTCTTTTAGAATGGGGTGCCCGGCTCGATTTAATCGAGCCTAATCCCACTGCCCAAACTGAGCTGGAGGCATTATTTAACGAACGCCATATTAATCCTGATAGATGGAGCCTATACAAGATGAGGATCGAAGAATATATACCCGACGGTTTATTTGACATTGTAATCGCCGAAGGATTTTTGCCCGGGGTGATTAATCAGCAGGAGATAATTGAACGAATAGCCCATCTGGTTAAAAAAGGCGGGGTTGCTGCTGTTACTTGCCTGGATGAGATTAGCCGGTTTTTTGATTCTATCCTTAGAAGGGCCATAGGACTATATCTCATCCAGCAACAGCAGGCGGTCAGCTTTGCTGAAAAGGTTGATCTGCTATCTCGGGCCTTTGCTAAGCATTTGGCTAGTCTGAAATACTCATCCCGACCGATCCGGGATTGGGCCGCGGATAATCTTCTCAATCCAGATATTTATTCGGAACAAATGAGCATTGAAGAGTGCCTCGCCTATTTCGGAAATGATTTTGAAGTCCTGGGTACTTCACCAGATTTCTTCTGTAATACTAACTGGTATAAAAATATCGACTATAACGGGCGGGAGAGTATAATTGAGCAATTCCGCTGTAAACGGCATCTACTTATGATGTCCGGCATGGAAGAAAGTGTTAACGAACCAGCCACTAACCGGAAGCTATTGGACAAGTGCCGCAAAATGAAGCAGTTAGTCAAACGTTGGGAAGATGACCCGGCCAGAATGGTTGTGAATGAAGCCATTAGTATCCTGGAAGACATCAATTCCAATACCGGCAATATTGATAAACGGGTCAACCAGGCTATAGCTGAAGCCATCACTTTGTTCGGAGATCCTGATATAGACGAAAACAAGGTCGCCCAGGCTGGTAGTCTGGGTAGCGCATTCGGCAAAACCATGTATGTTAGCCTGACTAGGAGATTTACTGATAAAAATTAGGATGTGATGTTTGATGGCTTGGCATGATTTTATTTCGATTATCCATACACAAACCAAAAGAGATTACGTAGAGCGAGTGACGCAATATGACAAAGCTGAGTGTGCAGCAATAGCAAAGAGATTCGACTCTGACTATTGGGATGGTGAGCGGCAATACGGTTATGGCGGTTATAAATACGATGGCCGCTGGCGCCCGGTAGCAGAAGCTATGGCCAAACACTATGAGTTACAGCCTGGGCAGAGGATATTAGATGTAGGCTGCGGAAAAGGGTTTCTATTATATGAGTTTACTCAGGCGGTACCCGGTATCGAGGTAGTCGGCCTGGATATTTCCCAATATGCCATTGATAATGCGAAAGAGGAGATTAGACCCTTCCTGGTCCAGGGACTAGCGGAGAAACTGCCTTTCGCAGATAAATCCTTTGATCTAGTCTATTCCATTACCACCCTGCATAACCTTTATGTTTATGATTTAAAGAAAGCGGTCCAGGAGATAAACCGGGTCAGCCGGAAGAATGCCCATATAGCAGTGGAATCTTACCGTAATGAACGGGAAAAAGCCAACCTGCTGTACTGGCAGTTGACTTGCGAGTGCTTTTTTACTCCGGAGGAATGGCAGTGGCTGTATCAAGAATGGGGCTACAAAGGGGATTATTCGTTTATATATTTTGAATAGTATCTGAGGAGAAGGGCCGATGCTTTTTAGCGAGACTGAGACAAATAAAAAACTGGCTCAAAGAATATTCTTGAATAGTCTGGATGAATGCGTTCACTTCCCCAAGTATTTTGAAATAGAAACAGTGAATGCCTGCAATGCACGTTGTGTTATGTGCACAGTCAATGCCTGGGACAAGAAAAAGAATCAGGTTATGAGTAAGGACCTGTTTGAAAAATTCGTTCTTGAAGCTGCCGGGTATAAGGACTGGATAGAAACGGTTTGTTTGAGCCGCGATGGGGAACCAACCCTGGACAGGCATCTGAGCCAACGGGTAAAAATGCTCAAGGATGTGGGAATAAGAAAGGTTACCTTTTCCACCAATGGACAATTGTTAGTGGCTAATTTGGTCAGAGACCTAATTGAGGCCGAATTAGATGATATTATGGTATCAATTGATGGACTGACTAAATCGACCTTTGAAGAAATTCGCCGAGGTCTGGATTTTGCATCCGTGGTGGAGAATACCAAAAAACTAATTCATCTGCGCGATAAAATGCAATCGGCCATGACGATTCGAATTCGTATGGTAGCTAATCCGCTCAATTTGAACGAAGCCGATGCCTGGATGGATTATTGGAATCAACTCACCGGAGAACAAGACCGCGTTTACATTATGCCCATGCATACATGGGGAAACCAGATCGATCTTAGTGCCCCGGCTTCACTTCCGAGTATTATAACACCATGCGTTTCACCTTTCTCCACCATGATAATCCACGCTGATGGCAGTGTAGGATTGTGCGGAGTTGATTACAGCAATAAGCATTTGCTGGGTGATTTCACCAGGCAATCAGTGAAGGATATTTGGCAGGGGGAAGGGTTCTCCCGGGTGCGTCAGTTGCACGCCACAGGAAACAGAGAAGAAATCGATCTATGTGTGGGATGCGATCTATGGGACAGAGAATATAAAGAACTATAAAAAATGGCTGGAGATGGACTATGAGGTTATTAATTATCGGAGCTTCAGGATTTATCGGCAGCCACCTGTACGACTTGGCAGTTAGCAGGGGGTTTGAAGTCGTCGGTACCCGTTGTGGAAAACCAGACCCCCGATTGATCAAATTTGACTTGGTAGCTGATTCAATAACCGAGTTAGTGAAGAATCAATTTTATGGTAGCTCAGATATTTGTGCAGTCATTTGTGCGGCCAATCCCAAAATAGAATGGTGTTGTTCACAGAAAGAATTGAGCTACAACCTGAATGTTACCAGCACTATACGAGTTATCGAAGAGCTGAGCCTTATGGGGATTAAATGCGCTTTTTTATCTTCAGATTATGTTTTTGACGGAAAACATGGTTACTATGACGAAACCATTATACCGAGTCCCACTACCGAATATGGGCGTCAAAAAGCCGAAGTCGAGCGATATATTATAAAAAATTACCCGCGGAACCTTGTTTTGCGTCTGAGCATGACGGTGGGTGATAGCCCGTCGGAAAACCATTTGTTTGCCAGATGGTATGAAAATGTGGCTGCGCTAGAACCGATTAATTGTATCGAGGGTCAGGTTTTCGCACCAACTTTTGTTGATGACGTATGTCAAGCAATAATTAAAGCTTTGGAACGAGACCTTTGCGGTTTGTACAACTTATGTAACAGCGAATTCTTTAATCGGGGCGAACTGGCCAAGCAGTTTATGATTGCCCTGACCGGAACCAGTAATGTAGTAAATATGCCGTTTTCAGCGTTTGGTTTCAGCGAAGAGAGGCCATTGCTAACCTATCTGGACGGTTCAAAACTACGTGGAGCTATAGATATGCAGTTTACCTCCATGCGAGAAGTATTTAAAAGGTTAAAGAATAAAGCTGAGTTCTTTACATTAGGTTAAGCGAAAGCAGGTGTTTATATTGCTCAATTTGTTGCAAAAGGGTCAAAAGATATTACTTGTAGAACCCCCGTTCTACAGGTTTTTTGATTATGAACGCTGGCACTATCCGATAACGCTTGATTTGATTGCCACCTATTTAGATGAAATGGGTTTTAATGTAATGGTTTATGATGCTGATAAGCCATCACCTAATTGCAGCTCATTGAATAGGACACAGGTTAGGGAAAAATACCCTCTCTATAAAGAGGCTCTCAATAATGAGAATCACCCGATCTGGGCTGAGGTCCAAAATACCATCGAGAAATATGCCCCTGATGTAGTAGGCTTAACATCCATAACGGCAAAAATTGATGCTACCGACAAGATAGCCAAAATGGTTAAGCAATTATATGGCAATAAGGTCACTACAATACTGGGTGGTTCCCATGTTCAGGGAATGTTAGCGAGTTATCCGGGCTATCGTTTTATCAGCCAATATGACCATTTGGTAATTCAGATTCCCAATCTGGTAGACCGAACACCCAATAAGAACCTGATAATGAATGTAAACGAATATTCTGCGAAGAACCTATCAACCATTATGACTTCTTCGGGATGTCCTAATTCCTGTACATTTTGTTGTCATTCATATGATAAAAAGATCATCTACCGTAACATTGACAGTATACGTGAGGAGCTTACTCAAATCAGAGAGTCCTACGGTGCTTCGTGGGAGGTATATGTAGTTGATGATTGTTTATTATCGAATAACAAACATTTTAGAAGTGTTTGCAGCATAATGTCCGATTTAGACCTCAAGTTTTCTGCCGGATCCAGAATAATGGCATTATCTCCGGATAAAATAACAGAATTCATCAATAGCGGTGGAGTGCGGTTGTTGGTCGGGGTCGAGAGTGGATCGCAGCAAATATTGGACAAGGTTAAGAAAAAGCTTAAGATTGAGGAGATTAAGCGACGGACCAAATGGTTGAATGATGCAGGGATTCCCTGGTCGGCTTTTTTTGTCGTCGGGTTTCCTTTCGAAACTCTGGATGATCTCAAGATAACCAGAGATCTTATTGATGAGATCCAGCCTTCCTTTGTTTCGTTAAACAGGTTTACACCTTATCCTGGGACTGAGATATTTAATGAATACTACGCGGATAAGGGTCTCAAATTTAAAGATCTTTTCCAATTGAACCCTCTTAGTGGAGGAGAGCGCTCAAGCGAAATAGAAGAATATATTAATCAATTGTTTAAGTTTGTTGATGAGTACAACCTTAGAAAACAGTAGGGGACATCGCCAAGGCCAGCTTATGAAAATGATCGCATTAGTTTTCGACTCTATAAAACTTTTAACTAGCTAGCATGACGATAAAACAAACTCAGGAACCTCTAGCACATCCTTATCAAATACGATATTCACGTATAGACTTCAAATTGCGTTTATTGGAGGCAAAAAAATGAAAGCAATTGTCACCGGCGGCGCCGGTTTTATTGGCTCCCATTTAGTTGACCGTCTCTTACTAGAGGGTCATGAAGTCACCGTACTCGATAATTTTAGCACCGGCCGGCCGGAGAACCTCAAACACCAGGCTGGCGTTCAAAACCTGAAGCTGATCGAGATCGATGTCCAAGAGCGGGCTAAGATTCAGCAATTCTTTGATGATGCTGACTGGGTTTTTCATTTAGCGGCGGTAGCCGATATCGTTCCCTCCATCGAAAAACCTGAAGAATATTTTCGCGCCAATGTGGATGGAACCTTTTCCGTCCTGGAGGCGGTCCGCCACAGTGCCAGGGTTAAGAAATTTCTCTACTCGGCGTCTTCCTCTTGTTATGGCATACCTGATATGTATCCAACCCCGGAAACGGCGGAGATCAGGCCGCAATACCCTTACGCCCTCACCAAGAATCTGGGCGAACAGATGGTGATGCACTGGGGACGTCTATATAAGATTCCCGTGGTCGCATTGAGGCTTTTTAATGTTTATGGGACCCGCTCTCGTACCTCGGGCACCTATGGCGCAGTGTTCGGCGTTTTCCTTAAACAAAAACTGGCGGGGCAGCCGTACACCGTAGTAGGGGATGGCACGCAAACCCGCGATTTTACTTATGTTACCGATGTGGCCGATGCTTTTGTGACGTCTGCTAAATCAGATATACAAAATGAGATCTTCAACGTCGGCAGCGGGGGTACCTATTCCGTTAACCAACTGGTTAGTCTGCTGGGCGGCGAGGTAGTGCACATACCCAAGCGGCCCGGTGAGCCAGATTGTACCTTTGCCGATACCAGCAGGATTAATACGGCACTTGATTGGCATCCTTCGGTATCTTTTGCGGAAGGGGTAGGCAAGGTACTCGATAATATCGAGTACTGGGCGGAAGCTCCGCTGTGGACCCCGGAGACCATCCACGGGGCCACCGAGAACTGGTTTAAATACTTGGGGTAAAGTATCTAATATGAGTTGCAGATACAGGAGGACAACCTATGAATATATTAGTTACCGGCGGAGCCGGATTTATCGGGCGCTGGGTGGTCAAGCGGCTGCTGGCTGAAGGGCATCGGGTTACGGCCTTTGATGATCTCTCCAACGGGCAGATGGTTAATATCGAAGAGTTTCTGGGCAACCCGGAATTTACCTTTATCAATGGTGATATCAAGGACACCGCTGCGCTGGCGGATTTGTTTACCGCTGGGTTTGACTTGGTCTACCACCTGGCCGCTAGTATTAACGTACAGGATTCCATCGACGACCCGCGCACTACCTTCAATAATGATGCTATCGGCACCTTTAATGTGCTGGAGGAATGTAAGCGGGCCGGGATTAAGATGGTGTTCATGTCTACCTGTATGGTCTATGACCGCAGCCAGGATGACACCGGTATTACTGAAGAACATCCGGTCAAGCCGGCATCGCCATATGCTGCCAGCAAACTGGCCGGTGAAGCCCTGACCTTGTCTTATTATTATGCCTACGGATTGCCCACGGTAGTGGTTCGTCCTTTTAACACCTACGGCCCCTTCCAGAAGTCCTCCGGCGAGGGCGGAGTGGTGGCGATTTTTATCCAGCGGGACTTGCAGGGGGCCGATCTCAATATCTACGGCGAAGGCAGCCAGACCCGCGATTTGTTGTATGTTGAAGATTGTGCCCGATTTATAATCGAGACCGGCATGAATAATAAGGCCGATGGCCTGATTTTGAATGCTGGGCTGGGGCGGGATATTACCATCAATGACCTGGCGGCCTTAACCTGTAATGATCCGCAGAGGATTAAGCATGTCACCCATATCCATCCCCAGAGCGAGATACCCAAGCTGCTCTGTAATTACCGCAAGGCTCAGGGCTTGCTGGGGTGGGAGCCAGCGGTAAGCCTGGAAGAGGGCTTGCAAAGAACCCGGGAGTGGATTGCCGGGCAAGAAAACCGGTAGGAAGGTACGGGGCGCTTACCCCGGTCGTTTGCTTTGATAGCGGTTAATATGCTCCATCCGGTTTATTATTACGTGATATGTATTATACTTTTGGCATATGGAATTCTGATTGGCGGGTGAACGGCTCTGCAATATTTAAGCGATAATGATATAGAGACAATAAAAAAGGTATTGCTTGACGCGCTCGCTCCCTATTTGATTATTCTGTTTGGTTCTGCGGTGCAGCACCGGATGAGGGATGACAGCGATGTTGATGTTGCATATCTAAGTGATACGGAGATCAATCCATATCAACGACTGTTGCTGGCCGAACGTATGGCTGGTTTGCTCAAGCGGGATGTCCATCTGCTTGATTTGAATAAGGTTAGTACTGTAATGCAGGCTCAGATAGCGGGCAAGGGAAAGATTATCCTGGACCAGGAGCCTTTGCGCCGACAGGAGTATTTCATACTGGCATTTAAAAAGTATGCTCGTTTGAATGAAGAACGGGAGCCGGTGCTGGCTCGGATTAAGGAAAGGGGGCGGGTATATGTTCAATGATGTAATTATAAATAAGGCGCAGATTATTGAACGGTGTATTAAACGCATCAATGAGGAATACGGCGGCAATCCCGCCAATCTTTCCAATATTACCCGGCAGGATTCGATTATTTTGAATATACAGAGAGCGTGTGAGGCTGCCATAGCTTTGGCCATGCATTTAGTAGCGGAAAGGGGTTGGGGAGTACCTAATTCCAGTCGAGAGGCTTTTGATTTGCTGGTAGAACATGATGCCTTGGAATCTACCCTGGCAAACCGGTTGAAAGCTATGGTGGGTTTTCGTAATATCGCCATCCATGATTATCAGCAAATGGATATGGATATTATTCAGGAGATTATCACCAGGCATCTGGTTGATCTTACGGATTTTATTAAAACCGTTTTACAGGACTGATTTGCGCTACTGATTTTCTATGCAAGAACACGTTCTAGAAGGATACATATATGCCGAATAAGTTTATTCCTTATGGATGCCAGTATATAGATGAAGAAGACATCGCGGCCGTGGTAGAGGCTCTGCGGGATCCTCTGATAACTCAGGGACCTCGGGTGGAGGCCTTCGAGGAGACGGTGGCGGCTTACTGCGGAGTTCGCTATGCGGTGGCCTTCAACAGTGGGACTTCCGCTCTGCATGGCGCCATGTTCGCGGCCGGAGTCGGGCCGGGGGATGAGGTGATTACCAGCCCGCTAACCTTTGTAGCCTCAGCCAATGCGGCGGTCTACATGGGCGCTCGCCCCGTACTGGTTGATATTAGCCGGGATAGTTACTGCCTGGATATTGATAAGATGGAAGCCGCTATTACCGAGCGAACTCGGGCGATTGTCGCGGTTGATTACGCCGGCTATCCGGTTGACCTGGTCCGGATCAAAGAGATAGCTGCCCGATACCATCTGATGGTTATCGAGGATGCCGCTCATGCGCTGGGGGCCAAACGGGACGGGCAAATGGTTGGTAGCCAGGCGGATATGACCATGTTCAGCTTTCACCCGGTCAAACACATTACCACCGGCGAGGGCGGCATGATAGTCTGCCATGACGAAGCCTTATACCAGCGCCTCAAGCTGCTGCGCAGTCACGGCATAACCCGGGATGAAGCGCTGCTGGAGGGCCATGACGGTCCTTGGTACTACGAGATGCAGGAACTGGGCTTTAACTACCGGATAACGGATATTCAATGCGCCTTGGGGTTGTCTCAGTTAAATAAGCTGGAGGGATTCATAAGCGCCCGCAACCGGCTGGCCCGGCGTTATGATGTGGCCCTGAACGATTTGGCCTGGCTGGATACCCCGCCGTTGGCGGTGAAGGATGGCCGGCATGCCTATCACCTATATCCTATAGTAGTCCAGGAGCCGGTTGATCGCCGGGAACTCTTTAATTATCTGCGGGAGGCCTCAATCGGGGTTCAGGTTCATTACATTCCCGTTCACTTGCAGCCATTCTACCGCCGAAATTTCGGTTACTCGCCTGGAGATTTTCCTCTGGCCGAAGCATTCTATGCCGGAGAGATCAGTTTGCCCATGTTTGCTTCGCTCACCGATGCCGACCAGGATTATGTCATTGAGCGGCTTTTAAATTTCCGACCGTAAAGCAAATTGTTACAGTAAATAGTGGCAGGTTGTCATAACCGATTAAATGGTTTATTATTATGATAATGGTTAGGATTTCCTTGTTGGCTCTATTAATATAACCGGAGGGGGATTCTTATGGATACGGTATCGCTAGCCGGGATGGCTATGAATCTGCAAAGTGCCCGACTGCAGCAGGCGGTTGGGGTTGCTGTGCTGAAAAAAGAAATGGATGCTGCCGCTGAATCAGCTCAGGGTTTACTGGAAATGATGGGAAGCCCACAAGCCCTGGAACTGTCTGTAAATCCGCACGTGGGTGCCCGGCTGGATGTCAAGGCATGATTGAACGATGGTCGGTACCTTTCACCGCATAAACCTAGCCCATAATTTTTTTCATTCATAGAAAGGAGTTCATATGCCAGATTCCTATGCAATGGTAGCCGATATCCTGGATCTTTCCGATAGCGTAATTCAAGCCATGGAGCATCTGCATGTGCGTTTAAGCGAGGGCCACCTGGAGGATACTTCTTATCTGTTGGAAGATTTAAAGGACGCAGTTATCTCCATTCAAAACGCTACGGAGCTGTTAATGCCTCATCTGGGGGATAATTGCATTAGCGACTACACTATCGAGTTGCAGGGCGTGGTGGAGGATATGAGCACCACTTATGAGCAGCGGAGAATAGAAAAGGCCAAGGTCGATATGCAGTGGATTATGCTGCCGCTGGCTAAAAAGTGGAGAGACGAACTGGGCCGCTGTTTGACCGCTTTTAAGGCTTCATAGTACGTTATTGACAGAAACAATATCTTTGCCAGTGTCCGGGAAAACCTCGGGCATTCATATCTTATAATCATCTCTATACACCCCGGGAAAATCGTTAAAGACTTGCCGCAGTTTTATCGATAATATCCATATAACCAAATATGCTATTTTGCAGGAGGCGAAAAGTATGAAGATCGAAGGGCAAGGGAGTGCCGCAAATCTGGCTGCTCAGGCTATCAATGAGGCAATAAAGCCGCAGGAAAAGCCGAGTCCAGTCAACGCGCAGGAACAAAAAGGGGAAAAGGCCAAACAGAGCCCCAAGAACGAAGCCGAACTTGTGAAAGCGACCGAAGTGCTGAATGAAACCATGAAGGTCTACAATTATCATCTGGAATTCACGGTTCATAAGGCTAGCGGCAGGATGCAGGTTAAGGTGGTTGATTCGGATAATAAAAAGGTTATTCGAGAAATTCCGCCGGAGTCGATTCTGGATTGTGCCGCCCGTATTCGCGAGTTGCTGGATCATATGGCCGGTATCCTGGTCGATGAAACGATCTGATTATTAAGCAACGGCGGAGTGATACAGACCGTAGAGTGGTCTAAATTGAATATGTGATTATATGGCCAGGGGAGGAAGGATGTCATTAGTATGAACGCACAGGCATATGATCAGTATAAGAAGACCAATATAGAAAGTATTGGCCCTGGTAAGTTATTGCTAATGCTTTTCGAAGGGGCTATTCGTAATATTGATAGCGCTAAGCAGGCCATTCTGGATAAGGATATCAATCTGGCCCATAACCAGATAATTAAGACCCAGAATATAATTTTGGAGTTGATCAGCAGTCTGGATATGGAATACGAGATATCCAATCAGATTTTTTATCTGTATGAGTTTCTATTCTATCAATTGACTGTTGCCAATGCCCAGAAGGATCTCAAGATATTGGACGAGGTAAGAGGCCTGCTAGCTGAATTCCATGAGGTGTGGGATGAAGCGAACAAAAAGGCCGGGGTTGTCCGGGTCCAAAGCGATACTGCGCCTAACCAGGGTTTGAATATACAGGGATAGATTATGACTATTTCGGATAAGAAATTAATAGAACAACTGGAGCGGGAAAAGTTATTATTTGATGAAATGCTGGCGCTGTCGGAGCGCCAGTTATTGCTATTCGGCGATACCGAGCAGCCGGAAGATGAAGTGGCGACTATCTTCGAAGCCTTAATCGATGAACGGGAAATACAGATGGGGCTCATAGACGGCATTCAGGACGGTATCAAAGAGATGGTTGCGGATCCCGGCTACCAAGAAGTGCTGGACCGATACCGGCGGGAGTTAGAGTTTACTATTATCAGCATACAGCACAACGACCAGCAAGTGCTGCAATTGGCTAAAAAGACCATGAGTGTTTTCGGTGAAAAACTACAGGCGGCCCGGCATAATAAAAAAGCCTATCAGGCCTATTATGGTGAAGTTGATACCGGAGGCAAGGGCTGGTTTATCGATCGCAAGAAATAACAGAGGGCAGGGTGTCGATTTTGCTACGAGACCTGATCGATAATTATATTAAGCAGGAGAAGCTCTACCAGAAGGTAGCGCTTTCTTCACATCAGCAAACCTCCCTGCTGGAGAGTCAGCCGGTTGATCCCGTCATGATCAGGGAAGTGCTAGGGCAAAGACAGGTCCTGATGGATGATGTTGCCGCTATAAATGAAGAGGCTAAACAACTGCAGGAAAAGATGAGAAAGTACTATGGGCTCAAGGCTTTTACCCTCACCGAGATCGAGGGGATAGTCAACGATATAGATTTCACCGAACTGAAACGCACCTTGAATCAAATGAGCGAGGTCCTGAAAGGCATCAGCCAAAACGACCTGAAAAACCAGGTATTGATGCGCCAGGCTGTCGCCGAAGCCCACGTTCAGCCCACCATCAGCAGCCAGCAGGCCAGCAGCGCCTATCGCCAGTCCATGGAGCATAAAAACAAGTAGGATCCCTCCAACTGTTAAAAAAGTTCAAGCGTGATTCGAGCTTGGGGTTACCGCATCGCTTCGCCCCCCGCAAAGGCCCAATATAGCTTAGTTGGCATGGCGGGTAGCAGGAGTAGTAACACTTTGTGAAATTACTTGCAATTTCATTTTAAAACCTCTATAATTAGCTTTACCAATTGGTAAGTTACTCCAAAGGAGTCAGGCTTGCCGGGAATATTCAAAAAAGTGAGGGATCTTTTTTAATGTTCGAAGACAGAGTATTAATTTGTCAGGATTGCGGCCAGGAGTTTATTTTCACCGCCGGCGAACAGGAATTCTACCAGGAAAAGGGTTTTGAAAACGAACCCAAACGCTGCCGGGATTGCAGAAGTCAGCGCCGTAACGGTGGTCGCACTGGTGGCAACCGGGCTCCCCGGGAAATGTTCCCCGCTGTATGTGCCAGATGTGGCTGCGAAACTCAGGTTCCCTTCAACCCCGTAGCCGGCCGGCCCGTTTACTGCAACCAATGTTTCCAGGAAACGAAAGAATCAGCTATGTAAATTGATAAATAATCACCGGGCTTAATGCCCGGTTTTTTTATTGTATGCCCGCCCCACCCCCTGTTTACTCTGGAGGATTTTTGCTTAATGGAGTAGAATATACTATAGAACAACGGGAAAGAGGTGGTCGTATGAAATTCGAGATCCGCGGTAGAAACATCGAAATTACGGACGCACTCAGGGATTATACCACTAAGCGGCTTTCCAAGTTGGAGAAATACATCGAAGACGTAAAGGAGGTACAAGTTGCCCTTTCCGTGGAGGGGGACCGTCACAAGGTCGAGGTAACCATTCCCCTTAACGGCATGATTTTACGTGGAGAGGAAGCCACTGTCGATATGTACAGCGCTATCGATCTGGTGGAAGAAAAGCTGGAAAAACAAATTGAAAAGCATAAGACCAAATTGTATAAACAGCACCGGGGAGTTGGTTTGAAAAAGGCCTTCCGGGAAGAAATCCAGATGGATCTCGAGCAGAGCGAGCAGAAGATCGAAAAATTCAAGGTAGTGCGCTCCAAGCGCTTTGCCCTGAAGCCCATGGATACCGAAGAGGCGATCATGCAGATGAACCTCCTGGGGCATAGCTTCTTCGTCTTCTGGAATCCGGAGAGCGAGCAGGTAAATGTGGTCTACCGGCGCAAGGACAACAATTATGGGCTGATAGAACCTAATTTTGATTAGTTGAGCGAGAACCCTAAAAATGATACTATAAAAATGTTAATTAATAGCACGTATGAGGAGCCTTATGGTTCCTCTCTTTTTTAAGTTGGATAGTATCTGTAACTTATGCATCGGGCCGGCTGGGACTGGCTAAAAACGAAAAGAGGTAATAAGCGGCATGATCAAAGAAACCCTGAAGCGTTTGTTGGACGATGACGAAAGGGAGGTAAAACGGCTGCGGCAAAAGGTGGCCGTAATCAATAAACTGGAGCCGGAGATCGAGTCTCTCTCCCCCGAAGATTTTCCCCGCCGCACTATGGAATTGAAGGAAAAATTAAAGAATGGCCAGAGTTTAAACGATATATTACCAGAAGCCTTTGCGCTGGTCCGGGAAGCCTCGCGGCGCACCCTGGGGCTCCGGCATTTTGACGAGCAGATGATCGGTGGCATGGTCCTGCATGATGGCCGCATATCTGAGATGAAGACCGGTGAAGGCAAGACCTTGGTGGCTACCCTGCCCGCCTATCTCAATGCCTTGGAGGGTCGAGGGGTACACATAGTCACGGTCAATGATTATCTGGCCAGCCGCGACGCCAACTGGATGCGACCGGTTTATGAATACTGCGGTCTGTCGGTGGGGCTTATCGTACACGGCTTGGATTATGACGAGCGCAGACAGGCCTACGCTTGTGATATAACTTACGGAACCAATAATGAACTGGGTTTTGATTACCTGCGGGACAATATGGTGGTAGCCTATGAACACATGGTTCAGCGCGACCTGTTCTACGCTATCATCGACGAGGTGGACTCCATCCTGATTGATGAAGCCCGCACCCCCTTGATAATATCCGGCGAAGGCGACAAACCCACCAATCTGTACTACCAAATTGCCAAATTCATTCCCCGCCTGATCGCGGAAGAGGATTACAAGGTGGATGAAAAGGCCCACCTGGCAACCCTGACCGAGGATGGGGTGAGGAAGGTTGAAAAACATTTTAATGCGGATAATCTCTCTGAGAATATGGAACTGGCCCACCATGTAAACCAGGGGCTGCGGGCGCATAGCCTGATGCGGCGGGACCGCGATTATGTGGTTAAGGACGACCAGGTCATCATCGTAGACGAATTTACCGGTCGCCTGATGTTTGGAAGACGTTACAGCGATGGACTGCACCAGGCCATCGAGGCCAAGGAAGGCGTTAAGATCGAGAAGGAATCGCAAACCTTGGCTACCGTTACCTTCCAGAACTATTTCCGTATGTATAAGAAATTGGCGGGTATGACCGGTACTGCCAAGACCGAGGAAGAAGAATTCCGCAAGATTTACAACATGGATGTGGTGGCGATCCCCACCCACATGCCGATGGTAAGGCATGACCGGGCTGATTTTGTATATCGCAGCGAAGCAGGTAAATTCGATGCGGTAGTCGAAGATATAGTAGAGAGACACAGCAAGGGACAGCCTGTGCTGGTCGGTACCATTTCCATCGAGAAGTCCGAGCGCTTGAGCGCCTTGCTGACCAAGCGAAGGATTCCTCATCAGGTACTCAACGCCAAACACCATGAGAAAGAGGCGCAGATTATCGCTCAGGCCGGGCAAAAGGACACCGTCACCATTGCCACCAATATGGCCGGCCGCGGCACCGACATCGTGCTGGGCGAGGGCGTTACCGACCTGGGCGGACTCTATGTTCTGGGTACCGAGCGCCACGAGGCGCGGCGAATAGATAACCAGCTGCGCGGCCGTTCCGGTCGCCAGGGCGACCCTGGTGAATCCAGGTTTTATGTGTCCTTGGAAGATGATTTGATGCGTCTGTTCGGCGCGGCCACCATCGACGGCGTAATGGGCCGGCTGGGTATGGATGACAGCATGCCGATTGAAAACCGGATGGTTTCCAAAGGCATTGAAAATGCCCAGAAGAAGGTGGAGGGACGCAACTTCAGCATTCGAAAAAATGTGCTGGAGTACGATGACGTTATCAATCAGCAGCGCGAGGTCATCTACGGGGAGCGCCGCAAGGTCCTGACCGGCGAAGACATGAAAGAGACCATTTCCAGCATGATCGACGATGTAATAAATACCGTCGTCGATAGCTTTGCCGGAGAGATAAAATACTCCGATGATTGGGATTTACCGGGTTTGATGGCCTATATTGAACAAAACATCCTGCCGCGTCCCAGCTTTAACCTGGAGGGGCTCAAAGGGATGAATCGCCACCAGGTTAAAGACTTGTTGAAGGAAGAGACCCATGCCCTGTATGAAACCAGGGAAAGGGAATTGGGCGCGGAGACCATGCGGGAGCTGGAAAAAGCCCTCATGCTCCGGATCATAGATGAAAAATGGATGGACCATATTGATGCCATGGACCAGTTGCGCAATGGCATATCGCTCAGGGCCTACGGGCAGAAGGACCCGCTCATTGAGTATAAGTTCGAGGCCTTCGAAGCCTTTCAGGGCATGATCTATAGCATCAAAGAGGATTTGTTGAGATTTATCATGCGCATCCGGGTGGTGGAGAAGCAGGAGGAAAGGGTAACCTTTGTCAACCAAGGGGAAGAAGCCGAAAAAAAGCCGGTCCGGGTAGGCAAGAAGGTTGGCCGGAATGAGGCCTGTCCCTGCGGGAGCGGCAAAAAGTACAAGAACTGTTGTGGAAAACAAGCTTAAATTGATTTTAATCTGGTGGCTTAACGGGGAGTAAGCTCGGCGGCTCAGCAATATCGGCAGCCATCCAATAAATAACTTATTGTTGGGAGAGGGGTAAGTTAATGGATATATCTACTATTATCGGAATAGTATTGGGCTTGGGTGGCCTGCTGGGTGGGTTCATGCTGGAAGAAGGATCGCCAGGCATGCTAGTTTCCGTTTCTGCTTCCGTTATAGTGTTCGGCGGTACCTTTGGGGCAGCTATCCTGAGCTTTACCATGGAAGAGATCAAGACCCTGGGGCATTTCTTCGGGGTGGTTTTCAAAGACGTCAAGGTAGATTATGTAACGGTGCTGGATCTCATGGTATCCACAGCGGACAAGGCCCGCCGTGAGGGTTTACTCAGCCTGGAGAGTTCGCTGGGTGAGATTGACAATACCTTCCTGTCCCGCGGTCTGCAGTTGGTTATTGACGGAACCGATCCCGAGCTAACCCGCAACATGCTGGAGATGGAGATAGAAGCCAACGAGAAACGGGAAAAGGTTGGGGTAGAGATATTTGCCGCTATGGGCGGTTATTCGCCTACCATGGGCATTATAGGAACCGTTATGGGTCTGGTCCAGGTGCTGGGTAACCTCAGTGATCCGTCCAAGCTGGGCGGTGCTATCGCTGCCGCCTTCATCGCTACTCTCTACGGTGTTTCCTCCGCTAATGTTCTCTGGTTGCCCTTCTCCAACAAGATCAAGGTTAAGGCGGAGAAAGAAGCATTGTTGATGGAACTGATTCTAGAAGGAGTACTCTCCATTCAAGCTGGCGAAAACCCGCGGGTCATCCGCGAGAAGCTCATGACCTTCCTGCCGCCGGAAAGCCGGGCCGCTGCCGCTGAACAGGAAGTGTAGAAAGGATAGGGTCTCATGGCGCGTAAACCCAAAAAACCGGAAAAAGAGCCAAACCATGAGCGCTGGTTGATAACCTATTCTGACCTTATCACCCTGCTCATGATATTCTTCATCATCATGTATTCCATGAGCCAGATCAATGCAGCCAAATATGCGGCGGTGGCCAATTCCCTGAGTGTGGTACTCTCCGGCCAGGCCATGTCGCTTCTGGATACCCAGGGACCGTCCATGGCCCCGGGTATTGCCGGACAGCAGTTGCCGGAAGGCGATAATAAGAACCCGTCGAAACAAGGTGAATTGGAAGATGTCAAGCAGAAGATTGCCGAGTTTATCAAGACGGAGGATGCCAAGGCTGGTCAGAAGGCTGGGCAGGCCGGGGCTACGGCCAAACTCAGCGATAATATCACGGTGACCGAACAGGAAAGGGGCCTGGTGATTAGCTTCAAAGAGGCTTTGCTCTTTCCTAGCGGCTCCGATGTCCTGACCCCGCAGGCCCACAGTATCATTGTCCAGGTAGCCGGTTCATTGCTGGACTTGCCGAATTTCATAAGAGTGGAAGGACACACTGATAATCTACCGATTAGCTCTGGCAAGTTTGCTTCCAACTGGGAACTCTCTACCATGCGTGCGGCCAATGTAGTGCACGTATTGAACGGCGAGGCCGGGCTGCCTTCTGATCGGTTGTCTATTGTCGGTTATGGCGAGTATCGTCCGCTGGTCCCCAATGACAGTGATATCAATCGGGCTATTAACCGGCGGGTTGATATAGTGATCCTCAAGAAGAAATATGACTATTTCGAACCACCTTCCGCACCGGCTGCTGAGAATGGGCAGGCTGCCAGCGGGCAATAATGGGAATACTTAACTTAGAAAAACGGCGCCCCGGAGGGATGAAACGGCACCTCGTTGTTGTAGCGTTCTCCGGGACTTATTGGTTTCAGATTAAGGAGGGAAGGTCTTGGTGGAAGATCCGCGGGTGGCTTGCCTGGAAATTATCAATCGCCTCAATGAAATGAGGGTTCCTCTTTGACATTGACGGCCGCAAGTCAGAGATTGAAGGGCTGCATAAAAAGACGCTAGACGAAAACTTTTGGAATGACAATCAGGAGGCCGGTCGCATCCTCAAGCGGGTCAATGACCTGGAAGAGGGTATCAACCGGTATGAGGGACTGCTGGAAAACGCAAACTATATAAGAGATCTGCTGGAGATGGCGGCGCAGGAAGAGGATCAGGGGCTCTATAAGGATACCGTCCGGGATTTGCTGGAGCTGCAGAAGAGCTTTCGCGAATTTGAGCTGGTGGTGTTGTTTTCCGGACCCCATGATGACCGCAATGCCATTCTTTCTTTGCATGCCGGCGCTGGCGGGACGGAGGCCCAGGATTGGGTGCAGATGCTTTGGCGAATGTACACCCGTTGGGCCGATGCGTCCGGTTATGAAACGGAGATCCTGGATTATCTGGATGGGGATGAGGCCGGGGTCAAGAGCGTGACCTTCATGGTTAAGGGCCGGTATGTTTTTGGCAAATTGAAATGTGAAGAAGGGGTGCACCGCTTGATTCGGATATCTCCGTTCGATTCTTCCGGGCGGCGCCATACCTCGTTTGCCTCGTTGTCGGTTCTGCCGGAGATCCTGGAAAACGTGGAGGTGTCCATCAACCCGGAAGAATTGCGGATCGACACCTATCGCTCCGGCGGCGCCGGGGGACAGCATGTAAATAAAACCGATTCAGCGGTCCGCATTACCCACCTGCCCACCGGAATTGTAGTACAATGTCAGAATGAGCGCTCCCAGCACGCCAACCGGCTGGCCGCCATGAAGATACTCACGGCCCGCCTCTATGAGGTCAAGGAACGGGAGATGCAAAACCAGATGGATGGTCTGAAGGGCGACTACAAGGAGATCGCCTGGGGCAGTCAGATCAGGACTTATACCATGAATCCCTTCAGCCTGGTCAAAGACCACCGGACTAACCTGGAGGTCGGCAACGTATCGTCGGTCATGGACGGCGACATCGATGACTTCATCTACGCGTATTTACACTTGAAGGCGGGGAGCTAGGGGAGACAGGGGTTACGAATTTAAAGGAGTTTTGAACGTGCGAGAGATTTCGGATTTGGTTGTGGAAATGGTTAAGGAGAAGGCCCGGGTTATTCGGCGGGATATCATTGAGATGTTGGGTCAGGCGGGGTCCGGGCACACCGGGGGATCGCTTTCCGCCGCCGATATTATGGCTTGTCTGTACTTTTGGGAATTGAACCTGGACCCGGCCCATCCCCAGTGGGAAGGCCGGGACCGCTTTGTTTTAAGCAAGGGCCATGCGGCCCCGGTGCTCTATGCCAGCCTGGCGGAGCGGGGTTTCTTTCCCCGCGAACAGCTGAATACCCTGCGCAAATTAGGCAGCCCGCTGCAGGGCCATCCGGACCGCAAGAAATTGGCGGGGGTGGAGGCCTCCACCGGTTCCCTGGGTCAGGGGATTTCCTGGGCTGTCGGCATGGGACTGGCCGGCAAGCTGGATAATGCGACACATCGGATTTATGCCCTGCTGGGAGACGGCGAGTTGGAAGAGGGCATGGTATGGGAGGCGGTTATGGCCGCGGCTCATTATAAATTGGACAATCTGGTCATTATCGTTGACAACAACGGCTTGCAGATCGACGGACCGATCACCCGGGTATTGTCGCCCGAACCAATTGCCGATAAGTTCAAGGCCTTCGGCTGTGAAGTGATACCAGTCAACGGACACGATCCCCGGGAGATCATGGAGGCCTTAAACCAGGCCCGTGAAATAAAGGGCAAACCCACTGCCATTATAGCCCGAACGGTTAAAGGCAAGGGCTGTTCATTCATGGAAGACAAGGCGGAATGGCACGGGGTAGCCCCCAACGCCGAAGAGGTAAAACAAGCCCTGGCCGAGCTGGGGTAACGGGGGTTAATTAACCACAGATACACACGGATGCCTTCGGCTCACAGATGAACACAGATGTTAGATGAGATGGTAAGCCAAAGGCTTAATACTTAAGGGCTAAAGTGTCTGTAATGATAACTTTTTTGAAAGAAGTTGTTAATGAATTGCCTTGAAAACAATCCGTGTATATCCGTGTTAAATCCGTGTCCATCCGTGGTCAAAAATATCCGTCTATATTCGTGGTTGATTTATTCCAATAAAGAGGAGTTGTATATATTGCAGAAGCAGGCGACGCGGGATGCTTATGGACTGGCCCTGGTGGAATTGGGGCGTTTGCATAATGATGTGGTGGTGTTGGACGCGGATCTCTCCAAGTCGACCAAGACCGCGGACTTTGCCAAGGCCTTTCCCCAGCGCTTTTTCAATGCGGGGATTGCCGAGCAGAATATGATAGGGATGGCGGCCGGGCTGGCAGCGTCCGGCAAAAAGGTATTCGCCAGTTCCTTTGCCATTTTTGCTACCGGGCGGGCCTTTGAGCAGGTACGTAATTCGCTGGTTTACGCCGGGCTCGATGTCAAGGTGTGCGCCACCCATGCTGGGATTACGGTAGGCGAAGACGGGGGGTCCCCCCCGGCGGTGGAGGGTATCGCCTTGATGCGCAGCCTCCCGCGGATGGGAGGAGAGGGTCCCGCGGGTGCGGCTCGCACTCTCACG
>Ga0074198_1000290_pt1 | contig 61954 bp, 58 predicted proteins | sample EPASupsiteSAE323_FD_64527 | JGI IMG/M metagenome (GOLD analysis project Ga0074198, IMG submission 64527) | Bioremediated contaminated groundwater from EPA Superfund site, New Mexico - Sample SAE3-23 | ecosystem: Environmental > Aquatic > Deep subsurface > Groundwater > Contaminated ... | reverse complement strand
AAACAGGCGGGCTGCGAGCTGGCCCCGGTGGCGGAAATGGTCGCTGCCGGCTGCGTAGCCATATCCGATGACGGCAAACCGGTGGTGCGGGCCGATATTATGCGCAATGCTCTGGAGTACGCCAAGATGTTCGGCTTGCCGGTCCTGGCCCACTGCGAAGACCCCCAGCTGACCCGGGAAGGGCAGATGCATGAAGGTTATTTCTCGACCTATTATGGAATGAAGGGTATTCCCGCTGCCTCCGAGGAGGTAATGGTAGCCCGGGATATTATCCTCACCCGCCTGACCGGGGGACGATTGCATGTCTGCCATGTTTCCACCAGCGGGGCGGTAGATATGATTCGCCAGGCTAAAAAGGAAGGGTTGGCGGTTACCTGTGAGGTGACCCCGCATCACCTGGCCCTGACCGATGAGGTAGTGGGGGACTACGATACCGATACCAAGGTGAGCCCGCCGCTGCGCTCGGAAGATCATGTGGCCGCTCTGCGCAAGGCCCTGGCCGAAGGGGTAATTGATTGCATCGCTACCGATCATGCCCCGCATGAGCAGGAGGCCAAGGACTGTGAGTATAATCTGGCCGCCAATGGGATATCCGGTCTGGAAACGGCGGTGGCGGTGGTGATGGACCAGCTGGTGCAAACCGGTGAGCTGAGCCTGGAGCAAATGGTGCGGGCCTTGGCCTGTGCACCGGCTGATATACTGGGATTGCCCGGGGGAGAGCTCAGCCCGGGTATGCCGGCTGATATCACGATAATCGATCCGGTACTGGTCAAGATAGTGGATCCGGCCAGTTTTTATTCACAAGGTAAAAACACTCCCTTCAAGGGCATGACGCTCAAGGGCTGGCCAGTTATGACCATAGTCGGCGGAAGAATTGTGGCTGAAGCCGGCCGCACAATCGAGGGTTAACCTAACATAAGGTTTTTAAATACTGATTGAATACATCCATCACAATGGGGTGGCGGGTTTATTTCACGGTACAAATGGAGGAAATAGATATGCCGCTAAAAGAAGGATTGAAAAAGGTTCTGGTCATCGGTTCCGGCCCGATTATCATCGGGCAGGCGGCCGAGTTCGACTATGCCGGGACCCAGGCTTGTCAGGCCTTGAAGGAAGAAGGCATCGAGGTTTTACTTCTCAATACCAATCCTGCGACTATCATGACTGACGCCAATATCGCCGACCAGGTCTATTTTGAGCCGATCAATGTGGATACGGTCAGAAGAATACTGGAAAAGGAAAAACCGGAGGGTATCATTGCCAATCTGGGCGGGCAGGTCGGCCTTAACATGGCCCTGGCGCTGGATAAGGCCGGGGTGTTAAAGGAAACCGGCGTTCCCGTTTTGGGCATGCCCTTGGAGGCGATTTACCGGGCGGAAGACCGAGAAATGTTCAAGCATACCATGCAGGAGATCGGCCAGCCCATACCCGAGAGCGATATTGTGCATAGCGTGGAAGCGGCCGTGGAATTTGCCAATGGGATCGGCTATCCGTTGATCGTCCGGCCGGCCTATACCCTGGGGGGGACCGGTGGCGGCAATGCCCAAGATGAAGAGGAATTGCGCCGCATCGTCAACAAGGGATTAAAGAACAGCCCGATCGGGCAGGTATTGATAGAGCGCAGTGTAGCCGGCTACAAGGAGATAGAATTCGAGGTCATGCGGGATGCCCGCGACAACTGCATCACCATTTGCAGTATGGAGAACATCGACCCGGTGGGCATCCATACCGGTGACAGCATTGTGGTGGCGCCGGCTCAGACCTTAAATGATGAAGAATACCAGATGCTGCGCGGGGCTTCCATCAAAATCATCCGTGCCCTGCAGATTGCCGGCGGTTGTAATGTGCAATATGCCTTGGACCCCTTCAGCAAGAAATACTACGTTATCGAGGTCAACCCCCGCGTGAGCCGCTCCAGTGCGCTGGCTTCCAAGGCTACCGGCTATCCCATCGCCCGGGTGACCACCAAGATAGCTATCGGTTATGATCTGGATGAGATCCCCAATGAGGTGACCGGCACTACTACCGCCTGTTTTGAACCGGCCATCGACTATGTGGTGCTCAAGGTGCCGCGTTGGCCCTTTGACAAATTCGTTTTCGGCGACCGCCGTCTGGGGACTCAGATGAAGGCTACCGGCGAGGTTATGGCCATAGACCGCACCTTCGAGGCGGCCTTTCTGAAATCGATTCGCTCGTTGGAGATCGGTCTTTCCGGTCTGCGCCTGCCGGAGTTGATTCAGGCCAGTGATGAGGAACTCTGGGAGCGGATGAAGAACGCTGATGATGAAAGGATATTCCTGGTGGCCGAGGCCTTTAACCGGGGGTTTTCGATTCATGAGGTGTGGAATATTACTCAGATCGATATTTATTTCCTGAAGAAGATCAAGAATATAGTAGACTTCTCTTTTATTCTGCAGCGGGAAGAGATGAATGAGGAACTGCTGCACGAAGCCAAAAGGATTGGCTTTTCCGATAACGAGATAGCCTATTTTAAAGGGATTGCCGCAGCGGATATCCGGGAGATGCGCCACAAATGGAACATCCTGCCCACTTACAAGCTGGTGGATACCTGCGCTGGTGAGTTTGAAGCGCTCACCCCCTATTTCTATTCCTGCTACGAGGACGAGAATGAGGTAACCCACGACCCAACCGCCCGAAAGGTCATTGTTATCGGCTCCGGTCCGATTCGCATCGGGCAGGGCGTAGAGTTCGACTACTGCTCGGTCCACTGTGTATGGGCGTTGCGGGAGGCGGGAATCAAGGCGATTATCATCAACAACAATCCCGAGACCGTTAGCACCGATTTCGATACCTCGGATCGACTCTATTTCGAGCCGCTGGTTTTTGAGGATGTTATGAACATCATCGAAGAGGAACAGCCGGAGGGGGTTATTGTGCAGTTCGGGGGGCAGACCGCCATCAACCTGGCCGGGCCTTTAAGCAAGGCCGGGGTCAGGATATTGGGCAGTTCCAACGACAGCATCGATCGCTCTGAAAACCGTGAGCGCTTCGATGCCATGCTGGGACAACTGGGTATACCGCGACCGCCGGGACATAGTGTGTTTACGGTCGAGGAATCCGTCAAGGTGGCCGAACGCGTGGGCTACCCGGTCCTGGTCAGACCTTCCTACGTACTAGGGGGCCGGGCCATGGAGATTGTCTATAACCAGGAGGAACTGGAGCTGTATATGGCCAACGCTGTGAAGGTCAACCGCGAGCATCCGGTCCTGGTGGATAAATACCTCTTGGGCAAGGAGATCGAGGTCGATGCCGTCTGTGACGGTAAAGACGTCCTGATCCCCGGCATTATGCAGCATATTGAGCGGGCCGGGGTGCATTCCGGCGATAGCATGGCGGTTTTTCCCGCTTATGACCTTTCGCCGCAGATTCAGGCCAAGGTGCTGGATTATACGGAAAAACTGGCCCTTGAACTAGAGGTGCGCGGCCTCATCAATATCCAGTTTGTCGAGTTTGACCATGAGCTTTATGTGATTGAAGTCAATCCTCGTTCCAGCCGGACCGTCCCTTATATCAGCAAGGTTACCGGTATCCCTATTGTAAAGCTGGCCACCGAGATTATGCTGGGCCGGAGCCTGAAAGATCAGGGCTATGCCGGTGGGCTGCATAAGCAGCCGGATTTCTACGCGGTCAAGGTGCCGGTCTTTTCCTTCAACAAGCTGGAGCAGGTGGATATAACCCTGGGCCCGGAGATGAAGTCGACCGGCGAGGTACTGGGACTGGATCATTCATTAAAAACTGCTATCTATAAAGGACTTTTGTCGGCTGGGGTCGAAATACCAATAAAGGGTAGTATTGTAGCTACCATTGCGGATAAAGATAAGGCTGAGGCGATACCGATCCTGAAGGAATTCGGGCGTCTGGGCTTCCAATTGATTGCTACTGAAGGAACTGCCCGCGCCCTGCGGGAAGAGGGCATTGCAGTAACCGATGTTAAGAAGATCACAGAAGGGTCACCCAATATCGTGGATCTTATCCGGGAGGGTAAGGTCGATTTTGTGGTGAATACGCTCACCCATGGGCGCAAGCCTTTCAGTGACGGTTTCATGATCAGAAGAGCCGCCGTCGAGTTGAACGTACCCTGTCTGACCTCACTGGATACCCTTAAGGTGGTGCAGGAGGTTATCATGGAAGGGGAGCACGCCAACCGGAGGCTGGTTAAATCGCTGCAGGAATACGTGCATAAATGATGTTTTTGTTGTCTGGAGGGGTAGAAAAGTGCCGTTTGTTGAACAAGGATTGGTAGTCCGGCATAACCAGGTCAGCAGGGATATGTGGGAATTGGAATTCATCGCCCCGGCTATTGCTCCCGAGGCCGTGCCCGGGCAATTTGTTCATATCAGATCCACTTTGGGCAGTAATCCGCTACTGCGGCGTCCGCTCAGTCTGTATGACGTTGATAAGCGATTGGGCAGTATAACCCTGCTGTATAAGGTGGTGGGGGCCGGAACCAACCTGTTGACCCGCATCAAGACCAAGGAGTATGTGGATGTCATGGGTCCGCTCGGTCAGGGCTTTTCACTGCCGCCCAAAGGGAAACGAGTGGTGCTAGTGGGCGGCGGAGTAGGTATCGCCCCGCTGGTTTATCTGGCCCGGGTGCTGGTGGCCCAGTGTTATAAGGTCAAGGTTCTGCACGGGGTGGAAAGCCGGCGCCAACTGGTAGCGCTGGATAAGATGCGGGAAATAGGCGCTGATTTTATGCCTTCAACTATGGATGGCAGTGCCGGCTTCAAGGGTCTGGTTACTGAATTGCTGCAGAAGAAGATAAATCCCCAAGAAATCGATTATATTTATACCTGCGGCCCCGAGGTCATGATGGCGGCCGTGGCTGATTATGCCCGGAAGCTCGAAATAGCCGGTGAGGTTTCTCTCGAGGAATATATGGCTTGCGGAGTGGGCGCCTGTTTGGGCTGCGCCCGCAAATTAAAGCCGGATGATGAGAACTATGTAAAGATCTGCAAAGACGGTCCGGTATTCCCCATGGCTGGAGTAGAATTTTTCGCATAAGGAGGTGCTGGTTTGCGAAAAGAAAACTTGGTACAGAATCATGAACCCGAGATATCCGTAAATTTGGGCGGCTTAATCATGAACAACCCGGTAGCGGTTGCCTCCGGTACCTTCGGCTATGGACGGGAATATGAAGATTTTATCGATATATCAACCATTGGCGCCATCATAGTCAAGGGTACTACCCAAACTCCCCGGCCCGGCAATCCGGCGCCGCGCATTGTGGAGACCCCGGCGGGGATGCTTAATTCGATTGGCTTGGAGAATCCGGGGATCGATGTATTTTTGAATGAATACCTGCCTTATTTGCAGGAGCGTAAATGCACCGTGATAGCTAATATTGCCGGCAATACCGTAGAGGAATACGCGGAAATGGCGGCCAGAATAGAAGGGCATGATGGGGTAGGCGCGATTGAGCTCAATATATCCTGCCCCAATGTCAAACAGGGGGGGCTGCAGTTTGGCACCGACCCTGAGCTGGTATTCCAGGTGGTAAATGCCGTTAAGCAGAACAGCACCCTGCCGGTTATCCCCAAACTGTCACCCAATGTCACTGATATCGTGGCAATTGCCCGGGCCGCGCAAGCGGGTGGCGCCGATGCCCTGTCCATGATTAACACCTTGATGGGTATGGCGGTCGATGTACAAAAGCGCAAGCCGCTCTTAGGCAATATCTTCGGCGGTCTGTCGGGACCGGCCATCAAGCCGGTGGCCCTGCGTATGATCTATCAGGTCTATCGCGAGGTGGATCTTCCCATATTGGGAGGCGGCGGGATTATAAGTTTCACTGATGCCCTGGAGTTCATGATGGTAGGGGCGACAGCTGTTTCTATAGGTACCGGAAACTTTGTAAACCCACGGCTAGCTACCGATATTGTAGAGGGGCTCAAGGACTATATGCAGCAGAATGGAATAAAAAAGGTTGGCGAAATAGTGGGCGCCGCCACACATTAACACAAATAGTATGGAGGAATGTGATTTGCAGGCAAAAGACAGGATTATCCTCGCGTTGGATGTGGATACTGAAAAAGAGGCGCTTAAACTGGCCGAGCGGCTTTCCAACCAGGTAGGAGCCTTCAAGGTGGGTATGCAGTTGTTTAACAGTGCCGGCCCGCAGATTGTGGATAGCATACATAAGCTGGGTGGCCGGGTGTTTGTCGACCTGAAATTTCATGATATCCCCAATACGGTGGCAGCCGCCGGCCGGGTAATCACCAGATTAGGCTGTCATATGTTCAATGTGCATGCTGCCGGCGGACGTGAGATGATGAAGGCGGTGGCCGATGCCAGCCACGATGAGGCGGCCAAGCTGGGCGGAAGCGCTCCGATTACCCTGGCGGTAACGGTGTTGACCAGTATCGGTCAGCAGGAACTGGAGCAGGATATGTTGATTGCCGGGCTGCCGGTGGAACAGGTAGTAGTCAAGTGGGCGCTGATGGCCAGAGAATGCGGGATATCCGGGGTAGTATGTTCGCCCAAGGAGATCTCGGCAATTCGGTTAGCTTGCGGTCCGGAATTCAAGATTGTGACGCCAGGGATCCGGCCAGTATGGGCAGCAGCCAATGATCAGAAGAGGATTACCACGCCCCGCGATGCCCTGGATCTGGGGGCCGACTATATGGTTATCGGTCGGCCGATAACCCATGCGGAAGACCCGCTGCAGGCGGTCAAAAAAATAATTGAAGAGTTGGAGGATTGATTAATGCTGAACCAGAACGAAGCTCAGAAGATTTTCATTGACTCCGGCGCGCTGATGGAAGGCCATTTTATTCTTACTTCCGGGCGCCACAGCAACCAGTATATGCAGTGTGCCCAGGTCCTGCAGTATCCTGCTTATACCGAGGAATTGGCCAAGCACATCGCTGATAAATTCAGAGATGATAACATTGAACTGGTTATTGGTCCGGCCATGGGCGGAATAATCGTAGCTTACGAAGTGGCCCGCCAGTTGGGAGTGACCTCCGTATTTACCGAGCGCCTGGAGGGAGAAATGGCCTTGCGCCGCGGCTTTATGATTGATGCCGGGCAAAGAGTGTTGGTGGTGGAGGATGTAGTAACCACCGGCGGTTCGGTGAAAGAGGTAATGGAGGTAGTCAAGACCTTTGGCGGCAAGGTGGCTGGAGTAGGTATATTGGTGGATCGCAGCGCTGGCAAGGTCCAGTTCGGGGTTAAACAGGAGGCCGTCCTGACCATGGATATCGAATCCTGGCCATCAACCGATTGTCCCCTTTGCAAGGAAGGCAAACTGAGAGCGGTTAAACCCGGCAGCCGGGGCTAGGGGGTTACTGGTTTTGCAAAAGGTATTTTTGAACGGTCGGGAAATGAATTTCGTCGAGGGCGGCTACCAATATATATTCATGGAGCCCTATGAAAAACACCAGCACCGGGTAATAAAAAGAGATAACGGGGAACTCACCCTGCAGATCTATGATAATGGGGTGCAGATTCGCACGCTGGTAACGCCCGAAGAGGTAGCAACTATAGTAAACCGTGACATTGCCATCGATTACGTCAACCACAAGGTATATATCCTGGAACCCGACAGCAAGGTAACCGAAAACGAAGACGGGACCGTGACCATTGAGGAGTAGGGGTTACGATTCACCACAGATGGACACGGATTAGTTTGCTGTAGTATGTATAGACAAATATTCTAATAACATATTTTTAGCGCCATAAGGAATGGAGGTTAATGTAATGTTCATAAAACACTACATTAACCTCCTTGTTCTAGCATTAAGCTTAAAAGCTTATCCGTGTTAATCCGTGTTCAATCCGTGTGCATCCGTGGTAATTCGTTCCCCTAAACTTGTTTTTGTTTTGTATGTTGTTCCAGCATACCGGCCAGCCGTTCGTCGTGGGGATTGACGTTGATGGTCCAGTAGTTTTCGTAGACGACCATGCCGGGTTTGGCGCCGTTGGGTTTGCGCAGGTTGGAGCGGAAGGTATAATCGACCTCCACCTTGCTGGACTGCTCGGCCTTACTAAAATAGGCGGCCAGGATGGCGGCTTCTTCCAGGGTTTGGTCCGGAACCATATCGATATGGTTAACGGTGCGGGGCAGCTTGATAATAACGTGGGTGCCGGCTACTTCCTTGGTATGCAGCCAGAGATCGCTGGCCGCCGCTTGTTTTATACTCAATAAATCGTTTTGCCGATTGTTGCGGCCGACCAGAATGTCCATACCGTCAGATGACAGGAAATGACGAGGTTGCCTACGCTGGAGTTTATTCTTTTTCTTTTTGCCGTGCTCCTTGATATAACCTTCGCCTTCCAGTTCTTCGACGATTTCTTCGATATCTTCCGGGCTTTCCGCCTGAGCGATAGCCAGCATAACCGACTCCAGATATTCGATCTCCTGCCGGCTCTGGGCCTTGAGATTTTCCAGATGGCGCAGGGCGGAGCGGCTTTTGTTATATATCTTAAAATAGCGCTGAGCATTCTGGATCGGGGTATAGCGAGGATCAAGGGGAATAGCTACCGCTTCTCCGGTGGCGAAATCATGGAGTTCGGCCTGCAAATCACCCTTGCGCAGTTCATGGGCATAGGCGGTTATGAGTTCACCCCAGTCCTTATATTTTTCGTTTTCGCGAGCGCGGTTCTCATCGCCTTGCTGGTGATAGAGCTTCTTATAGGCCTTATCTAAAAACCCCTTTATATTTCGGCCTAAATTTGCCTTGATGGAATCCAGTTTAAGCTGGCCCAGCTTATGGTTATAGAAGGTGTCACAGGCTTCATTAATGCTGTCAAATGGAACGAGCTCCGTCCACGACCCCGGCTCCACCAGGGAATAGGGGGCAAATTCCACTACCTGCCCGCCGGTTAAGGCAACAACAGCATGAAGCGCGGGGCGTGAATCACTGATCACCTGGCCTAGTTGTTCCGCTAAACGTCTAAACTCGAATTCCCCGCATTGTTCAACCGGCAAGGCGGGATCCAGGTCACTCTTCAGGCATATCTGCCGGGCCGAGAAGGGGCTGATCCCGGCAAAGACCGTAAAGAAGGCCATCGCGAGTTCGGTTTGGGGTGGTTGGCTCCACAGCAATTCCACCATCCGCTCAAAAGGAAAATCTAGCGGATTGAGCTTGCCCTGATCCGGGGGATCTATATACAGCCGCCCGGGCAGCACCTCACGGTAGGAATTCTGTTCCGAACTAAAACGCTTGATGGCATCGATAATGGTGTTGTTGTCCAGGTTGATCAATACTATATTGGAATGGCGACCGGTGAATTCACAAATCAGTCGTTTCATTTTCCATTCGCGGAAGTCGTCCATGGCTTCGATATCAATGTACATAACCCGCTCAAAGCCGCATTGATGTACGGCCTTGATCTTGCCGCCTTCCAGGTATTTGCGCAGCAGCATGCAGAAAGCCGGCGGGTTGGCCGGGTTTTCTTTCTTGTAAGCTGTCAGATAGCAACGGGCCCAGCGGGGGTTGGCCGAAAGCAATAGCCGGCAGGAACCGTTCCGGGTCCGAATGGCGAAAACCAGCTCATCCTTTTCCGGTTGGAATATTTTATCGATGCGAGCGTCCACCAGGCGGCTGTCCAACTCATGACAGAGGGAATGTATGGCAATGCCGTCGAAAGGCATAGCAATGCCCCTTTCCTGCAGATATAATTTTCAAAGTAGTATGTATACTTGTAATCCCGAAACCGGGATTATTGAAACAGCCACAGTATAGCATTATACTGTGGCAAAGACAAACCACTTGAAAGTAGCAGGAATATTATTATCTCTATATAATTAAACCTATAGGCAGTCTTTGACGGCGGGGGTGAGGAATTGACTGAAGGGGTAAAGGCTTTTTACCAGAATATCTTACAGCAAGTCCTGACACTGGAACTCGATAAGAAGAATCTTAGTACAGATATCCTCATTACCCGCGATAAGGACCACCGTTTAAGCCTGATTATGAACTTTCTAAAGAGCGATCTCAAAAAACATGAATTATTGGAACATGCCGCCGTGGTAGCCATGAGTAACGGGGAGACTTCCGTTCTGGCTCATTTGGGGCAGCTTTACGCCCATGTGGAAGACGAGGAGGACGCCGTTGGGCGGATACGTAATGAGATAGAATTTATCAGTCGTTTCATTAATCTCTTGAACAAGGTGGACAAGCATCCCGATACGATCTCGTTTTTTGAGCGGAGGATGGTTCAGGAGATCATCAAATATGTTGTGGAACAAGCCCGATTGTATAATAAGAGCGGAGGTTGAAACATGGCAGCGAAGATCAAGGTAGTGGTAGCAGGGGCGTTGGGCAAGATGGGGCTGGAGACGCTGAAGGCAGTGATACGGGACAGTGACCTGGAACTGGTCGGCGCCATTGATGTAAAGGCCAAAGGCGAGCAGGTGGCCAGCCTGATCGGGGAAGCCGATTGCCCGGTTATATTGAGCAATGATCTGGAGGCCGTCATCGAGGAGCGTACTCCGGATGTCTTGATAGATTTCACCAATCCCCAGTCGGTGTTTAACAACACCAGAACGGCGCTTAAAAGCGGCATATACTGTGTAGTGGGGACTACCGGTCTTAACGAGGTTGAATTGAAGCAACTGGAAAAGCTGGCTCTGGAGAAGCAAATCGGGGTGGCGGTGATTCCCAACTTTGCTATTGGGGCAGTTTTAATGATGAAGTTCGCCCGCGAAGCCGCCCGCTATTTCCCGGACGTAGAGATTATTGAACTGCACCACGATCAGAAGATGGATGCTCCTTCCGGCACCGCTATCAAGACGGCGGAGATGATTGCCGGGAATCGGGCCAGCCGACCGCCCAAGAACATCAAGGAGTTTGAAAAGGTGGCCGGAGCTCGCGGCGGGGAAATCGAGCAGGTCAGGATCCACAGCATCCGGCTGCCGGGGATGATTGCGCACCAGGAAGTAATATTCGGAGCCCCGGGACAAAGCTTGAAGATTCGCCATGATTCCATGGATCGGGCTGCCTTTATGCCGGGTGTGGTAGCCGTCGTTAAGGCGATTAGGGAACGCCAGGGCTTGATTTATGGTATGGAAAACCTGATCTGATCTACAGCGTTTGGAGTATCAGAGACCCTGGGACCGGTGATCCCAGGGCCTTTTTACATTTTTCTCATGGGCAGACCGAGTCATCTAAGGGAGCACATTAACGGTTACATTACCTGCTCCGAGCAGGGTCAATTTGTGATCGGCCTTGCCTAAGACTGCTTTGAGCTGTTCGTGTTGGTCCGAATCGCCATGGTAGTTTTCATTTATTTCGCCGTTGGGCGGCCCGGCTTGTTCCAGCTGACGGAGTTCGGCCAGTGTTTTACCGTCCCGGTTTAGCCAGGCCACATTGCCATGTACTGATTCCAAATCGGTATCCAACACACTTACCATTAGGTTGGTGTCGGGCAATAAGGTTACCTTGGTATTTGAACTATCCTTAACGATCCAGTTGCTGCCTAACCGGTTCGGGCTCAATTCGGCGGAGGTCCCGTTAAGGTCCATTTCCACGGCAATGTTCCCGGGCAAAGTTAAATAATAATCGAACAGGTTCATGCTGGCTTCCAGGTCCACATACAGGGTATCTCCCTCCTGACGGGAACTGACCCGAACACCTTCGGCTAACCTATTTAAGGCGGCATCACGTGATTCTGCCCGCAGGTTACCGCGGCCATAGATGCTGACCTCCTGGGCCGAACTGTCTCTTACGATTATATTGGGAATATTCTCGGCATGGATAATGATGTTACGAGTCTTACTGGCGTTCACCTTGGTGGTAGTGGTGGTAAGTTCATAGTTCTGCGATTTTAGCTCGTTCTGGACATAGGCCATCAGACCGAATTCGGAGGCGGTCTGGGTTGCTACACCAGTTAATACAATGATTATAATAATGAATATACTGAAGACATCATATTTGATTTTGCTGTCTTCATTCTTTCGGAAATAGTGCTGAACCAGCACCTCGGCACCCAGGATAATGAAAATCAGCGGCCACCATTTCACGGCCAGGTCTACTACGGCTATGCTATTTAACTGGGCATAGAGCAGTCCTACTCCGGTACCCATTAACAAAAGCCCCATGGAAAGCGTTCCTACCCGCCATTCTCTCATTGATGCTCACCATCCTCATCATTATCGGATTTACTGCCCATGAGCAGCTTGATGCCGCCGCCGATCAGCAGAATTGCCACGAAGCAGGTTTCCATATAGTTCTTGACCTGAGAGCTCAGCATATAGCCGATAATCGGGCTGAGCACCTTCTGCACGATCACCAGCAAGCCGAGAATTATGAGGCCCCAGCCCACCCAGTGCGGGTGTTCGGTAAACCAATCAAAGATTATGGAGGTATCGGGACGCAGGCCATCGCTCTCCTCATCCAATAAGTGACATACATCAAACAGACTATAGAACCAGATAACTGGCAAAACGAAGATGAGTACTCTCAGACCTAAAAAACTAACCAAGCACAAGGCCAGAAAAAAGGCGGCCATGATCTGGGCACCTTGTCGCAAGAGTCCCAGGTACATATGCCCGGCTCCGGGGAAAAGTGAAAGCCCAACAGCCATCAGCTTGCGGCTGCTGATAAAATGCGGGAAACCTTCTGTCGCCTGGTCCGCTAACCCTCCTTCACTTGTCTCAGATGTGGCGGAAGCTATTGCCAGTGCTTCGGCCAGGGCTAAAAACCACAATAAACCAAATGCTAAGAAGAATAAGCCGCTGACAAAATTACTGCTCATAGGCAGGATGTGTGCCCCCATAATTGCGGTCATAATCAAACCCAGAAACATGCCGAAGAACGTGAAGGCCCGCTGGCTTTTCTCAAGGTATAGATGGCTCAGACCCGGGACCGGCGATAGTAAAAATACTAAGAACTTGCTCTTTTTTTTCACCACTTTACCTCCTTAAATTTAGTAAAGCTCATGTTTTTAATCCACTGGTCAGTGCTGGCCTCCAGGCGACTGGGCCAGGTAAAGAGGAGGCTTTTTTCTTCGAATGCTGTTCTGTCATTTTCCCGAGGAATCTGGGCGGCTTGATCAACCGCCGATTGGAAGACTCCGCCACTCATCAGTACGATGGTTACTGCGGCGGCGGCTACATAGTTGATCAGCATACGCCGGCGTTTTCTCTTGGCTGAAGGACGCTTGTGATCTAAACCCTGCGACTGTTTTATAAAGTCCATGGTATGCTGGGCAAAGTCTGCATTGATTTGGCCAGCTACTGCATCGGTTTCTATCAGACTGATGCAGTTGAGAAAAAGTTCGAGGCAGCTTTCACAGGTTTCCAGATGGCTTTCCATCAGGTCCAGTTGTTCGGCATCCAGTTCTTTATCATAGAACATCTGCCACTGATCCTGGGTATAATGCATCAGTCTCCCTCCTCCCATCGTTCTCTCATCATCTTTCGGGCTCGATAGAGCCTGGATTCGACCGTTTTGACACTTATCCCTTCCTCGCGCGCGATGGTTTGGTATGATTTACCCTCAAAGTGGTACTTTAAAACCACTCGGCGATAGGGTGGTGATAATCCCCGGCAGAGCTGATAAAGCAGCAATTCCTGTTCCCTCTGCAGTATTACCTGCTCGATCTTGCCGGGCTGGCTTTCCTCAGTCAGGGTTAACTGTTCCAGGCATTCGGCCAGGGCTTGCCGCCGCTTCTGGCTACGTTTCCAATCGATAGCCTTATTGGCTGCTATCCTGCCGATCCAGGACTTGAGGTCTCCCTCCTGTTTGCTGGGAAGTGATCGATATAGCTGAAGAAAAACCTCTTGGGCGATATCATCGGCGTCCTGGCGTTCACTGACAAAGCGAAGGATGATAGCAAATACATAGGCCTGATAACGGGTTATTATGGCGGTAAAGGCTTCATCGTCTCCGGTCAGATGACGTTCGACTAATTCGTTATCGCTGCAAACCTATACCACCCCCATTCACCTATCAGTAATAACGCCGGCCAACAAAAAAACCCTGCAGATGTTATGAAAAAGCAGGGTCAAAAAACTTAGCTTCTCTGACTGGACTATCTGAATAATTTATCCCAGCGCTGATCCACCCTCTTTACGATATCCTCCCGCGGCTCCAGGGCGGCAGGATAGTGCGGCTTCATGCGGGCATCAATTATTATGGGCAGTCCATACTCGATGGCATTGCGGTGCATGGTCTGCGGAGCATAGATATCCCAGACCGGGTCAAAACGGGTGAAAACAGTCCATAAGAAGTCAGTTTGATCATTTATTTCATCGACATCGTCTACCATAATGGTCAGGGGCCAGGCGGCCAGTTTGGCAGCTTCATGTTCCAGCAGTTCGGCGGCCAGGTTCTCATTGGCGGTAAAGCCGGCTCCGGAAACCAATAGACAACCATCGCAATAAACCTTGACCTTGTCAATGCCCGCCAGCGGACCACTCTCATAGGTGGGCGGCAGTTGGCGGACGGGGTCGCCAAGTCCTAGCATGATGGCCTTGCTGCCTTGATTGTATTTGCGCCCGGTGTAATCCAGGGTATCCATGGCGGTGTCGTGGATAATCACCAGATCGCGGGCCGGGTTGAAACGCTCCAATATGGTTTTAAGCAGGGTGGGAAAATCCTTGAGATCGACATTGATATTGGTGGCCAGGAGCACCTTGGTTAGGCTGAGTTGCCCCTCACCCAGAATTCTGAAGCAATGGGCCAGGGCTTCCCGGAAGTAGCTCTCTCGTACCACGGCGGCAGAGAGGGTATGGAAGCCGGCCTCGGCATAGGTCCACAGGGATTTCAAACCGGGCATTACCATTGGGAACAAGGGGGTCAGGAGTTCCTGCATCCATTCCCCGATGTAGTAATCCTCCTGCCGGGGTTTGCCAACGATGGTAGCCGGGTAGATGGCGTCCCGCCGATGATATATATTTTCTACATTGAAAACGGGGAAGTCGTGTGCCAATGAATAATAACCGTAGTGATCCCCGAAGGGGCCTTCCGGGTGCCGGATATGGGGAGGAACCTGACCGCATACGGCAAATTCAGCCTCCGCTATCAAACGATGAGGACATCCGGGCACCTCAACCAGATCGATCTTTTCACCCAGCAGAAACGAAGCATAGAGCAATTCCGGAACCGGCTCGGGCAGGGCGGTGATGGCCGCGATGGTAAGGGCGGGAGGCCCCCCTAGAAATACCGTGACCGGCAGGGCTCGGCCCTGCTGCTCGGCTTCGTAATAATGAAAGCCACCGCCCTTATGGATCTGCCAGTGCATGCCGGTTTGATTGGCGGAATGGATCTGCACCCGGTACATGCCCAGATTGTGCTCGCCACTTACCGGGTGCTCGGTATAGACCAGGGGCAGGGTGAAAAAGGGACCGCCGTCCTCCTGCCAACTGGTGAGGACCGGTAAAGTATTAAGGTCTACCGGGGACATACGGTTTTGCAGTATGGGAGCCTTGGCTCGTGGTATATTGCGCATTCCGGTGCGGGCGGCGGGCCACAGCCAGTTGCGTTCCTTCCATAACGCACTGAGACTGGGCGGCAGCAAACGGTCCAGCGCGGTGACCGCTTGATTAATTATCTCTTCCGGCTTCGGTCCCATCGCCAGTTCCATGCGTTGCACGCTGCCAAACAGGTTGGTGGCCACCGGGAAGCGGGAGCCTTTTACCCGGGTAAACAGCAGGGCCGGTCCATTGTCTTCAACTACCCGGCGGTGTATCTCCGCTAGTTCCAGATAGGGGTCGACCTCTTCCTTGATCTCGACGATCAGATGCTCACGGCGGAGCTGTTCGATAAACGACCTGAGATTCTTATGATTCAATGCGGATTATCTCCTTTATCTTATGACTTAGCAAAAATGCCGCCTGGCGGCAGTTGTCCAGCAAAAGTTCTATTTCGGATTTGTGAGCCTGGGCGATATGGATCCCGGAAACACAGGCGGTAGCCTGGCCGGTTTCCATACATACAATTTTTGAAACCACCGCAGCGGCTTCACAGTCCCGGTGGCCGGGCCGAGGAGTGATCCAGGTATCACAGGTAAGACCGTCATCTTCCCGGTAGCGGGGTACACTTAGCGCGGTGCCGCCCACATGGGGAACCTCACCGCCGGAAAGGGTTACCGAAATTCCATCGGCGGTTATTAAGGCCAGTATACTGATCCGGTAGCGACCTTCACTATAATCGAACCTTATTTCTTCCTGCATAGCGCTGCCTTTCTCCGGAGCTTGGCCGATTTTATGTTTTAATTATATCACGGGGGAAGGCTTAAACCACAGATTTTCATAACCACGAAAGTGGTCACCGGCAGTGGGATGAAAACCCATTTGTTACTTCGTCTAGACCCTATATGTTACACATGCAACAATGTTTTTTTTAAGGAGAATGAACACAGTTTTTTAGCCACAGATTAACAGCTTGTACCACCTGGCTGGTTTTGGGATATAATAATGGATACGACGAAAGCAAGGGTTGGATTTGATGAGCGATTTTGCTATTAGTATAAACAATCTACATAAGTCTTACGGCAAGCTCAAGGCGGTGGATAATCTTGATTTTCAGGTCCGGCCGGCCGAATGCTTCGGCCTGTTGGGACCTAATGGCGCGGGCAAAACCACGACCATGAAGGTACTCTACGGCAAATGCGAGCCTGACGCCCAACCGGTATCCGCTATAGACATCTATGGCTATCATCCGCCGAAGGATGCCCTGACTATAAAATCCTTTTCCGGCATTGTTCCGCAGCAGGACAACCTGGATACGGAGCTTAATGTTGAAGACAACCTCTATATTTACTCACGCTTCTATGGCTTGCCGGCCGGAGAGGCCAGAAAAAGGATAGCCGAACTGCTAGATTTTATGGAGCTTCAGGAAAAGGCCCGGGTCAAAATTCGGGAACTCTCGGGCGGTATGCAGCGGAGGCTGACCATTGCCCGGGCTTTGCTCAATCGTCCCCGGCTCTTGATCCTCGACGAGCCCACCACCGGTTTGGATCCCCAGGTTCGACATCTCATCTGGAGCAAGCTGCGGGAACTGAAGGAAAGCGGCGTTACCGTACTGCTGACCACGCACTATATGGATGAGGCCTTTCAGATTTGTGACCGCATTATCATCATGGACAAGGGGAAAAAGATGCTGGAAGGCGTCCCTCGAGCACTGATGAAAGACAATCTGGAGACCTATGTCATGGAAATCTACGGTATGGGGCAAGAGACCGCCCCGTCGAAAGCAGCCGAAGAGTATCCCGAGATACGCTGTGAGAGGTATGATGACACCTTGTTTGCCTATAGCAATATGCAGGAGCCGCTGGTGCATTTCGCCGAGCATCTTAAAGTCAGCGACTATCATATTCGCCAGGCTAATCTGGAGGATCTGTTCCTCAAGGTAACCGGGAGGAGTTTAAATGAACTTCAATGACATATATACTGTTCCGGCCTGGCCGCGGCGCATACTCAGCGTCTGGTATCGCCATGAACGGGTCTATAATTCGAATTTTATAAGTAACGCCTTTCCGCCTTTTCTGGAACCGCTGATTATGCTGCTGGGGCTGGGCATTGGTTTTGGGGCCTATATTCAGACCATGGGGGCCATGAACTACCTGCTGTTCCTGGCCAGTGGCATCGTCATGACCAGTTCCATGTATACAGCCGCCTTCGAATGCACCTACGGCACCTTCATCCGCCTGGAGTTTGACGCGGTATATGACGGGATGCTGGGAGCGCCCTTGTCCACTGACGACTTGATTATCGGGGAGATTCTCTTTGCCGGAACCAAGGGGGCTTTTTTTGCCCTGGCGGTTATGATCGTTACCTGGCTCTTCGGTATCATTACCTACCCCTGGAGCGTTATGGCGGTGGCAGTAGGCTTTATTTGCGGGCTCATGTTTGGCTCCGTGTCTATGTGGATAACCTCCTTCACCAAAAATATAAATCACTTTAATTTCTATTTCAGCGGGATACTCTCTCCCATGTTTTTCTTCTCGGGAGCGGTATTTCCGCTGGATAACCTGCCCCAAGCCGTGCGATGGGCCGCCCAGGTTATTCCGCTTACCCATGTGGTGACCTTGGCCCGGGCCTTTTGCGTACCCGGACAGCTAAAACCGCAACTTATCTTTAACCTGCTGTACTGCCTCATCTTTATCTTGATCGCCGGATGGCTGGCCCTGCGGGGTATCAAGCGGCGACTGATCGATTAACATATCAGTCTTAACGGAGGGTTTTTCATGTTTACCGAAATCACCCCGCAGGTATATCTTATCGAACCGCCCAACGGCGGGAAGTTTCCGCATTGCTATTGTGTGTATGTCGAAGGGGATAATAAGACATTGATCGATACCAGTTGCGGGGCGGAAAATCTTCTGGCTTTGAAGCAACGGGGGGTTGACCGTATAATTAACACGCATTTCCATGAGGACCATATCTATAACAACCACCAATTCCCGCAGGCTATGGTTTGGGCCCATGGCCTGGATGCCCCGGCTATTCGTTCCCTGAACGTATTTGTCGATTACTACGGCGCTCTTTTCGGCGGGCAACAGGTAGGCCGAGAATTCATCGAGGGTATCAAGCTGCAGCCCTCGCCGGTGCACCGGGAGCTTATGAATGATGAAATGTTGGAGCTCGGTCCCTGGCATTTGCAGGTAATACATACTCCGGGTCATACCCCCGGACATATCGCATTGTGGGAAGATAAATACGGGGTTCTGCTCTCAGCCGATATTGACCTTTCCGGCTTTGGCCCCTGGTACGGTCACCTGTGCAGTAATATTACCGATTTCTTGAACTCCATCGAACTATGCCGGAAAATCAAGCCGAGAACCCTGATATCCAGCCACAAAGGGCTGATTGACCAGGATATCGATCAGCGCCTGCTTGCCTACCGGGATATCATTCTCCGTAAAGAAGAACAGGTGCTGGCAGCCCTGCAGGAGCCCAGGACCTTTGAACGGCTGGTGGCCTTGCAGATCTTCTACGGTCAGCGTCTGAAGCTGGACGAGCTTTATTTGTGGTTTGAAAAGCTGGCCATCTACCAGCATTTGCTCCGCCTGGAGGCCCTGGGCCTCGTCACCCACTCCGACGACACCTACTACCGCATATAGATAATATAAAAGCAGGGCGATGACCCTGCTTTTTATTGCTTCCAACTTTCCAATCCCCACCTACCACCTTTCTAAAGACAAGCACCACCTGTATTAACCGCACATATACTGCTATTAATTGTGGAACCCAAACTGGGGCTGAAGGGGGAATGTTGGTGAGTTCGCCGCTGTCTGGGGTTAAGATAGCCGTTCTGGGCGGGGATGATCGCGAACTGATACTGGTTAGTGAACTGGTGAGAATGAGTGCCACTGTAGTGGTAGTCGGCTTCCCTCGCGATAAGATAGTGCACGGCGCCTTCGCCGTCAATACCGTGGAAGAAGCCTGTAAGGATGCCGAAGTCGTTATTTTGCCATTGCCGGGCACCACCAATGAGGGGACGATCCGGGCGATTTATGCCGAGAATCCCCTGGTTCTTACCGAAAAGGCCATTAGCAGTATCAGCAAAAATGCCCTGGTGATAATTGGCTCTGCCCGTCCCTTCCTGAAAGAATGGGCTGAGCGCTACGGCTTCCAGCTTATGGAGGTTATCGACCTGGACGAAATCGCTATTCTCAACTCCATTCCCACCGCGGAAGGGGCCATACAGATTGCTATGCAGGAAACCACTACCACCATACATGGCAGCAATACTTGTATAATCGGCTTCGGTCGGGTAGGTATCACCATGGCGCGCACCCTTAAGGCTCTGGGCTCGGAGGTTACCGTAGTAGCAAGAAATGAGGGCCAGTTGGCCAGGGCATATGAAATGGGATGCCGACGGGCTGGGTTCCACGATTTGCGAGAAATCATGCAGGATACCAATGTTATCTTCAACACGGTTCCTCAGCTGGTGCTGGATAAAGAAATCCTCCGTTATGCCAATCCGGATGTCCTCATCATAGATCTGGCTACCCAACCCGGAGGGACTGATTTTGAAGCAGCCAACAGTTTTAGGTTGAAAGCAATTCTGGCTCCCGGTTTGCCGGGCAAGGTCGCGCCTGCTTTCGCCGGCAAGATCCTCGCGGATGTAATCCCCAGATTAATTATAAAAGAGCTTAGTTGTCTGGAAGGGAATCTATTACTAGCCTAACAGGAGGTGCAAAAAAATTGCGGCAGGCTTACAGCAATCGTCTGGTTGGAGTTAGGATCGGTGTGGTTTTAACCGGTTCGCATTGTACGGTGGGAGAGGTGTTGCCTCAAATCAAGCGCTTGAAGGATGAAGGGGGAGAACTGCACCCGATTTTTTCCTATACGGTAGACCAGATAGACAGCCGCTTCTACCAGGCCGATGATCTGAAGCAGGAAATTGCTCAGCTCACTTCCGAACCTATTATTACTACTATTGTCGGCGCTGAGCCGATTGGGCCTAAAAAACTCCTGGATGTAGTGGTAATTGCTCCGGCAACTGGCAATACCATCGCCAAACTGGCCAACGGAATAGTCGATACTCCGGCCTTGATGGCGGCTAAGGCTCAGCTGCGTAACGGGCGCCCGCTAGTGATAGCGGTATCCACTAATGATGGATTAGGGATAAACGCTCGTAATATCGGGATGCTGATTAACATGAAAAATATATTTTTTGTGCCATTCCGCCAGGATAACCCCGCTGAAAAGGCCAATTCGCTGGTGGCTGATATGGAACTGGTCACCGACACGGTGGTGTGTGCGCTGCAGGGCAAACAGATTCAGCCGGTTTTGCTGGGACCATTGTAAGACTCCGTTGCTTGAGCACGCTGAAAAGATTGTGCTAAAATATTAGCCAGATGTTTTCAGCAGGAGGTTTTATTATGTCTGACGGAGTTCGTTTGGCTGTAGTCGGCGCAACTGGCGCAGTAGGGCAGCAGATGCTCAAGGTTCTGGAGGAACGCCGGTTCAAAATCAAGGATATTATTTGTTTGGCGGATCCCCGCGAAGCGGGGACTAAGATAAAATTCCGGGATGAGACCGTAACCGTACAAGCGGCTGAGGGTAAGGCCTTCCGGGATGCGGATATTGCGCTTTTCGCCGTGGGAACCGATATAAGTAAAGAATTGGCCCCGCTGGCGGTGGAGAACCATTGCACGGTAATCGATAACAGTTATGCCTTTCGCCTGGAGGACGGGGTGCCGCTGGTAGTGCCGGAAGTAAACCCGGAAGATATCGCATGGCACCAGGGCATTATCGCTAATCCCAATTGTTCGACTATTATTATGGTGATGGCCATAAATCCTATTCACCAGGCCGTGGGTCTGAAAAGGGTAGTGGTATCGACTTATCAGGCGGTTTCCGGTGCCGGTATTGCCGGGTTGGAAGAGCTGAGAAGACAGGTGGATGACTGGGCCAATGGCCGGGAACCGGTGGCCGAGGTCTTCCAATATCCGATATCTTTTAACCTGATACCGCATATCGATACTTTTTTGGATGAGGATTACACCCGCGAAGAAATGAAGATGGTGTGGGAGACTCGAAAGATCATGCATGCTCCTGAACTGCAGGTAGCGCCTACCACGGTTCGGGTGCCGATATATAGAAGCCATTCCGAATCAATCGCCCTGGAAACGGTTAAGTCCATCACACCGCAGGAGGTCCGGGAGCTGCTCGCCAGGCAGCCCGGGGTAATCGTGCAGGATGACCCGGCTAAGAATCTCTATCCCATGCCTCTCTACTGCTCGGATCGGGATGAAGTCTTTGTCGGCAGGATTCGCCGGGATATTTCTATTGATAATGGTATCCTGTTATGGGCAGTTTCTGATCAGATCAGGAAGGGCGCTGCTACCAATGCAGTGCAGATCGCCGAGATTGTGGTAGAGAAAGGGCTTTTTTAGGCCATTAAGAAGGTGTCTGGTATTGGCAATAGTAGTTCAGAAGTTTGGGGGAACCTCCATCAGTACGCCTGAACTAAGAACCCGGGTATGTGACATTATTACTTCAACGATTAATTCCGGGCAGCAAGCCGTAGTTGTGGTATCGGCCATGGGGAGAATGGATGATCCCTATGCTACCGATACCTTTGTCAATCTCATGAAAGAGATCAATCCCAATCCGGCTCCACGGGAACTGGACCTCATAATGTCCTGTGGCGAGCTTATCACGGCCACGCTGCTGGCCAGTCAGCTTTCCGGCCAGGGTCTGCCCGCTCGTTGCCTGACCGGCGAACAGGCCGGATTGATTACCGACGGCAACTATGGCAACGCCCATATCCAATATGTAAATACCCGCAATATAAAAGCCTGCCTGGAGGATGGTTTCGTGCCTATTATCACCGGGTTTCAGGGGGTCAGTGAAAACGGCGAACTGACCACCCTGGGACGCGGTGGCAGCGATACTACGGCCAGTGCGCTGGGGGTAGCTCTCAATGCGGAGGTTATTGACATATTTACTGATGTAGAAGGTGTTATGACCGCTGACCCTCGGATCGTGGAAAACGCCCGGCTGCTGGATTCGATAACCTATAACGAGATCTGCCAGCTAGCCCGCGATGGAGCCAAGGTGGTACATCCCCGGGCCATTGAGATTGCCATGCAGGGTAACATCCCGCTGCGGGTGCGCTCGACCTTCAGCGATTCGCCGGGGACCTGGGTCAGCAATCAACCTTCCGGAAGGGCTAATGAGGTGCGCATTATCCGCGATCGCCTGATCGCCGGTATCACTTATACTTCCAATTTGGCTCAACTGAAGGTGAAAAGCACTACGGGACAGAATTCTGGTCTGGAGTTGCCGGTTTTTTCCGCTCTGGCCCGCGAAGATATCAGCGTTGATTTCATAAATGTGCAGCCCGAACTGATATCATTTACCGTAGCCGGGAATTTGGCGAAAAAAGCGGTAGAAGTCCTGCAGAGTATTGAAATTTATCCCGATATAGAACATAATTGTGCCAAGGTTGCAGTTGTGGGAGCAGCCATGACCGGAATCCCGGGAGTCATGGCCCGGGTGGTCGAAGCTCTCACCGGGCGGGGGATTCCCATCCTGCAATCGGGTGATTCTTATACTAACATATGGTGCCTGGTCAAAAAGGAGCATATGGAGGAGGCAGTCAAGGCATTACATGACCAGTTTGAACTGGGTAATAAATAATTTATGGCGGTGGTAAGCAGTATGGCAGTTCCCCGGTTAATGACAGCAATCATAACTCCATTTGATGACAATCTTCAGGTTAACTACGCCAAAGCGGAAGAACTCGCGGAATACTTATGTGACAACGGAACGGAGGGGTTGGTGGTCTGCGGAACTACCGGCGAATCTCCGGTACTTAGCCATGAGGAAAAGGTCGGACTCTATGAAGCTGTGAAGAAAAAGGTAGGACACCGGGTCCCGGTGTGGGCCGGTACCGGTTCCAACGATACCGCGGCATCTATCGAGCTGAGCCGCCAGGCGGAAAAAGCGGGGGCCGACGGTATTATGCTGGTTACCCCTTACTATAACAAGCCTACGCAGGAAGGTCTGTACCAGCACTTCAAGGCGGTGGCCGACAGCGTATCTCTGCCGGTGATGGTCTATAACGTACCCGGCCGTACCAGCGCCAATCTGCTGCCGGAGACGGTGGCCCGCCTGGCCAAGATCGAAAATATAGTTGCCGTAAAAGAGGCCTGCGGCAATACTGATCAGGTTTCCCTGCTTACTACTCTGGTGCCTGAGGATTTCCTGATTTATTGTGGCGACGACTCCATGACCCTGCCGATGATGGCACTGGGAGCTGTAGGTGTGGTAAGTATCGCTTCACATCTGGTAGGCAATGAAATTAAGGCGATGATCGATGCCTTCGTCAAGGGCGATATAGCCGGGGCTATCAAGCTGCACCGCTATCTATTCCCCATGTTCCGGGGTTTGTTCATTACCACCAATCCTATACCGCTAAAAGAAGCCCTCAACATGCTGGGCCAGGGGGTAGGGGGGCTTAGATTGCCCTTGTGCGGAGCAGATGAAAAAGAGCGGGCGGCTATCCGTCAACTGCTGAGCGATTATAAATTACTTGCCTGATCTTTCGGCTGACGCCGGGTAAGAATAACCAACTTGAGATCCCGTAAGCCCGTTAATCTATGCGCCCTGGGTGCTAGAAGGCGGGCTTTTGTTGTAAATGCATAAATATTCGCTTCTTTTCAATGCAGAGCGTATGACATTAGCAGTATATACCTTAATGTTCAACATTTTTCACCCGTTGAATCATGACTGGCAATGGGATATAATTAGTACGGCTGTAATGAGCGGATTTTTAAAAACTGAATAGAGGAGGTGTTTAAGTGTCGGAGTCCGATTCCCGCATACAGATTATTTCCCTGGGCGGCTTGGGGGAAATAGGCAAGAATATGACGGCGATCAGATACGAGGATAACATCGTTGTTATTGATGCGGGCTTGATGTTCCCGGAAGAAGAACTGCTCGGCATCGATGTTGTTATTCCGGATATTACGTATCTAGTCGAAAACAAGGAAAAAGTGAAGGCGATTCTGCTGACCCACGGTCATGAAGACCATGTGGGGGCTTTGCCCTATGTACTGAGAGAGATAGACGTTCCAGTATACGGCAGCAGGTTGACCCTGGGAATCGTGGAAGGCAAGCTAAAGGAGCAAAATCTTGATTCGGTCCGGCTGAACGTGGTGAAACCGCGGGATATCCATAAAATTGGGCCGTTTGAGGTTGAGTTCATTCGAGTAAGCCATAGTATTCCAGATGCCATGGGTATTGCCATTCATACCCCCCTGGGCATTATCCTGCATACTGGAGATATCAAGCTTGATCAGACCCCGGTCGACGGGGAGGTGGTTGATTTTCGAAAACTGGCCGAGTTGGGCGAGAAGGGTGTCCTGGTCCTGATGGGTGACAGCACCAACGCCGACAAGCCTGGTTTTACTATGTCGGAAAAGGTAGTAGGCAATACCTTCGACGATCTTTTCGGCCGTTGTGAGGGCCGCATTATCGTCACTACCTTTGCTTCCAACGTCCATCGTATCCAGCAGGTCATCGCTACTGCCAGCAAATATGGCCGCAAGGTGGCCGTTGTTGGGCGCAGCATGGTCAACAATGTCAAGATATCCAATGAACTTGGCTATATGTCTATCCCGGAAGGGATACTAATCGAACAAGAAGAAATTAGTCATTATGCAGCCAATCAGGTGGTGGTAGTAACTACCGGTTCCCAGGGCGAGCCCATGTCGGCCCTGACCCGGATGGCTACGGCCGATCACCGCTGGGTGGGGATAGTACCGGGTGATACCGTTATTATTTCCGCTTCACCTATTCCCGGTAATGAGAAATTGGTGGCCAAAACCGTAGATCTCCTGTTCCGGCAGGGAGCTGAAGTTATTTACGAGAAGAGCATGGGAGTCCATGTATCAGGTCACGCCTCTCAGGAGGAACTCAAGATCTTGCTCAACCTGATTCGCCCGCGCTATTTTATACCGGTGCACGGCGAGTATCGCCATCTGATGAAACATGCCAAGTTGGCCGAGAGCCTGGGCATACCCCGCTCGCGGATTTTTGTGGCCGACAACGGTCAGATCATCGAGGTCGGCCGCAAGAAGGCCAGCATTGCCGGCAAGGTTGCCTCGGGCAAGATCCTGGTTGATGGTTTGGGTGTCGGTGATGTCGGCAATATCGTATTGCGCGACCGCAAGCAATTATCGCAGGATGGCATCATGATCGTGGTGGTCACCATCCAGAAGGAGAGCGCCGAAGTAGTAGCCGGCCCCGATATCGTAACTCGCGGTTTCGTTTATGTCCGCGAATCGGAGCAATTGATCGAAGACGCCAAGGAACGCGTAAGAGAAGCCTTGGATATCTGCGCCCGCAAGCACATCACGGAGTGGGCGGTGATCAAGACGCAGATTCGTGAACGTCTGGGCAAGCATCTCTTCGAGAAAACCGGGCGTCGCCCCATGATACTGCCTATCATCATGGAGATCTAAAATCATCGGAATCTAAATATTCGCCACTCTGAAATATCAGGGTGGCTTTTTATTTTGACTAAGCCGTGAATTATTTCTCGTTCCTGCGGCCAATCTATAAGCAATGAAGATAATGGCAGGAAGGGGTTATGAACTTGCAAGAGATGCCGGAATCACCGGATTACGAAGAAGAACCGGAACAGCCGCCGACCGCGCCGCAGAACCCGCGGGTGGAGGCCATCAAGGAATTGGGACAGACCCATGTTCCGGATTACCAGAGCGATATACATTGTTTAACCATTGCCGGTCAGGTGGAAGGGCATATAGTATTGCCGCCCCAAAACAAAACCACCAAGTATGAACACATTTTCCCTCAACTGCTGGCAGTGGAGGAGAACCCCAAGATTAAAGGGCTGCTTATCGTGCTCAACACGGTGGGCGGAGATGTCGAGGCTGGCTTGGCCCTGGCCGAGATGATATCCAGTTTGTCCAAACCGACGGTATCCATCGTGCTGGGCGGAGGGCACTCGATTGGGGTCAGCATCGCGGTTAGCACCGATTATTCATTTATAGCTCCCTCGGCCACCATGACTATTCATCCTATCAGGCTGACCGGTCTGGTTATCGGTGTGCAACAGACCTGGGATTACCTATCGAGGATGCAGGAACGGGTTAATGAATTCGTGGTTAATCATTCCAGGATCAGCCAGGAAAGATTAAAGGAAATGATGTTTGCAACCGGTGATTTAGCACGTGATATTGGCACCGTATTGGTCGGTAAGGACGCGGTGGATTGCGGGCTGATTGATGAGGTAGGCGGTCTTAAAGAGGCGCTGGCCAAGATGAACGAACTGAAGGGTTCTGGGGGGATGCTGCAGTGATTTTCTATACACCCGATCCCTTGGACTTATTAGCCAACCAGGAAACTAATCAGCGGCGGGAATACCGGCTGCCCTCCGGTGGGATACTGACCACTGAGATTTTGCCGGATAACCAGGTTCGGATAATTTCACTGATTAGTACCGACCCGGCGGATTATATGAATGCCAGCCTGGCGCCGGGAAGTGTGATGGAGCTTAGACTGGATGTGAAGTAGTTTAGTTAACACGCAAAGGAATATCTTTAGATAAAAAAAGACCGCAAAGCTGTTATTCAGCCAGCGGTCTGCTTTTGTTTGCAGGGAAAGGGGAATAAATATAGAAATATAACAGATATTTGTTATTGCAGTTCTATAGTGAACCTTATAATATGCTCATTTAAAAGGGGATTAGATATAGATGGATAGAAGTACCCTGTTGAGCCTTTTTACAGTAATCGGGGGTTTGGGCGGTATAGCTGGTATTGTATATTTGTATTCTACCGTGTTTAAACCCGGCAACTTGCGTATTACGGTAGCCTCATCCGGCAGGAAAGCTCAGGAGAATCTCAAACGATCCGGGGCAAACTCTTTTGAAATACATATCCCGGTTATGATTCAGAATACTGGTGCGCGGCCCATCAGTATTCATGCCATGAACTGGACTCTGAACAAACCGGATTGGCTTCCGTTAAAGGTGTCATCAGTTCCTCAATTCGCCAACGACATGGACTCCTTTGTTCTCGAACCCAAAAGAATGCTGTCCAGTAGTATTGCCTTGTCGCTTGATTTACGCGGGAGTCGAAAAGGCCGGGATGCGGATGCCGCAAGCTTGGACAAACTGGAGGAATTCAGGGGTAGTCACAGGGAGAGGATTTCCCTGCAGCTTGGTTGTGACATAATCGGCAAGCATCGTTTGTTGCACAAGCGAAAATCGCATCGTATGCAAAAAAACTATGACATTACCAAGCAAATTAAAGTGAACATGTTTGCGGATGAGACTCAGAAAAGCTAACATAGCGCTGGGTAATTGTAGCAACTTCATTATGGGGCATGTTGCTGTTTTATAGAGGTTATTCTTTATATCAAAACAGGAATCGTAATATTAAGCTTCTGACTGTAATTGATCAGGACCTTAAACTCAGGATAATGCAGTCGGGTCTTTGTCGGTCTGTAGGCTTCTTCGGCTACTACTTGTTTATTAACTGACCTTCATTTAGAGACTTCTTTCTCCTGCTAACCCTTTCGCGCAAAAAACCAGTATCCCAGCCCGAAGAATAGTACCAGCAGCACTGCCAGGTAAGTGGTGGACTGCCAGAGCGTCCCCCAGTTTATCATGGGATCGAGCCATCTGAGGTGCCAGTCCATATAGAGAGCCGGGTTTAAGCGGCCCAACGGGTTATTGATATAAACCAGGGCGCGAAACAATACATAAAGGAAAGCGCCGACTATTATGGCGGTAATGCGGTGCTGGAAAATCTGCAGCAACAGGGCGACAAAGGCCGCCAGCATCATCAGCGGCAGCAAGGCTACCAGATAGGCGTAAAAGTCGGTAAGTAGTTTGTGGTTTGAGCTGCCCGCGCCCAATATAGACAGGAAGAAGCCGGCAATTTCGGAAAAGGCCCATACCAGCACCATGATCAGCAGCAGTGACCAGACGATTCGTACAAAACTGGCTAGGTAGATGCGGAAATATTCGTTGCGACCTTCTTCGTCTTCTGGCGATGGTTCCAGCTCGATTTTGGATGAACCGCCCCAGGCCCATTCTAAAATAAAGAGAGGAATCAATATGGTCGAAAAAATACCCAGGACCCACACGGGGAAACCAGTAGTCCGAAACACCAGATGGCCCTGGCTACGGCTGAGGAATAGCGCAAAGGCTGCCAGTATACCCGGCACCAGAGCGGAGATCATTAGAAAATGGCCCATATCGAGCGGGTTTGCGGGTGTACTTGCAGTCGATTCTGTATTATTATGAGACATAGTTTTGTTGTCCTCCATTTCTTAATATTTAATAATAAAGAGCTTATGATGAAGAAAACGACAGACCCTCATGACCACGTATGTGGTCACCGCTAGTGGGATGAAAACCCATTTGTTACTTGGTCTAGACCCGATGTGTTACAGGCTTAACAATGTGTTTTCAGGGCAGCTACCGAAAAAGCATATATTTCGGCAATATCATTTGACGAAAAATTTCGTTATTTTTATTATTACTAAATGCAGGAATTTTTCTGCATGCAAGCGAAATGTTCCTGCAAATAGCGAAGATTATTTATGTAATTAAGGTATTTTAAAAGATGGAAAAGAAAGAAAAAGCCAAAAATACGGCTGCCCCCAATACCAAAAAAGCCAGTGCTGCCGGCAAAAAGCCGGAGAGCGTGCCCTTGAAGGCCAAGCCGGAGGCGGGGCCACTCCCTAACCGGGGAGTCAAGATGGAGATAATCTCCCTGGTTCTCTTGATGCTGGCTGCCTTTGTTTACGTCAGTTTGACCCGCTTCCAGGGTGTGCCCGACGAGACTTTGTTCATAGGGGTGCTGGGTTCTTATATAATGAAGGGCCTTACCATATTATTCGGCCGGGCGGCGGTGGCGATTCCGCTTTTCCTGTTGGCCTGGTCCATTCACATTGGAGTGACCAAGGAGTTCTGGTCCCAGCGCATGTGGGGAATAATCCTGATAGGATTGGCCTTTGTCCTTTATCTGAGCCTGTATCATATACCCGGCGGCAAGATCACCCCGCTGGAAGCAGGAATGAAGGGTATGGGCGGCGGTTATATCGGCGGTGCATTGGCCACCGCCATAGCCAAGCTGATCGGCGGGGTAGGCAGCTCGATATTGCTGCTGATCTGTGTATTGGTCGGTCTTTCCCTGGTATTAAACAAATCACTGTTTCGTATGGCCCGGGACGGGATGGTTCATGCCAGGCAGATGAAGAGCCGGCTTTCCGATATTATTTACGAAGAGGAGATCCCGGCGGCAACTGAACCAGTCGTGCGCAAGCCTGCGGCGCCGCTGATTATCGAACCGGTCAATCAGCCGGAACTGGATTTTCAAACCTTCGGCAGCGATAAAGGCCTGGAAAAACCGCAGGATGAAGAGCTTGAGGTTAAGAAGCCCAGCCGCTCCAGTTTAAGGCTGGTACGCGGAGAGAGTGACGAGCAGCCGGTTTATGCGAAACCGCCCCTGGATCTCTTGAGCAGCACCAGCAATGAACGCACTATCGACAAGAAAAATATTAAGGAAAGTATAACCGTTTTGGAAGAAACCTTTACCAGTTTCGGTATCCAGGTGAAGGTTAACCAGGTGAGCTGCGGACCAGCGGTGACTCGCTACGAGCTCACCCCGGCTCCCGGGGTGAAGATCAGCCGGATATTGGCTTTAACCGATGATCTGCAGCTGAATCTGGCGGCTGCGGGCATTCGCATCGAGGCGCCGATTCCGGGCAAGGCCGCGGTAGGCATTGAGGTGCCTAATAATAAGATTCTCAGTGTGGGACTGCGCAACCTGCTGTCCGCGCCGGGTTTCAGCCGCCTGAGCAGTCCGCTGGCTATCGCGCTGGGCGAGGATATTACCGGTAATACGGTAGTAACCCGGCTGAATGACATGCCCCATCTGTTGATAGCCGGTTCGACCGGGTCCGGCAAGAGCGTCTGCCTGAACTGTATTATTATGAGTCTGCTCTATAATGCTACACCGGACGAATTGCGCCTGGTGTTTATCGATCCCAAAATGGTAGAACTCACTGTTTATAATGGAATTCCCCATCTGCTGACTCCGGTGGTTACCGATCCCAAAAAGGCCTCGGTGGTTTTGCGCTGGATGGCCAACGAGATGGAAAAGAGATATCGCCTATTTGCGGAAAAGGGTGTTCGTGATATTACCCGCTACAATCAGACCGCGAAAGATAAGCTGCCCTATATCGTAATTATCATTGACGAACTGGCCGATCTGATGATGGTTTCGCCAGTGGAGGTCGAGGATACCATCTGTCGCTTGGCCCAAATGGCTAGGGCTGCTGGCATGCATCTCATTGTAGCTACCCAACGCCCATCGGTGGATGTGGTCACCGGCATCATCAAGGCCAATATACCATCGCGTATAGCCTTCGCCGTATCCTCACAGGCGGATTCACGGACCATTCTGGATATCGGCGGGGCGGAGAAATTGCTGGGCAAGGGCGACATGCTGTTCCTGCCGGTAGGGGCCAACAAGCCGCAGCGAGTCCAAGGCGCCTATGTGTCCGATCAGGATATTGAGAATACCGTGGAATTTATCAAGAGTCAGAGCATAGCGCCCGATGACTCTCCCGCCCTGGAGGAATTGCAATATTCCATGGCTCAGGCGGAAAATGACGATGGTGATGAATTGTATTGGGATGCCGTCAACATATTTGTTGATGCCGGCAAGGCTTCGGTTTCCATGTTGCAGAGGCGTCTGCGTATCGGTTACGCTCGGGCTGCCCGTCTGGTGGATATTATGGAGGAACGAGGCATTGTCTCGGAATTGGATAATAATAAAAAACGTGAAGTGCTGCTGGACCGGGCGCAGTTGGACAAGATTCAGGCTCGCAACAGTTTATAGTGTGGAGATAGATAATAATGAGAATGACAGCGCGGGAAAAGGAAATATTTGAGGTCTTGAAAAAGGAACCCCTGATCTCTCAGGATGAACTTGCTCAGCGTTTTGGCATCACCCGTTCATCAGCGGCGGTGCATATCTCGAATTTAATGAAAAAAGGTGTTATATTAGGCAAGGGTTATGTTATCAATGAGCAGGTCTCGGTAGTCGTGGTCGGCGAAAGCTACATGGGTATCGAGGTCGGCATCGAGGAAAATCAGACCAGCATTGATGTTATTTTCGGGGGATTCGGCGTCGAATTAAGTAGAGCCTTGGCTAATTTTGGGCTTAATGTTAAAGTGATAACAGTACTTGGCAATGACGATGTGGGAAACACTATCCTGGGTCGCTATCAGGAGAAAGGGATAGATACCTCCACCGTATTCCGGCATGCTGAGCAACGCAGCGCGCGTAAGGTAATGGTCAATGGTGAGGCCAGATTTCAGGAAGCCTTTAAGCGGGAAGACTATTATCAGGCTATCAACCAGCGGGAATGGGTAGCCTTGAATTGCGAGTGGCTGGTAGTGCAACCGGAACTCCAGGAGGAGATTATCAACCTTACTGCCGGGCGTGATGAGGAAAGGCATCCTCACTGCTGTACCCTAAAGTTTATGGAATATCCCGCCCGAATACCGGCCCACATCGGGCAGTATGCCCTGGCGGTGTTAGGGGTAAACGGCTCCTCGGAGATTGATTATTATGCCGAGCAGGCGGCGGGGATGATTAAAAACAGTAATCAGAATCTGGTTTTTACCGATGGCAGCAGCCGGGTATTCTGTTTAAACGAAGCGGGGGCTCACGATTTTCCGCTGATGCCTAATCAGAGCTTCCGGGTTAAGGAGCGGCTGCCCTATCTTTTAGCGGGAGTACTCTATGGCTTGTCTTGTTCCTATCCGTTAAGACAGGCGGTTCGTATCGGGATTGGGGCTGCTTCAGGCAGCGAATGATAGATAGATATAATATTATGAAGAACTTGAGTCTTATGGTTTGGGTTTGGGGGTATTATAATGGGATTTGGCGAGTGGCTGCAGGCCGAACGGGAAAGACAGGGGTTTACGTTCGAACAGGTTGAAGAAGAGACGAAAATCAGACGCTTCTATATCGACGCTCTGGAGAAGGACAACTTCGATGTGCTTCCTCCCCGCGTTTATGCTACTGGATTTGTAAAGAAGTACGGCAAATTCCTGGGACTTGATGAGCAATTGCTGGTTGAGGAATTTCAGCGTTTGGCTTATGCCAATCAACATGATGAAGATACCCCGGAGCCGCTTCCGACCCGGCCTGAACCTGAACGGCGCTATAAACCGAAGAATATTATAGCCGGTGTACTTTTTCTTATAGCCGCGGTTTGGGCGGGGTCCTATCTGGTTCCACTGATTGTCAATCATAGTAACGATATCGAACCTCAGCCGACGCCCCCGTCGGCGCAGCAGGAGAAGAATAATGTAAAGAAACCGGCTCCCGCGGTAAAGGCGGATACGGTTAAGCTGGTTATCGAGAGCCAGGAACCCTGTTGGTTGCTGGTTACGGTTGATGGTGAAAAGCAACTGGAAACCATTATCCCGGCCCAAAAGAAGTTGGTATATGAAGGTAAAGAGAAAATATATATTAAGGCGGGCAATGCCGGAGGATTGAAATTGACCCTCAACGGGCACGCGCTTGGGCCTCTGGGGGCCAAGGGACAAGTGGCCGAGCAGGAATTTACCCGCTAAGGTATGGTTGTTTACGTAGGAGTAGGAGCAAGGTGAATATTGGGTTTATAAGTCTGGGTTGTGCCAAGAATCGTGTTGATACTGAAACCATGATGGGTTTGGTGAAAAGCGCAGGTCACAAAATAGTGAATTGTCTGGAGAGAGCAGATGCAATTGTTATCAATACTTGCGGCTTCATCCAGAGCGCCAAAGAAGAAGCTATCGATACCATTCTCGATACTGCCCGTTATAAAGAGACCGGTGGCCTTAAATATCTAATTGCCACCGGTTGTTTATGCCAGCGTTACGCAGATGAAATGTACTCGGAACTTCCGGAATTGGATGCGGTGCTGGGGATAGCTCATTTTTCTGAGCTGTCTGCCGTGCTGGACAGATTGGAGCAGGGGCAGCGGTTACTCTTGAATGATTCACCCCCGACGTTGTATCCTTCCGGCGGTCCGCGCATTCTGACCACGCCACCCGGCTCAGCTTATCTGAGGATCACCGACGGCTGTAACAATCGCTGCGCCTATTGCACCATTCCTGCCATAAGAGGCAATCTGCGCTCTCGAGCGCTGGCCGATATTTGTCGCGAGGCCGAGCAACTGGCAGCAGGCGGTATCCGGGAATTGGTATTAGTAGCCCAGGATACGGCCGCTTACGGCCAGGAGGACAACGAGCCGCACCGCCTCCGCGAATTGTTAGCCGCCTTGTCCGATATTCCCCGGCTGGAATGGATCAGGTTGATGTATCTGCATCCGCAGCATATTACGGAGGAATTAATTGAGGCCATTACCGGCTGCGGCAAGGTGCTGCCCTACCTGGATATGCCCATACAGCATGCCTCGGATTCCATGTTGAGAGCGATGAATCGGGGTCATAACCAGTCCTATCTGCGAAATCTTATCAGCCGGCTTCGTGCTAGTATTAATTCATTGGTTCTGCGTACCACGGTAATGGCAGGCTTCCCCGGAGAGACCGAGGAGGATTTTCGCGAATTGCTTGATTTTATTGATGAGATAGCATTTGACTGGCTGGGCGCTTTCGCCTATGTTAAAGAAGAAGGTACTGCCGCTGCGGGCATGACGGACCAGATTGACGAAGAAGTCAAAGAGGAGCGTCTGCGGCAGGTTATGTTGCGGCAGGCCAGGATTACTCGCAACAAGAACATCGCCCGGCTGGAGAAGGCCGAGAAGGTTCTGATCTCATCACAGATGGACAAGAATCTCTTTGTGGGCCGCGCCTGGTTTCAGGCCCCGGAGGTGGATGGACTGACCCTGGTGAAAAGCGACCTGAAGCTTAACCGGGGTGAATTCGCGCAGGTGCGCTTAAAGGGAGTAAGAAATACGGATTTGATTGGAGAGGCAATTTATGAATCTGCCCAATAAGTTGACTATTTTGCGTATCATTCTCATACCGCTCTTTGTTTTTTTATTGCTGGTGAACATTGGGCCGATCGGCACTTATCTGGCAGCCTTTATATTTATCCTGGCCGCCCTTACCGACAGCCTGGACGGATACTTGGCCCGGAAGTGGCGTCAGATCACCAAACTAGGCATAATTCTCGATCCTCTGGCTGACAAGCTGCTCATTACCGCTGCTTTGATCAGCCTGGTGGAATTGCATCAGATGGCAGGTTGGATCGCTATTGTGATCATTGGCCGTGAGTTTGCGGTATCCGGTCTGCGGGCAGTAAAGGCGGAAGAAGGGCTTATTATTCCCGCCAGTATTTGGGGCAAACTGAAGACTATCACCCAGGTAATTGCCGTACTGCTGGTAATCCTGCAAAAGTTTTATATACCCTACACCAAGATTGCCCTGGGTGACTGGGCTATGTACATAGCTGTGATCATAACCCTGGTTTCAGGAGCGGAATACTTCTATCGCTTTAAGATCCTCGATTAGCTCAAGTCATAAATACATAATTATACAGAGCTGCCATAGTTAATGGCAGCTTTTTCTGTTATCAACCAGATAGATGAAATAACAAAAATCCCTATTTACCATATTTTAAGCGCGGTTTGGCCAGGCAAGCTATGCTATAATTTATTGGGAAAAGGGGGGTAACTCGGTGAAAAACCATGATTTTCGTATAGCTGTATTTGCCGTGGCCCTTTTGGTTTCATTGGGCGTATTTTTCGGAGGGTATACCCTGGATCGCGAACTTACGGACCGAAATACCCGGGCCGGACTGACTGCTCTGGGCGGGGGGCCAGTCAATTTGGACCGGCAGGGCAAGGTTACGGTAATATCGGTAGAGCCGGGCCAGGTCGATAATCTGCAGGAAACCTGGAAAAGTCTAAGCGAATTTATCGAGCGGGACACCGCCAAAGATAATTACCGCATTATCATCCAGGATAAGCGCAACAGTCATCTGAAGGAGGCTTTCGACCAGCTGCAGCCAGCGGTCTATGAAGCTGCCGCCAATAACACTTTTGTGGCATTGCAGCATCAATTAGCTGAGTATCTGGGTGGAAAGGACATTAACTATCGTTTCTATATAGATAATGAACGGCTTTATCTGCAGATGCAGGATGGGGATTACTATTTGTACCAGGTGATTGAGAGGGTTAATAATCAGGCTACTATTACGGGAGAGGCTTGAGCCAACACAATGTAAAGGAGTATCCAGATGAAAGAGATAGCAGCCGGATCGGGACTGGCTATAATCGTTTTCTTGGCGGTCATCGGGGTCAATGTTACTCCAATGCTCCTCCTGCTGGCATTGGTGGTGGCTTTTTACTTCTTTGCCCAGAGCCAGGGCGGTATCAAATTTATGCAAGGCGGAGAAAGCATCAAGTTAGGAGCGGAAATCAGTTTTGCCGATATTGGCGGGCAGCAGACCGCCATTCAGGAACTCAAAGAAGCTTTGCAGTTTATTGTCAAGGCTGAAGAGATCGGGCTAATGGGGATCAGGCCGTTAAAGGGCGTTTTGCTGGTGGGACCGCCAGGAACGGGCAAGACATTGCTGGCCCGGGCGGCGGCTACCTTAACCAGTTCCGTCTTCTTGTCGGCATCCGGCAGTGAGTTTGTGGAAATGTATGCCGGGGTTGGGGCCAAGCGGGTAAGGCAGCTATTCCGGGATGCCCGCAAGAAAGCGGCCGGACTGAAGGCCAAAAGCGCCATAATCTTTATCGATGAATTGGAAGTGCTGGGAGCCAAGCGCGGTACCCATAATAGTCATATGGAATATGACCAGACACTAAATCAGCTGCTGGTGGAAATGGACGGCATAGAAGGGGATCGGGAACCACGTATACTGGTTATTGCAGCTACCAACCGGGCGGACATGCTGGATCCGGCCCTGGTTAGACCTGGCCGTTTTGATCGCCAGGTGCAGGTTGCTCTGCCGGATCGGGCGGGGCGGCGCCAGATCCTGGATATCCACACCCGCAATAAACCGGTAGCCAATCTCGAGGTATTGGATGAGATTGCCCAGGCTACATTTGGATTTTCCGGGGCACACCTGGAGAGTCTGGCCAACGAGGCGGCTATTCTGGCTCTGCGCGAGGAGGCGGATGAGATACAAAACCGCCATTTTTCCGAGGCTATCAACAAGGTTATTCTGGGCGAGAAACTGGAACGCAAGCCTTCGCCGGAAGAGATTCGCCGGGTAGCCGTTCATGAGAGCGGTCATGCTATCATCAGTGAATTGCTTTATGCCGGCTCGGTTTCTTCACTGACCATTGTGCCGCGCGGGCGTGCCCTGGGTTTTATGCGCAAGGTACCGCAGGATGATCAATATTTATATACCCGGGAAGAACTCGAGCAGCAGATTATGGTTATGCTGGGAGGAGCGGCAGCGGAAGAGATATGGTTTGGCAACCGCAGCACGGGGGCCAGCAGCGATTTTGACCAAGCTTGGCAGACGGCCCGCCAGATCGTGGAAGCCGGGCTTTCCGGCTTGGGCATAGTGAAAGGCGAACATATTCCAGATCGCTTATTATTCGAAGCTTGTCAGGAGATATTACTTTCCACCGAGCAGCGGACCATGGCTCTCTTGAGTTCCCAAACTGAAACTCTATGTGCAATAACCGGAGCTATTTTGGCAGAGGAGACTATAGATCGGGAGCATTTTCAGGAATTATTCTCGGCAAGTGTTATACATTAAACTGATTTGTGATACCGGGGGGCAATGAACCGAAGAGAAATTTTTGGTTCATTGCCCCCTAATAATTTCCGATACGATGGATAATTTATGTCTATAATAAGGAAAGGCCAGCGTAAGGAGATGGAACTATGAAAAAGGCATACATTATTTCAACCGGAACGGAACTGCTGCTGGGCAGTACTATTGATACCAACTCCGTATTTATAGCGGAGCGACTGTTCGAAAACGGAATTCGCGTAATAGGCAAGAGTGTGGTAGGTGATAATGAAGAGACGATCCGGCAAGCCTTCAAGCTGGGTCTGGAGTCCGCCGATGTAGTGATATCCAGCGGGGGATTGGGCCCTACCCTGGATGATTTGACCAAGACGATTGCCTGTAAGGTAATGGACTGCAGCATGGAATTAGTAGAGGAGGAACTGCAGAGGCTGGAGGATTTCTTTGCTCGCCGCAAGCGTAAGATGCCGGAGATCAACCGTAAGCAGGCCATGTTTCCGCCGGAGGCTGAAATACTTAAGAACCCCCTGGGGACTGCCCCTGGTATGTACTTGAATAAGAAGGACAAGGTCATCATCTTGCTACCCGGGCCGCCGAGGGAAATGAAACCGATGCTGCTAAACGAAGCTCTGCCGCTCCTGATAAAGGATTTCGGGCCGGAATGCCGGCGGGCCTATATGCGGACCATCAAGGTACTGGGGCCTGGTGAGTCCCAGGTTGATGAAATGCTGGCTGAGATAATTAATGATCCCCGCGGATGCAGCCTGGCTTTGTTGGCCAAGGATGGCGAGGTTCATGTCAAAGTGACGGCGGAAGGTGCTGATGAAGCAGCCAGTAAGGTTATATTGGACGAGTTGAGCGGCCGGATAACTGCCAAATTAGGGGAAGCGGTTTTTGGCTATGATGAGGATACCCTGGTTTCAGTAATAGCCAGCCTGCTGGTTGAAAAAGGTAAAAAACTAGCCCTGGCTGAATCTTGCACCGGAGGACTATTATCCAAGATGATTAGTGATTTGCCAGGAAGTTCCCACTATTTTTGGGGTTCAGTTATTTCTTACAGCAACGAAGCCAAGCATCGCTTCCTGGGTGTACAGGAATCCACCCTGGAGCAATTCGGGGCCGTCAGCCCGGAAACCGCCCGGGAGATGGCCATAGGAATCAGAAGACAGGCGGCAGCGGATTATGGAATAGGCATAACCGGCATCGCCGGACCGGACGGGGGAACCGAGGCTAAACCAGTGGGACTGGTCTATATTGCGCTGGCCGATGATGAGGACTGTATGGTCAAGGAGATGCGCTTTGTGGGAGGCCGCGACGGGATCCGTAAGCTTTCCGCCCGCACCGCCCTGGACATTCTCCGGAGACGAATCCTATCAAAAGGGGAACGGAATTAGACGCAGATCAACTCAGATGAAAATGATTTACGCAGATTTTTGGGATATTGATTATGATGTTGTAGGAGCGGATTATATATCCGTTCCGTAATCTGCGTAAATCATAAAAGATCTGCGTCAATCTGCGTCTATTAATTATTATGGAAATTTATTGACAGGGGAATAACAAGAGGATTATAATCAAAAGCGAACAAATGTTTGAGGAGGGGGCCCATGGATAACAATCAGGTAAACAGCGGCAAAATGGAGGCCTTGAATAACACTATTAAAACCATAGAAAAGCAGTTCGGCAAAGGATCAATCATGCGCTTGGGCGAAGCCGCCGCCATGAATGTCGATGTCATTTCCACCGGGTGTATATCATTGGATATGGCTCTGGGGGTGGGGGGACTGCCTCAGGGCAGAATTATTGAGATATTTGGGCCGGAGTCTTCCGGTAAGACTACCGTAGCCTTGCATTCAGTTGCCCAGGCGCAGAAAGAGGGGGGGATGGCAGCCTTTATCGATGCAGAGCATGCATTGGATCCTCTCTATGCTCGAAAGTTGGGCGTTAATATTAATGATCTGCTGGTATCCCAACCCGACTCCGGCGAACAAGCCCTGGAGATCTGTGAGGCTCTGGTGCGGAGCGGGGCGATAGATATTGTTGTAATCGATTCAGTGGCAGCGTTGGTTCCCCGGGCTGAACTAGATGGTGAAATGGGCGATTCCCATGTCGGTTTGCAGGCGCGTCTGATGTCGCAGGCTATGCGTAAACTGACGGCCCATATCAGCAAATCGCGTTGCTCGGTAATATTTATTAACCAGATCCGTGAAAAGATCGGGGTTATGTACGGCAATCCCGAGACTACTACCGGAGGCCGGGCCCTGAAGTTTTATTCCTCGGTACGTATCGAGGTAAAAAAGGGAGAGGCTATCAAGCAGGGGACTGAATTAATCGGCAACCGGACTACGGCCCGGGTAGTGAAGAACAAGGTGGCGCCTCCTTTCAAGGTAGCGGAATTTGACCTGATGTATGGTCATGGTATCTCCCGGGAAGGGGATATGCTGGACATGGCTGCCTCCATGGAGATTATTCAAAAGAGCGGTTCCTGGTATTCCTACGATGGTGAACGTCTGGGGCAGGGACGGGAAAATGCCAAAGAATACATAAGAAATAATCCCGATTTCTTTAACAGCTTGGAAATGCGTATCAAAGAAGCCCTGCCAAACAAAGCGGGTTCCGGTTCTAACAGCCCGGAGGAAGCTTGACACTAAAGGGCAAAATTACTAGAATCAATATAGGAATCTGGATGGAAGATATATTCTTGTATTTTGCCTTGTGAACTGCTGTTTATTTTATATAGATGTGCCCCTGATGTAAAGGATGGGAATTGTATTAGTTTTCGGGCTTTTTTAGATACTAATACAATGGCTTTTTATAGAATATAACGGGTTCAGCGTTTCTGGTGGCCGGGTTACTGCCGGTTTGGTATGAGGATCTAAACCCTTGGGCTGGATGGTTCGCGTACCCCGAAACGTATGGCTGATGCATAAGAATATACTTCAATGAAACCGGGTTTTTTACTCGGTTTTTTATTTGGATTAATGGTATTTATTATTTTATTATTTATTGAGGAGGTGAACGAAATAGGTTATTTAATGGTATTTGTTGTAGGTATAGTTACGCTTGCCATTGGTATGGCTGCAGGATATTATGCCCGGCGCTTTATTGCGGAAAGTAAACTTGGTGTTGCTGAAACAGAGGCGGCCCGGGTAGTAGACGAGGCAGCCAAGGAGGCCGAGGCCAAGAAGAAAGAGATATTGTTGGAGGCCAAGGATGAGATCCATCGCAATCGGCAGGACGCGGAAAAGGATATGCGCGAACGCCGCCGTGAGTTGGATCGCATAGAGAGACGTATCCTGCAAAAAGAAGAGGTTTTGGATAAGAAGACCGAAAATATAGAGAAAAAGGAACAGAACCTGCAGGATAAGGAAAAGGAGATCGAAAAAACCACTCAGGATCTACAATTAGTTTTGACCCAGCAATTAAAGGAACTTGAGCGCTTGTCGGGTTTGAGTTCGGAAGATGCCAAGGAACTGTTGTTAAGCAATGTTGAACAACAGATTCGCCGGGAGACGGCTAGCCTGATTAAATCGGTCGAGGCGGAAGCTAAAGAAGAGGCCGGCAAGAGAGCTAAGAACATAGTGACCTTAGCCATTCAGAAGTGTGCTGCTGATGTGGTTTCGGAAACAACTGTTTCAGTGGTGGCGCTTCCCAATGATGAAATGAAGGGTAGAATCATCGGTCGTGAAGGCCGTAATATTCGTACCTTTGAGACCTTAACTGGGGTAGATTTGATTATTGACGACACTCCTGAGGCCGTTATCCTATCCTCCTTCGATCCCATTCGCCGGGAAATCGCCCGCAAGGCCCTGGATAATCTGGTGTCGGACGGTCGTATTCATCCGGCTCGCATTGAAGAGATGGTGGATAAGGCTCAGAAGGAGCTTGATCAGGAGATCCGCGAGGTTGGTGAGGCAGCTGCCTTTGAGGCGGGGGTCCACGGCTTGCATCCCGAACTTATCAGGCTGCTGGGTCGCTTGAAGTACCGCACCAGCTATGGGCAGAATGTACTCAAGCATTCTGTCGAAGTATCCCATCTGGCCGGGGTTATGGCTGCAGAATTAGGGGTTGATGTTACCCTGGCCAAGCGCGGCGGATTGCTGCATGACATCGGCAAGGCGGTGGACCACGAGGTGAGTGGTCCCCATATTGAGATAGGTGTTGAATTGGCCCGCAAACATCGGGAGAGCAAAGAGGTTATCAATGCCATTGCTGCTCACCATGGTGATGTAGAACCGGAAAACATCGAGTCAGTTTTGGTTCAGGCGGCGGATGCTATTTCTGCATCTCGTCCGGGTGCTCGCCGAGAGACGCTGGAGACCTATATCAAGCGTTTGGAGAAGCTGGAAGGTCTGGCCGATTCCTTCGCCGGAGTTGATAGGTCCTTTGCTATCCAGGCTGGGCGGGAGATCAGGATCATTGTCAAACCGGAAGAGATCGATGATTTGTCGTCTATCAATCTGGCCAAGAGTATAGCCCACAAGGTTGAAGAGGAACTCGATTACCCTGGTCAGATCAAGGTCATGGTGATTCGGGAAACCCGCTCGATAGAGTATGCCAAATAGTATTTGAACGAATAAGGACAGAGTTCGCCTATGCGGGCTCTGTTTTCTTTTATTTTCAGAAAATATAGTGGTAAAATAGGTTTACTCAGATATTAATTAACCATAAAAGGGGATTGGCCTTGAATATACTTTTTATTGGTGATATTGTCGGCAAGCCTGGCCGCAAGGCCGTCAAGGAGTTATTGCCTTCAATAATGAAAGAATTCGCAGTATCCTTTACTGTCGCCAATGCGGAAAATGCGGCGGGCGGACGGGGATTAAATCGTGATGTATTGGAAGAATTGCTAGCCTTGGAAATTGATGTACTTACCATGGGCAACCATGTGTGGGATAATAAAGACATATTCAATTTTATTGACGATGAAGTTCGTCTAATAAGACCGATCAACTTTCCACCGCACTGCCCGGGGCAGGGTTATCATGTCTTTACCGCCGGTATTAATCAAAAAGTGGCTGTTATCAATGCCATGGGACGAGTTTTTATGTCTCCGCTCGATTGTCCCTTTCGTGCGGTAGAAGAGATTCTGGATGAAATAAAAGACCAGGCCGATATTATTCTGGTGGATTTCCATGCTGAGGCGACCTCGGAGAAGTTAGCCTTCGCGCACTATTTTGCTGGTAGGGTCAGTGCGGTTCTGGGGACCCATACCCATGTACAAACCTCTGATGAGAGGATACTGGGGGGGAAAACCGCCTATATCACAGATCTGGGTATGACCGGCCCACAGGACTCTATACTGGGAATGGAAAAGGAAATGGTTATTCAAAAGATCATCTACCAGCGTCCAGTGCGTTTGGAAGTGGCCAAAGGGCCGCTTCAGTTTGAAGGGGTGGTAATAACCGTGGATGACAATAATGGCATAGCGACAGGTATTTATAGGATATCGCGACATTTATGATACTTAATATGAAAAAATATCCATTGTTTTTAATATAAAAGCAGGAATTACTAGATTGACTTAGAATATACATTTTAGGAGAGCGGTTCAGATATTGTTTTATTTATTTTGAGGGGGTTTTTTAATGGAGGTATTAAAGGTTTCAGCAAAATCCAGCCCAAACTCTGTAGCAGGAGCACTTGCAGGGGTTTTAAGAGAGAAGGGTGCCGCCGAAATCCAGGCCATTGGGGCAGGCGCCATTAATCAGGCCGTCAAAGCAATCGCCATCGCCCGAGGTTTTGTGGCTCCCAGCGGCATGGATCTGATTTGCATACCTGCTTTCACCGATATAAGAATTGATGGTGAAGAAAGAACCGCTATCAAACTCATTATTGAACCGCGCTAGATAGAGAAAAAAGCGAATAGATGATTAAAACCTGCTATATGGCAGGTTTTAATTTTACTTTTAAAAAGCATGCTCCTTGTCATATGTTGGGAGGTTAGCGCAATGCCTATAGTTGATCTGCACTGTGACACCATATCATCCATTTATAAAACCGGCGAATCATTGCAGCGCAATTCCGGACACTTCGATCTGGAACGGGCTCGCCAGGCCGGTATTGCTCTGCAGGTTTTTGCATTATATGTGTCTCCGGCTGAAGGCAGCAACAGCCTCCGGCAGATAATGAAACAGATCGATTATTTTCACCAGCAACTGGCGGCTCATGAGTCTCGGGTTTATATGGTATCTGCTTATAAGGATTTGGATTTGCCGGAGCATGCCGGTAAACTAGGCTGTCTCCTGCATCTGGAGGGTGGCGATGCTCTAGGCGCTGATCTGGAAATGTTACGGCTTATGTATAGGCTTGGATTGCGCAGCCTGGGGCTTACCTGGAACCATCGCAACCTCTTGGCTGATGGGGTGATGGAGGGCGACCCCGGGGCGGGCTTGAGTAAGCAAGGCCGAAAAACTGTCCGGGAATTGGAGCGTCTCCACATGATAATGGACCTGGCTCACGTTGCCCCGTCTTCTTTTTATGAAGCGGCTGAGATATACAGCGGACCAGTGATGGTCAGCCATGCCAATGCACGTAAGTTGTGTGACTTTCCCCGCAATCTCACGGATGACCAACTTAAGACGGTGGCTCAAAAAGACGGCATCATTGGGGTAACCCTGGTAAGTGATTTTATCAGACCTGAGGCTGCCGGCATCGACGACCTATTGGACCACATGGTATACATAGCAGAGCTGATTGGGGTAGAGTACCTGGCGCTGGGCTCGGATTTTGACGGAGCCACTAATATGGCCATGCCAGGGGTTCAGGGATATAATGAGTGGGAGACGCTGCTGGAAAGACGCGGTTTTTCTAAAAAGGAGCGGGAAATGATCCAGCAAAACAATGCCCGCAGGCTGTTTCTGGCTATATTGAAATAGAGGAGATTGCCCTTAATGTATGATTTACATGTCCATACGACTGCTTCAGATGGCTTGCTTACCCCGGCGGAGGTAATTGATATGGCGGTGCGGTTAGGCTTGACCGGCATCGCTATAACTGATCACGATACTCTAATGGGGTTAAAACCCGCCATTGAATATTTGAGCGCGAATAAAATCGGTCTCGATTTTATTCCGGGGATTGAAATCAACACAGATGTTGAAAGAGGCGAGGTTCATATCCTGGGCTATTATGTTGATCCCGGGAACGAGGCTTTAAGCAATCGACTCGCTGAGATCAAGGTTTTCCGGCGAGAGCGGGCCTGGGGCATGATAAGATTGTTGGGCGAAATGGGTATGCCGATAAGCGCGGAAGAGGTGGAAAACCGGGCTCAGGGAGATTTGATCGGCCGACCCCATATTGCTATGGCTTTAATGGACAAAGGGTATGTGGGGAGCATAAAGGAGGCTTTTGATAAGTATATTGCCCAGGGGCGTCCGGCCTATGTTCCCCGCTATAAGTTTCCGCCGGCGGAGGCTATCGCCTTGATTCATCAGGCGGGTGGGAAGGCGGTATTGGCCCATCCGGGACTTATCGAGGATCGGAAGATTATTGACGAAATTATAGCGCTGGGGATTGACGGCCTGGAGGTTTATTATCCGGAGCATAACGAGAGCCAGGCGGATTACTTCAAAAAACTGGCGGACAGGCAGGGGCTATTGGTTACTGGAGGTTCGGATTTTCACGGAATGGAAAGTCTTGAGAGCCATGCTCCGCTGGGTACCTGTGGGATTGACGACAAATGTTTCGACGGGTTCAAACAGAAAATGTTAAAAAATAAATAATAATCATAAAGTTTTGAGAGCTTTGGCAGGAATATTCTTTTTCTTGTAGAATGTTACCCCTTACCGGTAATTTTAAGAAGGGTAGGGGGAGAATGAGGAGAAGCTTTCTGATTTTATTTGCAGTATTGATGGCAATCTTGTTTGACGTATCGGGAGCGCAGGGGGCCAGCATTAACTACACGGTAAAATTAGGTGACAATCTCTGGGGTATAGCCAGTACATATCATACTACTGTTGATAATATAAAAACCGCCAATAATTTGCCGAGTGATGCTTTAAAGATCGGGGACAAGCTCACCATACCTACGGCCAGTCCAAGCAATAATCCCGCCAATAATACCACCAATATTTCTTCTGCCGGGTATACCGGAAGCGACAAACAGGAAATATATTATGTTCAGTCCGGGGATTCCCTATGGAGGATTGCTACTCTCCACGGGATGACGGTGGAAGATTTGAAAACATTAAATAATTGCGGGGAAAACTTGACGATTGGCCAGAAGCTCATGGTATCTGGCGAAGCCAAGAATCGGCAGCCGGTATCTCGCTCGGCGGTATCTTGTGATAGGGCAACCGCCTTGGTGCAGCGGGCGGCACAGTTCCTGGGAACTCCCTATGCCTATGGGGGAAGCGGCCCGGGCGGATTCGATTGCTCCGGCTTTGTCAGATATATATATGCTGAAGCAGGCTATGACCTGCCGCACAATGCGGCGGCCCAGAGCGGATTGGGACAACCAATACCCCGAGAAGAACTGCAGCCCGGCGATCTGGTGTTCTTTGGCTATAGCGGCGGGGGGATTAATCATGTTGGTATCTACTGCGGTGACGGACGCTTTATTCACTCCAGTTCACCCCGCAGCGGAGGTGTAATTTATTCCGCATTGACTGATTCTTACTGGGGCGGGTATTATATATCTGCAAGTCGTATTATTAACGAATAGAATCAGGAGGATAGCAATGGATGATGTAGACGTAAGTGCACTGTTTTTGCCTAAAACGGTATTCGGCAGTCCCGAGTGGGTGGAGATAGAAAATAAAGAGAATTCGATGGGACCCGAAAAGCTTTTGGATGAAATAATCGATAAGAAGATGTGGTCCAATGTAGAAATAGCCTGGATCCTGAAGCGTATGGTATATTTCTACGGCAACAAGAAGTCGATTATCAAGAATGTCCCCACCGAGAGAATGATGATGAACATGAACGATATCCTGAGGGTATTTTATGTTCTGTTCGACAAAATGGATCCGGAAATTGACGATAATATGCGCAGCTATATATCAACCAAACTGGCGGACGCCACCTGGGGAATCAATACCAGGACCCAGGAATACTTGTACAAACTCGGTTCCAAGTAAATTGCCGGGAGGGTTTCCCCGGCGCAAACATGAAAGCTCGTTTACTTCGTGTAATCTTGGCTAGATAAACCGTGTTCCTTATGTACAGCGGCCCGAGTGTTGTCTGACCTTGGAATTCGGCGAGGAAGTGCGAGTTCCAAGGGGGAAGACTGTGGCCAGCGGCAACCGTGATCAGAATATTCGCCGGATTATTGAGATGGAAGACCGGATAGCCGGCTGTAAACGCTGCGATGTTTTGTTGCAGTGTGTAAGACGTCCCTCTATGGGGAAGGGAGAACTGGACCCCGAGGTCTTAATGGTGTTTGAGTGCGAGAGCGCTTTTACCCGCGACGTAGCTAAAATCGTCCAGTTAAGAAATCTGGTGAAAAATGAATTCGAGGTAGACAATGTCTATCATAACTATCTGGTACGCTGCCAGCCCAAGGCTTGCGCCATCCGGACCAGCATCAGCTGTTTTGGCGGCGATGCTGGTTGTGTAGATCGGGATAACAATTGCCTGCTCAGCGGCAAACCCTGTGAAGGAATTCCCGTCAAACCATCCAATGAAGAAATACTGGCCTGTTTGCCTTTCCTGCTCGAAGAGATTGAGATATTTCACCCCAAATATGTGATTCTGTTCGGGGAAAGGGTTGCCTTTTTTACGTTGCGCTCTTACGGTATGTTTGATAATGTAAATATAGGGCAAAAGCATCAACTGTCCGGTATAAATTTTCTTATTGCTTCAGTCGAAGAAGAATTCAATGCTGATCAATGCCAGGAATTGTTGGAATTTACACCATAATAAGCACGTCTCGTAAACCCGTCTTAAAAATTTGTTGTCAAATTTACAATTATTCAGAAAAATTTAATTTTATTTAACCAAAAATATCCGATATTTGTTACAATGAAATAAATTACCCTGTTGTCGCATTAAGTTATTATTGCTTGATAATGTAGCCAATATTCTATAGATATCGCCCTTCTACCAGGTAGTTCATTCGTTGTACAATAATGGTATAATATTACGTACCGGAGGAGGTGGTATGGTCAGTCGGCATCCGCAAAATTTCGTCTTATTTTGAAAGGAGCGAGTTCAATGAGCACAAAGGAGAATTTTGTTAAGTCCTTCGCCCTGGCGGAATCATCTTCAGAAAAAATGTGGGATATGTGGCTGGTTACCCTGGGAAGCCTGTCCTGGAGCCAGGAACAGATAGAAAGCATGGTCAGGAAGTATTTGGATCAGCGGAAGGTTGCTCGCGATGAGAACAACAAGCTGGTCGAAGAATTGATGAGCCAGGCCAAGAAGAACCAGCAGCAGATGCAGAAAATGATTCAGGAAGCTGTCACCAATGCCTTTGAGAACATGGATATTCCTACTTTCAATTACATTGATGATCTTACCAAAAAGGTTGAGGAACTAACCAAGAAAGTAAATAACCTGTAAACCCTGTTTACAATATAGCCGCGGTTATGGTTGCGAAGGAGCAGCTGTAGCCGCCTTGTCTTATTAACCTTAGAGAGGCTGGGTGTAATTCAGCATACCAATGGGGAAGGAAGGGACCAAGTATTGCCAGCAGATGCCAATAAAAAAGCACATGCTAAAAACGATGAAAAGGTTGTAATGCCGGACTTTGTTGAGTTATGGAAAGAAATGTACTTCAAGAATGAAGATGCATGGACCCAGGCCATAAAGGAGTTTATTACAACCCAGACCTTTGTTACCGCCTTGGATGGGGTTAAAGACCAGATGTTGAACTACCACAAGCTGTCCGAGCAGAACATGGACAATTATTATAAGGTGCATCCGGCTCCCTCCAAAAAGGACATCGCCCGGGTGGCCGAATTGGTAATTGGCTTGGAAGACAAGGTGGACGAACTGGACCTTCAATTTTCCACTAATATAAATCGGATAACCGCCAGCTTGATCAAACTGGTCGACTTTCATTCCAATCTTAAAGAAGAGATACAAACCTTAGAGAAAGAGAATAAGGCCATACAGCAAAAATTGGATCACCTTACTGCCCTGCTGGGCAGCCAAGCGGAAAACATTATCATTACTTCAACTGAGTCCGAGCCACTGCCATCTCCCAAAAAGAGAGCCAAAAAAAAGGTTAGCGGTGAACAGACTTAACTGGCCTAATTTGCTTAAGGGGGAGTATTCATGATTGAAAACACCTACGATGAGCTGCAAATCGGAGATATTGGATATATCGAGAAGACCTTGACCGAGACTGATGTTTATAATTATGCCGGTGTTACCGGTGACTTTAGCTGGGTCCATGTTAATGAAGTAAGATCGAAGAACGGCCATTTTAAGACGCGAATTGTACATGGTCTGTTGCTGGCTGGACTGGTTTCCACGGTGGTGGGCAATCGCATGCCCGGTGCCGGTACCATTTATGAAGTACAGAACCTGGTATTCTTAAAACCCTGTTTTATGAATGATACGATCCGGGCTCAGACCGAGGTAATCGAGAAGCTGCCCAAAGGCCGCGTCAGGCTGAGAACCTCCTGTTATAATCAACATGAAGAACTGATTCTCGATGGAGAAGCTGTGGTTATTCCACCGCGTGAACACAACATTATTAAAAAGGTGTAATTCTTTTATTAGCGAGGGATAACTGGATGAAGAAACCGTTTTTTTTGGTTGGAACAGCGAACGAGGTAGCAGAACAGATTCAGGAAAGCATTGATCGAGCCAACGAAACCACGAAGAAGTGGGCGGGGATGTTAACCTTTGACCCTGATCCCCAGACCGGAATGTCTCCCAAGGACATAGTATGGCGTAAGAACAAGGCTCGTTTATACCGCTATATCTCCAACAAGGGGATTAAATACCGGCCACCGATTCTTATTTTATATGCCTTGATCAATAAGGCTTATATATTGGATCTCTATCCCGGTATGAGCCTGGTTGAATACCTGATTGATTCCGGCTTTGATGTCTATATGCTGGAATGGGGAGAGTTTGAATGGGAGGACCGCGGCCTATCCTATGCGGACCTGGTGTTTGACTATATTGGTAACGCAGCCCGCAAGGTATGCCAGTTTTCCCGCTGCGACGAGCTCAGTATTATCGGTTATTGCATGGGCGGCACCATGGCGTCCATGTATGCCTCCCTGTCCAACCTGCCCAGAATAAAGAATATGGTATATATAGCCTCGCCGATTGACTTCAGTGAAGCCGGAGTTTCTTCCGTGTGGTTCCGGGATAAGGATTTTAAAGCTGACCGCATAGTAGATACCTATCAGTTGATCCCCAGCGATTTTATCGATTATGGCGTGAAAATGCTAAATCCGGTCAACAATTTCCTGGGGACTTATACCCGGTTGTGGAAGATGATCGATGAGGATGTTCCGGTGCAGTCCTGGCAGGCCCTTAACAAATGGGTGAACGACAATATCAATTTCCCGGGCGAGGCCTATCGCCAGTGGACCAAGGATATCTATTCGGAAAACAAGCTGATTAACAAAAAGTTTTACCTGCGAGGCTACCGGGTTGATCTCAGTGCCATTGAGGCCAATACCCTGGCCTTAGCCGGCAAGAACGACCATATTGTTTCCTCGCCTCAGGTATCTGCATTGATGGATGTAATTTCGTCCCCCGATAAAAAGTTTATCGAGTATCCGGTAGGTCACGGGGGGCTGGTGTTTGGCAGCATTGCCCGCCACCGGGTATTTCCCACCATCGCCAACTGGCTGAAGGATAGATCACGGGACTAAAATTCAACTCAATAATCAGTCGGGAAAATGACCGGTGAACGGCCGATAAGGCTGTCCCACCGGTCATTTTATTATTTGGAGCGGAATATGAATTGGGGAGGCGTTCTGCCAGTTTGCTGATCGGGGCTTGTACAGGAGAGATGCGATGAATAAACAGGATTGGTATCAAAGGAGCGGAAACGAGACTCTAACCATACTGGGAAGCGATGCGGAGCGGGGCCTGGAACCGGCTGAGGTAATTCGGCGTCAGGAACAGTACTCTAATCAATTGACCATAGTAAAAGGCCGCCATCCCTTCACTATGTTTTTCAAACAGTTTACCGACACCATGGTATTAGTGCTGCTGGCTGCCACGGTAGTCTCGGGAATAATCGGAGCAATGACCGATGCGATAACCATTATGGCTATCGTGATTCTTAACGCTATCCTGGGCTTCGTCCAAGAGTACCGGGCGGAAAGATCGCTGCAGGCTATAAAAGACCTGACCGCGCCCACGGCAATGGTAGTAAGAGGAGGGCGCCGCTTATCCATACCGGCCAGTGAACTGGTACCCGGTGATATAGTGCTGCTGGAATCCGGCGATAGGATACCGGCCGATCTGCGTTTGTTGAGATCGTCCCGACTGGAGGCGGATGAGTCGTCGTTAACCGGAGAGTCGGTCCCGGTGCTTAAGGATGCGGAGCTGGTATATAACAAGGAAATAGCATTGGCGGAACGGGGCAATATGGTCTTCATGGGTACGGTCATTACCCGAGGCCGGGCCAGTGGGGTAGTGGCAGCTACCGGCATGGATACCGTGATGGGCGGCATAGCCACGCTGGTGCAGGAAGAACAGGGGCAGATGACCCCGCTGCAAATAAGGCTGGATCAGCTGGGCAAATATTTGATTGTAATCTGCCTGGCGGTTTGCAGCCTGGTGGCCTTGCTGGGCATTTATCGCGGCGAGGCTGTTATAACTATGTTTATGGCGGGGATCAGTCTGGCGGTAGCTGCCATACCGGAAGGACTACCCGCTATCGTTACCGTGGTGCTGGCCCTGGGGGTACAAAGGATGGTGGGAAACAATGCTATCGTCCGGCGGCTATCGGCGGTGGAAACCCTGGGCTGCACGACGATTATCTGCTCTGACAAGACCGGAACCCTGACGCAGAATCAGATGACGGTGAAGACCTTCGCTACCCTGGATCGGTTAATAAGCATACGCAACGCCGAAAACAACGGGAAGAGTGAGTTCTATCAGGGAAATTCCCGAATAAGCCCGCTGGAAGAACCGGGTAGCCGGTTACTGCTGAATATAGCAGGCTATTGTAACAATGCCGTTGCCGAATCAAGTGGCGATAAACCGGTTTTCCAGGGAGATCCTACCGAGATTGCCTTGCAGAGATTTGCCCAATCGGTCACCAACGGTGCTCAGGGGGTTCGTTTAAAGGAAATCCCCTTTGATTCAGAGAGAAAAAAGATGAGTGTTATCGTCCAAATCGACGGCGAATATCTGCTCATGGTAAAGGGCGCTTTGGAGGTTATCCTGGCAGCCTCTTCTCGGGTATTGCAGCAGGGCCAGCCCCGGCGTATAAAAGATACGGACCAAAGATATTTTCAGGAACTGCAGTCAGTTTGGGGGCACGATGCCTTGCGGGTCTTGGCCTTTGCCTATCGGCGACTGGACCCCACCCAGGTCAAAAGCCTGGCGGATAACGAATTGGAGAGCGACTTGATAATGGTGGGTATTTGCGGGATGGTCGATCCTCCGCGGGTCGGGGTGGCTGCCTCGGTGCAGGAATGTATTAGGGCCGGGATAACCCCGGTAATGATTACCGGCGACCACCCGATAACCGCCGGCGCCATCGCCCGGGAAATAGGATTGGCCCAGGGTGAGGAGGTGGTAAGCGGCAGTCAGATCGATGGGATGGATGATAAGACCCTTTACCAAAAGGCCCTGCAAAGCCGGGTTTTTGCCCGGGTTTCCCCCCAACATAAGAACCGCATTGTCAAGGTATTGCAAAAAGGGAACCAGGTGGTGGCCATGACTGGCGACGGGGTGAATGACGCGCCTGCCTTAAAATCCGCCGATATCGGGGTGGCCATGGGGAAGAGCGGTACCGAAGTCAGCCGGGAGGCCGCTTCGATGATCCTGGCCGATGACAATTTTTCCACTATCGTGCGGGCGGTTTATGAGGGCCGGGCCATATACGATAACATCCGCAAATTCATTCGCTACCTGTTGGGCTGTAATATCGGTGAGGTTTTGGTAATGTTTCTGGCCTCCCTCTTGGCTATGCCCATGCCGCTGCTACCGATTCAACTCTTGTGGGTAAACCTGATAACCGATGGGCTGCCGGCCATGGCCTTGGGCTTGGAACCGCCGGAGCCCGGAATCATGCAGAGACCCCCACGGCCCAAGAATGAGGGGATATTCGAGCGGGGTTTGGGCTGGGTCATCTGCGGCCGGGGTATTTATATCGGGGTCATTACTCTAGCCGCCTTTACCATCGGTATGATCTACGCCCGCTTAAATGGCAGCGCCGCCCTGGACTTGCCTCGCACCATGGCGCTTACCACTTTGGTATTTGCCCAATTATTCTATGTATTTGAGTGCAGATCCGAAAAGCATTCACCCTTTGAACTGGGCTTGTGGGGGAATCCCTATCTAATTGGTGCGGTGGCCTGTTCGTCCCTGATGCACCTTATGGTACTTTATGTCCCAGGTCTGCAAGCGGTTTTCCATACTGCTGCCTTGTCGGTCTGGGAATGGTCGGTGATTCTATTGATGGCCGGAGGCCGGTTATTATGGAAATATATTTTGTATACCTGGCAAAGACTTTTTGTTTCCCCATTGAAATATGGTAAAATTAATGCTTAGCAAGTATCCGCCATCAAAACACATTGCTGAACCAGTAGATGTCGGGTCTAGACCAAGTAACACACGGGTTTTCATCCCATTAGCGTTGACCACTTACGTGGTCATGAAGGTCCGTTTTTCTCTGGTTTCCAGCAGGAAACCAATGCGAAGTTTTATCTTTTAAAATTATTAATTAACGATAATGAGGAGTGTTGAGCCAGTGAAAGAAAATACGCCCATGCAGAATCTGCCCCCCTATCTCTTTGCCCGCATTGAACAAAAGGTGGCGGAGGCCAAGGAAAAGGGCATCGACATCATTAGCCTGGGTATTGGCGATCCCGACCAGCCGACGCCCAAGCATATTATCGACCGGATGGCCCAGAGCATCTATGACAGCGCTAATCATCAGTATCCCAGTTCCATCGGACTCTTGGCGTATCGCCAGGCGGTAGCTGATTGGTATCGTACGCGTTTTGGCGTGGAACTCAACCCCAAAACCGAGGTAGTCACTCTGATCGGTTCCAAAGAGGGAATTGCCAACATCTCGTTTGCTTATCTGGATAAGGGAGATATATCCCTGGTGCCGGACCCGGGCTATCCGGTATATAGCATAGGCAATCTGCTGGCCGGCGGTCAGACTTACATAATGCCGCTGCTGGAGCAGAACGATTTCCTGCCGGTTTTAGAGGACATCCCCAGTGACGTGGCCGCTAAAGCTAAGATAATGTTCATTAATTATCCCAATAACCCCACCGGGGCCGTTGCCAATATAGAGTTTTTTGAGAAGGTCGTTGAATTTGCCAAAACCTATGACATACTGGTATGTCACGACGGCCCTTATTCGGAAGTGGCCTATGATGGCCTGCGGCCGGTCAGCTTCCTGCAGGCGCGCGGGGCCAAAGAGGTAGGCATTGAGTTCCATTCCCTCTCCAAGACCTATAACATGACCGGTTGGAGAATCGGCTGGGCCGCCGGCAATCCCCAGGCGGTCGAGGTACTGGCCCGCTTCAAGTCCAATGTCGACTCCGGTTGTTTTCAGGCCATTCAATATGCCGGCATCGAGGCCATGTCAGGACCGCAAGATTGTGTTGAGGTCATGCGCGCGATATATCAGGAACGCCGGGATATTGCGGTGGGCAGACTGCGGAAGATGGGTTGGAACGTTAAACCGCCCAAAGGGAGTTTTTACTTCTGGATACCGGTTCCGAAGGGACATACCTCGGCGTCCTTTGCCGAGCTTATATTGGAGAAGGCCGGGGTAATTATCACCCCGGGCAGCGGTTATGGCAAATACGGCGAAGGGTATTTCCGCATCGCACTGACCGTGGACAAGCCCAGGCTGGAAGAGGCCTTTGATAGAATAGAAAAGGCGATTGGAAAGGTAGAATTCTAATATGATAAAGAGCATGACCGGATTTGGCCGGGCTCAGTCGGAGAATAACGGCTATCAAGTCAGCTGTGAGATCAAAGGCGTCAACCATCGGTTTTTTGACCCCTATATTCGTATGTCACGGCGCTATAATTCTCTGGAGGAGAATATCAAGGAGGAACTCAAGAAGTTTGTCAGTCGCGGACGTTTGGAGTTAAACATTAATATCGAGAAAACGGGTGAATCAGCGAGAAATATCAAGGTTGACAAAGAACTGGCGATAGCTTATTATGGTTACCTAAAGGAATTGGCGGAAAACCTGGATATATCTCCAGAAATCAAGATAATTGACCTATTTCGCCTGCCAGAGGTAGTCAGCCTAAAGGAACAGGAAGAAGACCTGGATATGCTGTGGCCGGTGGTGCAGGATTCCGTTAGGACTGCTATGGAAAGCCTGGTTGCCATGCGGGTAAAGGAAGGTCAGAACCTGGCAAGGGATATACTCTACCGCAACGGATTAATCCTGGGCATAGTAGAAAAATTGGAGATCCGCTCTCCGGTGGTGACGGAGGAGTATGGGAATAAGCTGCGGCAGCGTATTGCCGAATGGGTTCCGGCCGAATCCCTGGATGAGGGAAGACTCATGCAGGAAATTGCAATTTTTGCCGATAAATCTAATATCACCGAAGAGATAGTTCGCTTGCAGAGCCATATACAGCACATGGAAGAACTGATGCAAAGTCAGGAACCGGTAGGCAGAAAAGGGGATTTCCTGCTGCAAGAGATGTTTCGGGAAATCAATACCATAGGTTCCAAGGCCAACGACCTGGAGATGAACCGCCTGGTGGTTGATGCCAAAGCAGAACTGGAGAAGATCCGGGAGCAAATACAGAACATTGAATAATCATCTTGATCAAGGAGGCGTAGTATGGATATCAAACTGATCAACATCGGATTCGGTAATATTGTGGCTGCCAACAGGATTGTAGCTATTGTCAGCCCGGAGTCGGCCCCCATTAAAAGAATAATCCAGGAATCCCGGGAAAAAGGAGTCTTGATTGACGCTACCTATGGCAGAAGGACCCGGGCCGTTATCGTTGCTGACAGCGGCCATGTAATCCTCTCGGCAGTTCAGCCGGAAACCGTAGCCAACCGTCTGGGCTCGCGGGATTCCAACGAAGATGTCTAAGCTGGAAAGTGCGGCGGAGAGGACGGGCATTCTATTCGTAATCTCCGGCCCTTCTGGTGTGGGAAAGGGTACTATACGGCAGGCCTTACTGGCCCAAGTGAATGATATCGAGGATTCCATATCGGCTACCACACGAGAGCCCAGAGAAGGCGAAATTACCGGTCGGGATTATTTTTTTCTCAGTGAGCGGAAGTTTCGCAGCCTGGTTGACCGGGATATGCTGCTGGAATGGGCCGAGGTATATGGTAAATTCTACGGGACACCACGGGAATTTGTTATGAATAAACTGTCCAGTGGCCGTGACGTGGTATTAGAGATCGATGTTCAGGGCGCCCGCCAGGTCAAGGGCAAGATGCCGGAAGGGGTTTACATATTTATTTCCCCGCCCAGTATCGAAGAACTGGAGTCCCGCTTGAAGGCGCGGGGCAAGGATTCCCAGCAGAGCATTGAACGCAGAATAGCTGCCTTCCACGATGAAATGGGTTATTTGCCGGGTTATGATTACGAGGTGGTAAACGACCAACTGGAGTCCGCCATTAATAAGGTTGTTGCCATAGTCACAGCGGAACGCTGCCGGATAAAAAATACGAAATAGGAAGTGATATTTTGATTCCACCGTCCACCCGTGATTTAATGACGGTTGCTGACAGCAAATACGCGGTAGTTGTTGCTGTAGCCAAGCGCGCTCGCTATTTATCTGAGCAGAAAAAGAATGATGAGAATTACCGGCTTTCTACGGTGGTTACCGCCGCCTTGGACGATATCATGAAGGGCAAGGTCAAGATTTACTGATGAGGTCCCGCTAGGAGGATGTTCATGGGCAGAACAGTTGGCATAGGGATAACCGGAGGAATAGCTGCCTATAAAATCGCAGAACTGGTCAGCAAGCTAAAGAAGGATGACATAGACGTAGTTGTAATAATGACCGAAGCGGCCACCCGCTTTATTACTCCATTGACCTTCCGGACGCTTTCCGGGCGGGAGGTTTTGACCAGCCTGTGGGAAACCTCACAGGAATGGAAGGTGCAGCATGTAGGTATTGCCGAGGAGCTGGATTTGCTGGTAATAGCCCCGGCCACCGCTAACTTTATCGCCAAGATGGCCTGCGGTCTGGCCGATGATCTTTTATCAACCGTGGTGCTGGCCAACACGGCTCCGGTCTTAGTAGTACCTTCGATGAACACGAATATGTTTCAGAATCCGATTGTTCAGGATAACATTAGAAAATTGCAGGATCATGGCTACCGGTTTATGGACCCGGATAGTGGCATGCTGGCCTGTGGGGTGAGCGGAGTAGGGCGTCTGCCGGAGATAGAGGATATCTACCGGCAGATCAAGCATATGCTGACTCCGAATCAGGATCTAGCCGGGAAACGGGTAATGGTTAATGCCGGTACTACCTATGAAGATATCGATCCGGTCCGCTTTATTGCTAATCGCGGCACTGGAAAAATGGGTTACTGTATCGCCCAGGAGGCGCTTAACCGAGGCGCCGAGGTTATTCTGGTCAGCGGAAAATCGCATCTGGTTCCACCAGTTGGCACGCAATTTGTTGAGGTCTGGGGAGCGGAAGAGATGTGCGAAGCGATGATTTGTCACCAGGCCACCTGCGATATAATCATCGGAGCAGCGGCAGTAGGAGATTATAAATGTGCGCAGATGCTGGAACAGAAACTGAAGAAGAAGGACGATCGCTCCGAGCGATTGGTTATTGAACTGGTAGGCACTCCAGATATCCTGGCCACTCTGGGGCAGAGCAAGCACACGGGACAGATAATGGTCGGCTTTGCGGCCGAGACTCAGGACTTGCTGGATAATGCCCGCAAGAAACTGGAGAAAAAGAATCTCGATTTCATCGTGGCCAATGATGTCACCATGGAAGGGGCTGGCTTTGCCGTCGATACCAATATCGTAACCTTTATTGATCGTGATGGGACAGTCAGTTCTTTACCCAAGATGAGCAAGGAAGATGTAGCAGTGGCTATTATAGATAAGGTAGTCGCGCTTATAAAATAATCAGGAAAAGGAGATGGAGAAAATGACAAGGAGCTTTTTTACCTCTGAATCAGTTACTGAAGGTCATCCCGACAAGATAGCTGATCAAATCTCGGATGCCATCCTGGATGCCATTATGGCTCAGGACCCCATGGGTAGAGTGGCGGCGGAAACCCTGGTTACTACCGGATTGGTAATGGTGGCTGGAGAAATAACCACCAGTTGCTATGTGGATATACCCAAGCTAGTGAGAAGTACCATACAGGAAATCGGATACACCAGGGCCAAATACGGTTTCGACAGCGAGACCTGTGCCGTTTTGACCGCGCTGGACGAGCAGTCCGGAGACATTGCTATGGGTGTTAACCAAGCATTAGAAGCCAAACGCGGCGAGATGACCGACGATGACGTTGAAGCGATCGGCGCCGGTGACCAGGGCATGATGTTCGGCTATGCCACCAACGAGACCGAAGCATATATGCCAATGCCCATTTTCCTGGCGGCCAGTATGGCCAAGCGCTTATCCGAGGTCAGGAAAGACGGCTCCATCTCTTATCTGCGGCCAGATGGCAAGACCCAAGTCACCGTAGAATATATTGATGGCAAACCGGCCCGGGTGGATGCGGTGGTAGTTTCCGCCCAGCACCATCCCGATGTCGATATGGCCGATATGGAAAAGGATATTATAGAAAAGGTCATTCGTCCAATTGTTCCCGCTGCTATGCTGGATGACAATACCAAGTATTATATCAATCCTACCGGGCGCTTTGTTATAGGCGGTCCGCAGGGTGACTGCGGTTTGACCGGCCGCAAGATCATTGTTGATACCTATGGCGGCATGGCCCGTCATGGCGGCGGCGCCTTCTCCGGCAAGGATCCGACCAAGGTGGATCGCTCCGCATGTTATGCCGCTCGTTATGTAGCGAAGAATCTGGTGGCTGCCGGTATTGCCGACCGTCTGGAGATCCAGGTGGCCTATGCCATAGGGGTAGCCCATCCCTTGTCCATTCGGGTAGAAACCTTTGGCACCGGTAAGCTGCCTGAGGCTGATATTGTTGAACTGGTCAAGAAGAATTTTGATCTGCGTCCGGCGGCGATTATAAGAGACCTTAACCTGCGCCGGCCTATTTACAGGAAGACGGCGGCCTATGGGCATTTTGGACGTCCGGACCCTGATTTTACCTGGGAGAAAACCGACAAAGCGGAGAGCCTGAGAAAGCAGGCCGGACTATAAGCGACGGATTAACCGTATAGAATACCGATGAAAAGCTCGTGAATGAGGCGCTCCGTACCGCGTCCCCTGAACGGGCTTTTCGCAATAGCGGATTGCTGAATAATTGATCGGCTGCTTAAGTGGGCCGGTTGGTCAGGAGAGCCCGGGATGCGTTATGCAGAGGTCTTAATTGATCTGCCCCTGCAGGTGCAGGATACCATATTTACATATCATATTCCTCCGGCCTTGACCGGGCAGGTTGAAATAGGGCGTCGGGTACTGGTACCCCTGGGCCGGCGAAAGGTTGAAGGCTTGATTATCGAGGCTGACGCCGCCCCCTGGCCGGACAGCCAGCCCCTGCTTAAGGTGTTGGATGAAGCGGCAGTGGTGGACCATACGGCTTTGTCGCTGGCCCGGTGGATGGCGGAATACTATTGCTGTTCATTATACACCGCCATAAAGGTTATGATACCGAGGCGCCTGAGTAAAAAGACCGGGCGGACCGTCATCCCTTTAGTCACCGAAGGCGACCTTAATGAATTGGCCGGGATAGAAGGCGAGCCCTACCTATTGGAGTTTATGCTGGAATTGCAGGAAAGCGGCGAGTGCTCATATAAAAAGGCGCGGGAGTTGCTGAGCGAAGACGAACTGCTCAAACTGGAAGACCAAGGCCTTATACATTGCGGCGGGTCATACCGCGGATACCGGGCGGTAAAGCATTCGGGCCACTATGTCATAGCCCAGTTTGATCCTCTGACGGATGGTTTAACTCTGCAAAAAAGGGCGCCCCGTCAGGCGGAAGCCATGGCGCTCATGGCAGCGGAGGGCCGGGCGGAAAAGGGTTGGCTGGAGCAAAGGATTCCTGCGGACAGCATCAAAGCGCTGCTGGCCAAGGGCTTTATAAAATTGGAACAAAAAATCCAAGAAACCATCTTGCCAGCCTATAGCTTAAGCCGGGATCAGGCCAGGGTATACCAGGCGGTGGAGATGGCCCTGGATGGCCAGGCTATGGCGGAGTATCTTATCTACGGGATAACCGGCAGCGGTAAAACCGAGGTATACATTCGCACGGTCGAGTCAGCCCTGCGGCGGGGCAAGAGCGCCCTGGTCCTCATACCGGAGATAGCCTTGACCCGGCATCTGGTGGAGATATTCTCCGAACGCATACCCGACCTGGCGGTAATTCACAGCCGTATGACCCCCGGTGAACGTCATGAAGCCTGGAAAGATATACGGAGCGGCGAGGTGAAACTGGTGCTGGGTACCAGATCGGCGGTCTTTGCGCCACTCTCCGATTTGGGTTTGATTATTATCGACGAAGAGCAGGAGCACAGCTATAAGCAACAAGAACAGCCGCGCTATCATGCCAGAGAAGTTGCCCGGCAGCGTGCCATGCAGCATTCGGCCGTATTGCTTCTGGGCAGTGCCACCCCGTCTTTTGAGAGCTTCAATGAGGCGCTCAAGGGGCGGGTGGGTCTGCTTAAGATGCCGGAACGGGTAGGGACGGCAGCATTGCCCGAGGTGTTTATTGCCGACATGAGAAAAGGCAAAGCGGGAGCTATATCGGATATATTGCGGGATAAAGTCTCCCAGATGCTCAGCCGGGGTGAACAGACCATCCTCTTTCAAAATCGGCGGGGCTTTTCCCCGCTTACCATATGTCTTGATTGCGGTCATATACCGGGGTGTCCCCATTGCTCGGTGGCCTTGACCTACCACCGCGATCCGGAGCGGGAGATCTGCCACTATTGTAATTACCAAACCCGGGTTTTAACCGCCTGTCCCGAGTGTGGCGGGCATAAGCTCCAGCATATGGGAGCCGGTACGCAAAAGGTGGAGGCTGAGGTGCGGGAGCTTTTTCCCCAGGCCCGGGTGGCCCGGCTGGATCTGGACAGCAGCCAGCGCAAGGATGCCCAACCTAGAATTTTGGCGGGTATGAAGAACGGTGATATCGATATATTGATTGGAACCCAGATGGTAGCGCGCGGCTTGGATTTTCCGGGGGTGTCCCTGGTCGGGATTATGGATGTGGATAATATGCTTAACCTGCCTGATTTGCGGGCGGCGGAAAGGTGTTTGCAGCTTATTGTTCAGGCGGCCGGCCGGGCCGGACGGCGGGATAAAGGCGGCGAAGTGGTGATTCAGACCTTCAATCTGGAGCACCCGGTGGTGCAGATGGCGCAGCGGCAGGATTACGAAAGCTTTTTTCGGGAAGAAATTCGCGGGAGGCAACTGCTCAATTATCCGCCCTTTACCCATTTACTGAGAATAGTATTGGTGGGTGAAGGGGAAGATGCCGTCCGTCGCAGCGCGGAGCGGGTAGGTCGGGAAATATTCGAACTGGGGGATGCCAAGGAAGACGAGTTCGTGATTTTGGGGCCGGCTCCCTGCCCGTTGTATTATATTAAGAACCGCTTTCGCTACCAGTTAATAGTTAAATGCGATAATATATTATTGTTGAGCAGTATAGGCAAGGCTATACTGACCAGAGGAAGCCGGTCTGGCATCAAGTTTCAGGTGGAGATGGATCCCCTCACCAGTATGTAGTATGCGGGGACCAACAGCATACATAGTTTAAATTTATTATAGGAGGATGGAAATGGCCGTCTACAAAGTACTCACCCTGCCCGATGAAGTTCTGCGCTCCAAGTCGCAGCCGGTAGAAAAAATCAATGCCGGGGTCTTAAGGGCCATGGATAATATTCGCGACACTATGTACGCGGCGGATGGGGCGGGGCTGGCAGCTCCCCAGATTGGCATTCTAAAAAGAATTATTGCGGTGGACACTGGGGATAATTTACTTGAACTTATTAATCCCGAGCTAATCCGGGCGGAAGGGGAACAAACCGGGCGGGAAGGCTGCCTAAGCGTTAGCGGAACGGTCGGTTTGGTTACGCGGGCCATGGATATTACGGTAAAGGCGCGCAACCGCAATTGGGAAGAGGTGTTAATCGAAGCCTCCGGCATACAAGCCCGGGCCCTGCAGCATGAAATAGATCATTTGGATGGTATACTATTTATTGATCGTGCCACGGAGACTTACCGAGAGAGAAAATAAGAGGGGGAGTCATTTTGAAGCTGGTTTTTATGGGGACTTCTATATTTGCGGTTCCCGCCCTGCAAAAATTGATTGATTCCTCCCATGAAATAAGCGGAGTGATAACCCAACCGGACCGCCCCAGCGGCCGCGGCGGAAAACTGTCGTTCCCGCCGGTTAAGGAGTTGGCGATAAAACATAATCTGCCGCTGTATCAACCGGAAAAGATAAGGGATCCGGCTGCTATAGAACAGGTTAAGGCCCTGGCACCCGAACTCATCGTGGTGGTATCCTATGGGCAGATAATCCCCTTCCTCATCTTGAATCTTCCCCGCTACGGCTGTGTCAACATTCATGCATCGTTACTGCCGTACTACCGGGGAG
>Ga0074198_1000289_pt1 | contig 61965 bp, 63 predicted proteins | sample EPASupsiteSAE323_FD_64527 | JGI IMG/M metagenome (GOLD analysis project Ga0074198, IMG submission 64527) | Bioremediated contaminated groundwater from EPA Superfund site, New Mexico - Sample SAE3-23 | ecosystem: Environmental > Aquatic > Deep subsurface > Groundwater > Contaminated ... | reverse complement strand
TCAGCGCCCACCGCACGAGGGCACCGCGACTGGGCTCGATCACCAAACTGGTTTCTTACCCGCATTCAGCCCGGGGGGTGGGGGGTCCCCCCCCCCTCGCCACACATAAGTTCACCCCCCCCCTCCCCCCCACCCACAGGCACCCCCCTCCCCCCCTTGCTCAGGGTCAGGGTGGGGGGCCCCCCTACCCCCCACCTTGTTCTTTGGTGTGGGTTATCCTTCCCATTATTGAGTATCCGTGTGGAGCAGGCTCATGGGAGAAAGAGAGGCCAGGTATCCAGAAAGATCAAGAAAGCCAGCTGTCTACTTAGCAATACTAGTACACACTACTAAGGGAAACCGGTAAAACTGAGGAATAATATAGTATGACAGGTTACGGAAAAGGAAGATTTCATTAAAAAAAGTTCAAACGGTTTCTTCTTCAGCCGCATCCTTGTCTTTTGAAAAGATGGACCGGATGAACCCGAACCCGGCACCGCCACCGTCTTTTTCAGCTGGACCCCGGACACCTTTGAAGAGAATCTCGGCTTCTGCCTCACCCTCTTCGACATACATCTTCTCCGTCACATCTTCCATGAAGCCGGCAATCGCAACCGTCTTTCCCCGCCGGATAACCGGGATTTCATTGACTTCCACCCAGATATTCCGGCCTTCCCCGGTTTTCATTTCAAGCCGGTACGGGGGTTCCCTCCGGCCGGTGGATAAGGCCCGGAGAGTCCGCTCGAGTCCCTGTGCATTCATCGGGTTGTCCGTCAGGAAATCCGTCCATGACTTCTTTCCTTCCCGTGACCTGCAGCCCAGCAGGGTCCGTATTCGCGGGCTTACGTACATCATCACGTGATCGGGGGAGTGGGAATAGTACAGCTGCTTCCCACTTTCCACGACCAGCATCAGGTCATCGTCATATTTCCGCGAAGGTTTCTTGTCCTGCTTTAACCGGGTGACATCATGGCCGTTAGCAATGATGGCAACCACGTTCTTCTTTTCGTCAAGAATTGATTTTGCAGCCCAGCTGATGCATCGCATTCCCGTCTTAGGGGACTGGATCCACTGCTCGACAGTACAGGCATATGGGCTCCGGAAGAGCTTGGTCATCTGGGTTGCCAGCACATCGGAATATTTTTCGCTCGATGACGGCATGAAAACCCCGCCATCCAGCTCCTCCCGCGTCTTTCCCATAATCTCGCAATACGCATTGTTAACAAAGAGCAGCCGCCCCTCAGGGCTGAACTTGACGAGAAGATCCTGCTGGCATTCAACAAGTTCACGGTAAAGGGCATCTGGGGTATCCATTCACAAGCACCGTTCCCTGTGCAGCTGCACACCTGGTTTATTGGGGAAAAAAGGAGAGGTCATCTCCACTCATGATCATCTGTTTTCGAGCTATTAATGTTGCACGATGCAGAGGTATACCGACCACCAGAATACCAGCAATCCCTGCGCTGATACCATTAAGGCATCATACTGCAATCTACGCTCTGGGAGGGTGCTGCCATGGTGACGGGAGGATCTGACGGGGGATTTACCGGCCTTGAAGCTGCAATCGTTCTTATCGCGTTCGTTGTTGTGGCCTCGGTCTTTTCCTACGTGGTGATCGGGTCGGGTTTTTTTGCCACCCAGAAAAGCCAGGAAGTTATCCATTCCGGTCTCCAGCAGGTCAGTTCCACCCTGATGCTGGCCGGGAGCGTCTATGGCGTTGGCACCCCGGGGGGGACTATCGATACGGTCAATTTCAGCCTTACGGTTACTGCCGGGGGCACACCCATCGATATGGAAAAAGTGGTTATTACCTATCATGATGCAGACCATCTCGAGACGCTGACACCAGTTCCGGGCTATTTCAGCTCCTCAACTACACCGGGAACCTGGGCTGTAACGGTCAGGGAAAATAATGCGGGTGCCGAAAACAACCTTCTTGAAAAGGGCGAACAGTTTACAATCAGTGTGCACCCGGTTACAGGCATTGCAAAAAATACCGAGTTCGCTATCGAGGTCAAACCTTCTGGGGGAGCTACCCTGGAGATCCGGCGCACGGCTCCATCGGCAATTTATCCGGTGAACCTGTTGTATTAATTCCCTTTTTAAAAAGGGACAAGAGGGATTGTGTAAAAAGTCAGACTACAGCGCCAAGCTTCTGCTGCCCGTTTACAATACGATGGAATCTCGGGGAGGGGACTTCCGGAATCTTCCCGATACGGGCAATCCGTTCTTTGCCGTACATAACAGCCCTCAGGCTGGCAAGGGAGAGGGTAAAATTGCCAGCACCGAAGAGTTCTATGTTCAGCGCTTTCCCTGATACCGAAACCTGGGCAAGACCTGAGGTCTGTCCGAGATAGTAGTTCCAGTTATGGGTGAGTTCCTCGACCTGCACAAAGACCCGGCCGGAGACCGCTTTTGCGAGGTCCTGCCTGCGGATTGCGTACCGGGTTCCGAGAATGAAGAAGTCGATAACATCATGCATCATTCCTTCACTGTCGAACGCCCGGGTGTTTGTCCGCTGGACATATCCTGCTTTTTCCATCATACACGACCACCTTCTGTCGTAGAATGGCGTTGATCAACGCGGTATATAACCCGTCAGCGTGTGCAGGGTGAAAGTGACAATAAAAGGATCAGGATTTGCCTGCACGGCGATCCATGCAGGCATTGAGGACATGCTCCATGAAGGAAAGGGTGCCGTTGATACCGGCGAGGGGGCGGGGAGCGAGACGAACATTTCCCCGCAGGGGCGGAATTAACCCGACAAATGCCGGATCGCCGCTGACCTGTCGTTCGAAAGAAGAGCCAATCACAAGATCGGGCCTGTTGGTTTCAATCATGGACCGGACCTCATTGAGCCCGGTCACCTGCCGGGCAGGATATACGGATTCCGAAGGCTCGTTCCGGGTTCCGATGCCCAGAATATCTGCATCAAGATACCGGTTGATCGTCCGCGCAGCAAAATCCGCATACGATGATCCGGCTAAGACCAGCACCGATGGGGGATCGTACCTGCGCAGGAACTTGTCGCAGGCATGTACAATCCGTGTTTCCTGTGCCTCAATCTCAGCAAGGACCGGGCCGGCATCTGCCCCGTCAAACCGGGTTTCGAGGTTTTTGAAACTGGTGCGGAGTTCTTCAAATCCCAATGTCCCGCCAGGAGAAGTCCCGATACCGCTTGCAAAATCTTTGTTGGTAGTAAGGGTAAAAGGCGATGCATGCCAAACGGAATCAATAACATCATCGGCAAATACCGTGGCAACCGGCACCGATGCCATACCCAGCAGTCGCCGTATTTCCTGCACATTGCCACGGGAGAAGGGATCAAAGAGGCACGCACCATCGATATTTACCCCTGGTGTATCCGGGTCGACTTTCGGATCGAGAACGGAAAGCGCCTTTTTATAGCCGGCCTCGACATCGCCCGCAAACCCCGGGCTGTCCACGAGGATAACATCATACGCTTCGAGAATTGATTTGATGTCCTCGCCAAGCACGGCCGGGACGCAGGTCGTAATTACAGCGATCCTGCCTTCCCTGTTGGTAAGCCCGCCTATCACTTCGGACAGCCGGTCTTCCGAGCCAAATATCACTTCGTTGTCAAGGATGAACGTCCCATGCAGGGGAGCATGGAGGAGTGTTGTCGGGTAATAATAACACCCGCTCGATCCGTGGATGACAACCGATACGCCCCCGAATCCCGCAAGGCAGGCTGCCGCCCCGGTCATTGCGCAGGGCCAGAGAGGGTTGTCGCATTCAGGCACGGAGAGCACACCTCCACCGGTGGAGCATCCGCCGGACACCCCCGGTACCGGTTGCCGGATCCACCGGGACACGGATACCGCACCCGGTTTCTGCAACCTCAACCCGTAACCGGTCCGCCACTTCGCGGGAAACTTCGATCCCGCCACAATCGAAGAGGGGCGGTTCGAATGCTACCGTGGTACCGGCAAGATCCGAGAATTCTGCAAGAATGGATTCCTGCGCAAGGCACTCCGCTGCAATTGCTTCGCGGCTGTCCCGGTTGCAGACTGCCGCCACCTCTTCAAGGAACGAAAGGGTCCCGGAGAATCCTGACGGGAATGACGTCACAAACGGGGTTCCGGTCCGCTTCTGAAGATACTCCCCCACCGGGACAAGGGAGGGATCCCGCAGGATATTAAGACGTGCTGCACCAAGATCCGCAATTAACCGGAAATCCAGCTCGTGCACGAACCGGATATTGATTGGTATTCCCAGTGCCATAAGGAGCCGTTCGACCTCGGCAAAATTCTCCCCCGCTTCATATTCGAGATTTCGCTCGCCGATGATGTTGACCCCGTTGCCTTTTTCACAAGAGGGTGCAGTATCCGCCAGCGCACAGAGTGCGTTATTCACCCCGTTCTGGAACGTTCCGCCAAGGAACCCGGCTGTCGGGACAAGGATAACCGGAATTCCATACTCCTCGCCACAGATCGCTGCAACATCATCACCGATGGTATCGACAATGCAGGTAGTCAGCACAAAAACTGCAGATACTCCCCGACCGGCAACAGCCCGGATTGTGCGCCGGAGTGCCTCTTCACCTCCGAAGATTATGTCCTGTTCGAGCAGACCGGTTGAAACAAGATCCGGCAACCGTATATCATCGTTGTCAAGCGAGGTGGCATGCAGGAGCGAGAAGTTATGGTGGGTGCAGCCTTTGGGGCCGTGCACCACCGTTACGGCATCGCGGATATGAGTCGTGACCGAAAGGGCCCCGGTCAGCGTACAACCACCGATCCTAGATATATTCGCGGGCGAGGTTTTCAAGATCATCGATCTCAAGGGGGGTCGGAATAGTAAGCCGGGTATTTGCCATCACTTTTGTCGCAAGCTCCCGGTAGCGCTCTGCCTGTGCAGACTGCGGATCATATTCAATCACGGTCTTCCGGTCGAGTTCGGCAAGCTGGACGACACGGTCGCGGGGAATGAACTGGATCATCTCGCTGTTCACACGCCGGGCAAATTCGGCAACGAGCTCTTCTTCCCGGGGCATGTTCTTTGCATTACAGATGACCCCGGCAAGCCGGCACTTGCTCTTGACCCTGGACGCCAGCCGTCGTATTGCCTTGCAGATATTGTTTGCCGCATAAAGGGACATGAGTTCGCCTGACGTCACGAGATAGACATCCTGCGCATACCCCTCCCGCATGGGCATTGCAAAACCCCCGCAGACAACATCGCCCAGTACATCGTAGAGGATAACATCGCCTTTTAAGGCCCCGAACTTTTCGAGCAGCTGGAACGTCGCAATGATTCCCCGGCCGGCACAGCCGACACCGGGTTCCGGTCCCCCTGCCTCGACACAGCGGACACCGTTGAAGCCTTTGAACTCGACATCTGCAAGCGTTATTCCAGAAGCACCCCGTACCCGCACAAGGTCCATAACAGTCGGGATAAACTGCCCCTGCATCAGCATCCGGGTACTGTCGCGTTTGGGGTCGCACCCGATCTGGAGGATATCAAGTCCCTGGGAGGAGAGTGCGGCAGAGAGGTTTGCCGAAGTCGTGGACTTCCCGATACCTCCCTTGCCGTAGAGGGCGATCTGCTTCATCACCAGATTATTGGGCGGCAATTTATATTAGATCTCCTGATGTTAAGAAAAGTTTAATTGTTTTTTTGGCAGGAATTGCGGGATGCCGGAAGTGATTAAAAAAAAGCAGGATCATTCATCCCCGCGGAAGATTGCCATGAAAAGCATAATAACCGGGATGACTTCCAGGCGCCCGACCCACATGACAACGATATAGATCCATTTGGAGACAAGGGGCATATCAGGGGTGACACCGCCGGTGCTGAGGCCGCAGGTGGAGAATGCAGATATCACGTTGAACCCGGTATCTGTGACGGTCTGGGAGGTGAGACTGAACTGGAAGAGGAACAGCGAGGCTATGATGATAGTGGCAATCGAGAGGATGATAATGAGCATGTTCTTTGCAACTTCAAGTTCGGCAGAGGCCCGGGGAATGATGTGACCTTCGATCTTAAAGGGCATGAGGACTTTGCCACTGACAAACAGTCTCCGGAACCACCAGATCAGGGCATGGACGGCAAGAGCGATCCGGCGTAGTTTGACCCCGCCGGATGTGCTGCCCACTGCCCCGCCGATGAAAACCAGCAGACCGAGGAAGATAACGGTGACCCCGGCCCAGCTGTCGATATTTGCGATCTGGAACCCGGTGGTGGTCAGGGCAGATACACTCATGAAGAGGCTCTGCTGGAACGCATCGAAGAGACTGAGGTTGCCAAAGAGAACAAGGTCATACGTCAGGAGGGCAACGGCAAGAGCGATGATGATAAAGAAGATCTTGACCTGTTCATCGCCAAAAAGGCTCCAGCGCCTGTTTTCAGCAATCAGGTAATAAAGTTTGAACGGCAGCGCACCTGCAATCATGATGGGTATCAGGAGATACTGGAGGAGAAGATTGTCGTAATAGAGGATTCCGTCTCCGTGAAGGGTAAATCCTCCAGTCGAGATGGCAGAAAGGGCGAGGTTGACTGACTCCCACAGCGAGAGACCGGCAAAGAGGATGACACCGATTGCAACAAAGGTGAGGATCCCGTAAATCTTCCAGATTGCACGACCGGTGGAGATGATAGAGGGCATGAGGGATTCATCCCGGCTTTCGTTCCGGAAGGTCTTGGTGTGAAAAAGACCGGTGCTGCTTGCCATTGCAATCGAGTACGCAACGATCCCTATACCTCCGACCCACTGCATGTACGATCGCCAGAACAGCAGGGTATAGGGGGCAGTATCCAGCGTGGGTATCATTGAAAATGCAGTGCCTGTCCAGCCGGCCATTCCCTCAAAAACCGAATCCGTGAATCCCATGCCAAGCCCAAGCATAAACGGCAGCCCGCTCACCACAGCGCAGGCAAGCAGGAAGAGGGCAACCGAACAGAGGGCAGTGGAGAGCCGTACTCCCCGTTCACTCCGGGGAAGCTGCCGGAGGAGAAGACCAAGGATGCAGAAAACCAGCGGTACAGAGGCCATTGGAAGGATCATGTTCCATTCGGAAAAGATCAGGGCAACGATGAGAGGAACGCAGCTGACCGGGGCAATCAGCGTAAAGATCTCCCCAAGATCCGCAATGATTGTCGAGAGGTGGATGAACCGCTGCATTGCTATAGGGTTAATACCCGAGCGCTATTAGTGTTTGCAAGAAGCAGGAGAAAAAAAGTTATTTCCGGTTTGTCCAGAGACCATGGACATTACAGAAGATCCGCACGGTGACATCGGTATCCGGTACACAGAATTCGGCTTCAGGCTTGTCACCGGGTTTTAATTCCCGCATATAATGGTCTTTACCGCTCCGGACCTCGATCCATTCGATAAAATGCTTCTCTTCCATCGGGTGGGGTACCGAACCTACCTTTACAAGAATACCGCCAGCCGATTTCTCAATGACCGGGACATGCTTTTCCTTTCCTGCATCATCTGTTTTCGCAACAAGGAGTTCCATGGATTTTCCGCAGCAGACAAGAGTCCCGCCTCCTGCATGGACTATCAGGGCAACGTTTCCACAGACACTGCACTGGTAAATATCCATCCTGCTGGTCATGATACCTCTTCCGGATCTCAAACAATGTTAAGCTTCTGATGGCGATGGAGAATTTCATCGGCAAGCTTGTCAAGAGCCTGCATGGTTGCCTCATCGGGTTCGCCTTTGACAATAACCGGATCGATAAGGTCAACGTGAAGATGATCCAGCATCTTTGTGATGGTGTCGACCGTTTTGCCTCCCCAGCCATAGGAGCCGATGACCGATGCAAATTTTGCCTTGGGTTTTAAAGCATTGGCAAGATACGTGGCATACACAACCTGTGGGTGCGGACCATAGAGCACGGTCGGCGTTCCGATTACAATGGTCGAGGTATCGACAAGGGCCATGGCAAGCTCCCCGATATCGGTCCTGGACAGGTTGAACGGTTTGACCGTAATCCCCCGTTCGATCAGGGCCGCAATCAGGTGGTCGACCATCTTTGCCGTGCTGCCATGCATGGAAACATAGGGAAGCACAACTTCATTTTTGACCGTATCCGAAACCCAGTCTTCGTACGCATCAAGGATGAGTGCCGGCCGGTCGTAAACAGGCCCATGGCTTGGTGCTATCATCGTGACGTGCAGGTCTTTGACCATTCCGACGTATCCTTTGATGCTGCTCCGGAACGGCATCATGATCTCGGCATAATAGCGTTTTGCAGACCGGTAAATCTCGCCTTCGTTCCTGACGAACAGGTCACTCGATGCACGGTGCGAGCCGAAGAGGTCGCAGGAGAAGAGAATCCCGTCTTCTTTCAAAAAGGTTATCTGGGTCTCGGGCCAGTGGGTCCATGGCGTGATATGGAATTCAAGGGTCCGATCACCAAGGGACAGGGTTTCACGATCCCTGATAATCCGGAACTTGTCGGTCGGGAAGTGAAGGAGGGCGGCAAGGAGATCCCGGCACTTCTCGTTGGTGACGATCTCCGCATCGGGGAAAAACTCGGCAACCATCGGCAGCGATCCCGAATGGTCCTGCTCGGCATGGTTAATGATAATGTAATCGATTTTGTCGACACCCATCTTGACGAGGTTTGATATCAGTTCGAACTCTTTTGTCGGATCAACGGTATCGATAAGCGCTGTTTTCTCGCTGCCCCGGATGAGATACGAGTTGTAGCTCGTCCCGTCCGGAAGCGGAATCAGTTCATCAAAAAGTCTCCGGTCAAAATCTATCGCCCCGACCCAGTGGATTCCAGGGGCAATTTCCCGTGCTACCATTTTCTTACACCTTCCTGAAATTTTTCTTTGCTGCCATGCAGACCGGGCATACCCAGTCTTCCGGCAGATCCAAAAACGCGATTCCCGGCAGGATCTTCTGTAACGGCTCTCCCTTTTCCGGGTTATATTCATGCCCGCAAATCTGGCACACGTATTTGTCCATTTTCATCACTCCTGCCACACAGGCTCTAACAGAATAATGCCGAGGTTTAAAATAACTATTTCGATGGATCACCAGTCCGGTACGGTCCGGAGGGGTCCGGAGGTAAATTCCCGTAGGGGGTTGCGGGATCACGGGAGGCAGGAGGTGCCAGGTGGTATCGCTCGATGAAAAACCTGAACGACTGGTTGCGGCGCACCGCAGTTTCAAGCGAGAAATATTTGAGGATCTCGAACATGAAGTCAATACGTGAATCAAACCTGGGAGGAATAAGCCGGTTGAAATCCTCCTTCGTAAGATTATTAGTCGTTGCAAGAACCGGCAGGCCGAGTTTTATTGCCACATCATCAGGAATACCGGCATAATACCAGCTCTCGATTTCATGGATGACAATGATGATATCCCTTCCATCGATACCGTTGAACCAGTAGTAGAGGATCTGCTTTTTGTCCCGGACATTACGCTCTTTATCAATGTCTGCAAAGAGGAGATACTCGTTTCCCATCTTGCGGACACTTTTTAAGAACAGACTCACCTTGACCCGCTTGATGCTGGCATAGGGGATAAGCTCAACAGATGAGAACACCGGGGTAAGGAGCGGCTTGATAATCCGGCCAAAGAACCGGATATCATCTTCTCCTTCGACAAGAAGGAAGAGACGCTTTTTCATGATCCAATGCCCAGCAGATTCTGGACGTACAACTCATCGATACCGATCTCGTTTTCAAGGAATGATCGTACTTCTTCCTTATCGGCGGGCCGGGATACGACTGAATAGCCTTCACTGTCCCGGGATATCAGGAGTATATCTTTAAGAGCGGCATGCTTGACGACATCTGTACTGTGCGTTGTGATCATGACCTGCTTCTTTTCTGAGGCCTCTTTCATCATTGCCACGACCCGCCCGACCAGGAACGGGTGGATGTGGCTGACCGGTTCCTCGATAACAATAAACGGCCTGTCCTCGAAGTAGAGCGCGATTACGAGTGCAAAGATGATAATGGTGCCATCAGACAAAGAGGACGCGGGCAGGTTGAGGTTTTTGGCATAGCGCTCCTTCAGGGTGAGGATGTACGTTGTGTCCATGAACTTGCCGACTGCGAAATCCTCAACGAACGGGAGGATATCCATTAACAGGTTTGCAAACTTCCGTTTCTTTGCCGGATCGTCGATAATGGATTTGACAATCAGGGCAAGATTTGCAGCATCCTCCTCAAGGCTGAGCCGCCCGGTCGTCGCCGTCCCCTTTTTGGGGATTTTAGGGTCGATATCATAGACTGCAATCCGGTCAAAGAATTTCTCCATATGGGGAAGCGGGTATCCGTAGACCGTCTCCAGCAGAAGACCGGTTTCCGGGAGTTTTTTCCCCCGGAAAAAGATCGGAATAATCTCGTTTTTTGAAAGGGGACATCTGTCAGGAATAGTTACTTCATAGGTTACTTTCCCGTTAACGCGGCTGACCCGTATTTCACCTTTCCCGCCTGCCTGCCCGGGTTCCTGCAGGCTACCGGTTCCGCAGACTGATATAGTGCACCCGAAAATCAGCTGGTCACGCGTGATGGTAAATCCCGGTTTTCCGGTTTCGAACCGGAGTGAAAATTCATAGGATGATTCACAGGAGGTAACTTCGATTTGCGGAGAACCGGGTCCCCCCCGGGCAAGGACATCCGTCCGGGGATCCGGCTGGTAGACGACCCGGATGTTCAGGTCACGGACCGGGCCGATCTTTGCATTCATGAGATACTCAGACCCGCCCTGCAGGGAGATTGCGTTGATGAGGCCGTGGCGGGCGATATCCCGCAGGAACTTAAAAATGCTGATGAAGTTCGATTTTCCCGCTGCATTGGACCCGATAATGATCACAAAACGTGTCAGGTCAATATCCAGCGTGGAAAAACTCTTGAAATTTTCCACATGAATGCTCTGAATTGGCATAGGCTTACCGCATCTCATCGTTATCGTACTAGAAAAAGAAGTTAGTGGTTTATGCAGGATCCGTGACGGCTTCCGTTTTTATTTTAAGGTAGGTCAGGACGTACCGGAATTTAGTACCATGATGGCATAGTTGAGATACGAAGCAAAACTCACCCAGGCAAGGGTCGGGACAAGGAGGAGCCCTGCAGTACGGGAAATCCGCAGGAAGCAGATGACGGTTGCAAGGAGCACGATCCAGAGTGCGACAATGACAATGAAACCAGAGAACGGCGACTGATTTCCAAAAAAAGCAAACGACCACCCGACGTTCAGCAGGAGCTGGACAGAGAAGAGTGCAAGGGCAGTCCGTACTTCATGAGAGTTCGTGCCGGTCTGGATTACCAGGAAGAGCGAAATCCCCATGAGAATGTAAAGGGTTGTCCACACCGGGGCAAAAACCCATGACGGGGGAATGAGTGCAGGCTTGATGAGCCCGGCATACCATCCCGGGATTGCCGGGGCCGTGACAAGCGACCCGATAAAACCTGCAAGGAGGCATATCGCAACAGCCCCGACCAGAAAGGCAGTTTGTTTTACGGAAAACGTGGCCATACCTGCACCTGCCGGTGATTGGTGTTTTCTCCATTATAGCAATTCCGCCTGTGGAAAACGAAAAATCGGTTGACTCAGGTACAGCCGGGTTATCCGAAAAATCCGGACTGCACCATATGGAGCCCGATAACTGCCATGACGATAACAAAAATATACCGGATCTTATCCGCAGGAAGACGGTGGGCGGCCCTGACCCCGACCTGCGCCATCGGGATGCTGACCGCAACAAGAGGGAGCCACTGGACGAGGTTGACATACCCGAGTGACCATGGGGGAAGCCCGACGGTCCCAATCCCGTTAACAATATAGGAGACCGCACCACTGATCGAGGAAAACAGCATCAGGGCAGTCGAGGTACCAAGTGCCTCGTGCATGGAGAATCCCATCAGGGTTACCATGACCGGCACCATGATGATTCCTCCGCCGATGCCGAGCAGTCCGGATACCCCGCCGAATAAAAAGCCCCACGCAAGGTAAAGAGGAATACTCTCCCGGATTCTATCTCCGGATTTGGAGGGTATCGCAACAAGCATTCGTACGGCAGCAAGGAGAACAAGAATACCGAACAGCATCTCCATCAGCCGGCCCGGGAGATGCGTGGCAAGCGTTCCGCCAATGAATGCCCCGGCAATACAGGGCAGGATCATGAGGGTAAGAGGACGCACAAGGACACATTTTCTGCAGTGATGCCCCCATGCACTCGAAAGTGCAGTCGGGATCACGACTGCAAGGCTCGTGCCGAAAGCGACCCGTATAGCAACGGTCGGGTCAACACCCATGCTGGTCAGGAGCCAGAACTGGACCGGGACCATGAGAAAGCCTCCCCCAACCCCGAGAAGGCCGGATGCAAACCCGATGACAATCCCGGTAATGACCAGTACCAGTACTGAAATAATGAAAAAATCCATAGTCGCACACAAAACCCGGGTTCAGGACCGATCTGCCGGGTTCATTCCACTACATGTTCCTTCAATTCTGCTTCCCCTTCATTTTCCTTTCCGGAAAAACCTCAGGGCATCCAGATAAGAAAAAACACCCCGTGCCGATTTTCCCGGGAAAACCCCTTCGGCAACGGTTTTCACTTCTTCAATCGAATAAAACGCATTCGGGTGGAACTGCTTGATAACCCCGATTACCGTTGACAGGTCCTGTCTCCGGATAATCGTGATGATGACTTTTACCCGGCCGGTCGCCCCGTCCCCGTCAATGCTCGTTACCCCGTAATTTTGTGCCCGTAAGTACTCGATAAGTTCGGAGGGATCCTTCTTGGTGATGATGCGGATACTCGTAAGGCCGATAGAGAGTTTCTCTTCTATCACCATGCCCACGAATGTCCCGGTTGCAAAGCCAAGACCATAGGCGAGATATGCAACCGCATTGGTGAGATTGTTCATTACCTGGCCTATGGCTAGCAGCCAGATGATAACCTCGAAAAACCCGATAATGGGGGCGAGGTATTTGATCCCCTTTGAGATGAATATCACCCGGATCGTGCCGAGGCTCACATCGCATATGCGGGCAAAGAAGATCAGGATCGGAATAACGACAAATGCAAAATAATCCGTCGTGATGAAGGATTCCACCATACTTATCTACGATGTTCCAAGGCTGACAGTTAATAGTTTATGGTGGCAGCCTGGGTCCAATGATCGGATACGGGATGAGCGGATCAACAAAAAAAGAAGAAATCAGGTGGCACTGGTTACCGTGAAGGGATAATTCCAGGTCCCGGATGATCGATCAGCAATATTGAGAACGGTCAGGTTCCAGGAACCGGTTGCAGTATCAACAGGAATTTCGAGCGTGCACGTCACTTTCGTGACATCGGAATATGCAGAATCAAGGCATACAATCTCCACGGAGTTCCGGGTAAGCGTGATCTTGACCGGGTCTTTGAAGTACTGGCCGGTGATAGTCAGATGGTTCGAGGTGCCGGCTGCGGCCTTGATCGGGAGGACACCGGAAATTATAGGAGCAGGCTCGCTTATGATAAATCCGGACTCAAGTATGCCGGTCTGACCGTCCGGATTGGTTACAAGGATGCTGACATGCCCTTTATCCACTCCCTTGAGGTTGAAGCTGCATTCTATTTTTTTTACGGAAGATACTGATACAGTGGATGCGGACACAGGCGGGTATCCCGGTTGGATTAACTTCACGGTTGCACCATCCAGGAAATTGTCACCGTTGACGGTGATACCAACGGTTGTATCTTTACCAGCGGATGTGGGGGATACCGAGGTTATCACCGGAGCTGACAGGGAAGAGGTTGTCTGGACTGCTGTCGGTATCGTTGTTGTAACAATGGGCACTGCTGACAGGGTCACATGTGAAATCTTTACGGGATATACTTTATCGACAATGGACCGGGCGACATTCTCTGCCGAATCATCGATCCGGTGCCCCCACGTGCCATCTGAATTTTTGTAAATCCATGCACGGGTATATTCATCGTCAATCGTATCATACCGGAGAATCACGTAGAGCCGCGTGTCAGTCGCTGAACTTGACCGGGCGATAATATCACCGGCTACATACTTCGCTTCAGGAGCGGACGTAACAACCGGAACAGTCGTATCGGCCGGGGTGTCGCTCGAACACCCGGCAACAAGAACTGCCATTATAAGGAAAATACTGATAATGACCGCAAAACGGAACCTGCTTTGCATACCGGTATTTTTCAGATTATTGAGGTATAGGTTTTTCCGGGGGTTAATCCGGCACCGGTATGCGGCAGGGGGAGTATCCTGCTCTACGGTTTTTTTTATCCATCCTCCCGCAGGGACACGGGAACGACAATAGTCCGGAAATTCTGCATGAAATAGGCGTGTATAATTGTCAGTGCTGCAATGGCAAGAACAACAGACAGGTATACAAGCGGCATATCCGGTTCCACGATGCCCGCGGTATTCTGGATCGTCAGGGCATTACAGAGTGTGACAACAATAATCGTAGCATAGACATCCCGGACCGAGAAAAAAAACAGTGCAGCAATAATACCGATACCAAGCGACGACGCGATCAGGCCAGGATTTACCGGGGCGAGATATGCACACGAGGATACGGTAAACATAAGAGCGGTAACAACAACCCCGGCAATGATCGAAAAGAGCGTCCCCCTGTTTCGTACCAGGGCCTGGATATGAGTCCCCATGACCACCCAGCAGATCATCACCGATGCAATTGCAGTGGGCAACAGGAGAAGGATCGTGTCCAGGAATGAGACCCGTGATTGTCCTGCAGGAATGGTAAGGATCATGACCACATACCCCATGATCAGGGTCAGGGCAACCATGAGAACGGTCCTTCGGACAGGCCGGAAGCCGATCTGGAACATGTTGACGGCACCGGTGATAAATGCATGACGGAGAGGATAGACCGGGAAAATTGTCCCGACAAGAATACAGGCGACAAGAGTATAGATAAGGATTCCCCCGGTAACCTCTCCCCGGAATACCCCGAAGATCATGGTAAAAATGAAGGTGATGATAAGCCATGCCGCTGTGATGACGAGAGGAACTCGTATCAGCGAGCCGGCATCTTCTCCGGGTTCCTGCATGACCCCATCCATTACCGGAACACCGGTCTTTCTTTTGCTCATATCCACCAGGTAACAACCATTAGCGGTCCGGGATGATGTACATTACTTTTTTAGCGAAGTAAAAAAGGATTTTTTCTTACAATGGTTACATCCGGGATGCAAGAAGCGAGGCAAGAGCCCGTTCCCGTTCGGCCGGACTTACCACAGGACCTTTCATTCTCTCATCGAATGTCGGGAGGGCCTTTTCATAGAAGGTTCCAAGGGCAATGTTCGCATCGCTGTTGTAATCCCACTCCCGTGCTTTTTTGCAGGCGGTTTCAAAATCCGATGGATCATGACCGACGAGATCGTATACCCGCGGGGTGTAATAATCTGCAAGCGGGAAGAAGCTTGCACAAATCTGGAGTACGTCAATGAAGGCAAAACCCCGGTGCAGGATACCCCTCCGAAGAACATCTTTTAAGAGGGGCATCTGCTTCGAATACCCCCGTGAAACATAGGTCGCCCCGCTGGCAAGCATGAGTTCGAGGGGATTGAAGGGGTACTCCGCAGTCCCGAGCGGGGTGGATTTTCCTTTGAATCCGAGAGGTGATGTCGGCGTATACTGGCCGGTCGTGAGACCGTACACCCGGTTATTGTGGATAATGACCGTGATATCGATATTCCTTTTTGCAGCAAAGATCAGGTGATCGAGACCCTCAGCGTACGAGTCGCCGTCTCCCGAACAGCATATCACCGTGAGGTCCGGATTTGCAAGCTTGATGCCGGTCGCAACAGGGATCGTACGACCATGGAGCGAGTAGAAACTATTGATGTTGAGATAATCGGCAATCTTTGCATGGCAGCCGATACCGGAAACGAGCACGATATCATCAAGAGATTTACCCTCTTTTTCGAGGTCTTCAAGAATATTCTTGAGGGTATGCTGGATGGAGAAGTTTCCACAGCCAGGGCACCAGGTATTCTGGGTATCTGTAATGAGCTTACGTCCGGTCATTTCACAACCTCCTCAACCCGGCCAAGCAATTCTTCAAACGTGAACGGACGTCCGTCGTAACGAAGGATGGTATCGTCCGCGTGGATTCCATACGCTGCTGCGATCCCTGCAAGCTGGGCAGTAGCATTCTCTTCAACAAAAATAATGCGCTGAACACCGGTGAGTGCCCGTTTCATCTGCTCTTCCGGGAACGGGGTGAGAACGATTGGCCGTACTCCCCGCAATCCAAGCCTGAGCGCTACTTCGCTGCAGACCCCTTTTGTCGATCCCCATGAAACAAGAGCCGTCTTTGCATCCGGGATCCCGCCAAGGCCTACTGCGGGATATTCCTGCATTATCCGCCGGATCTGTTCTTCCTTGTACATCCGTTTCTGGGTCATACGGACCGTGACATCTCCGTCTTCTGAAGTAATGCCATCCTCTTCATGTACATAACTGTTCACTTTGACAACAGCATCTTTCATGCCGGGAAATGCAAGAGGTGATACTCCCCCGGATGTATTGGCGTACCGCTTGTACGGGAGCTGGTTATCCCATTGTGAAAGGACTGCCGGGGCCGGGGGTCCTCCGGGAAGACTGGCCAGATCAGTACTGTAAGTACCTTCAGACAGGGTCTTGTCGACAAGGATGAATGCCGGGATCTGGTACTCCCATGCCATTTTCATTGCGACTGCCGACCAGTAAACCGATTCACGGGTGTCACCCGGCGCAACAATCAGGCGGGGAAACTCTCCCTGGCCGGCATGGAGAATGAACCGCAGCTCGGACTGCCCGGTATACGTAGGCAGGCCGGTCGAGGGCCCGGTTCGCTGCGAGATGGCAAGAACCAGGGGAATCTCTGCCATGCCCGCAAGCGAGAGTCCCTCGGTTATCAGGCAGAACCCGCCGCCTGATGTACCCACAGCAGATTTCTTACCGGCATAGGCAAACCCGAGTGCCATAAGGATTACCGCGATCTCATTCTCAGGGTGGACAACGGTTAAGCCGAATTTCTCTTTCTGTTCGGCAAGGAAGTGCAGGATACCGGAGGAAGGGGTCATGGGATAGGAGACATATGCTTCAAGTCCGCCCAGGATCAGGCCAAAACCAACAGATTCGTTCCCGCTCATAAGAGGTAAGGGTGGGTGAGCTCCGCGTTCCACAGAGCGTTTTGTGTCAACCTGATCATATGCCCGCCGGGCGACTGCGAGATTCTTCTCAGTACCCTTGGGAATATGCGACCGGAAGACGGATTCCAGATTCTTCCAGTCGATTCCGGCAGCCTTTGCAAATCCCCCGATGATGGCCGAATTCCCCATAATCGCAGGGGCATCTTCCTGTTTAAGAATCGCCCCCACCGGTATTCCGGTGCCTGCATCTTTGACCAGGTCGGCATTCGAAATGATCACCGTATCCGGTGCGAACATACCCCTGTGACGTTCAACCGTTTCCCGGTTGAGCGCAAGGACAAAATCCACATGGTCGCGACAAGCCCCGATATCCATTTCCGCTGCACGAATGATAGTAAAATTATGCCCCCCCCGGATCAGAGAGGGATAATCGAAGTACATGTATATGCGATAGCCAAGCTGGTTGAACAACTGGGCAACAATTGCACCTGCACTGTTGATCCCGTCTCCGGCCCGGCCTCCAATCAGTACCGAAATATCATGCATAAAAAGCCCTGTATGACCTGATACTGCAGGGGAGTGTATATAGATTGTTATGGATCGGGGGGATCCCCGGGAAAAGTCCGGAACCCGGGATAGTCATATTGATATAGAGCGGGAACCCCTATCATTTTTATACAGGATTCAATCGCAAGCGTCCAGATTGCAGGAATGTGTAATTGCCCATAATCAGCGATTGCAGCAGTTCCGGTCACTGGTCATGCCTGCATCACCGGGAGATAACTGAAGTGATACCGTGACTGAAAATGGCCTGCTCTCTGAAAAAAAAGCGTATTTTGTCCATACGACAAGCGGTATGGATATGGATGGCCTGATCAAGGCAATCCGGCATAAGAATCTCGGTATCCGGTGGAGAGCGGCACTCGCACTCGGGGATATCGGGGAGCCGGCGATCAAACCCCTGATCCGGGCACTCAAGGATGAAGACTGTGACGTAAGGTGGCTTGCAGGTCTCGCCCTTGAACGAATCGGGGAACCGGCAATTCCCCAGCTCAAACGGACCCTGTTTGACAAGGACTATGATGTCCGGGGACATGTGACACGGATACTGGCACGGCTCGGGGAGCCGGCAATCCCGCACCTGATCAGTCTCTTACGGGAAGAAGAAAGCGATATCCAGTGGCGCTGTGCGCTTGCCCTCTCGCAGATCGGGGAGCCCGCAGTCGAACCCCTGATCCGGGCACTCAAGGATCGGCTCTGGTGGGTCAGGACAAAATCGGCATGGGCACTGGGTGAGATCGGGGACAAAAGGGCAGTCGAACCATTGATCCAGTCCGTGAACGATATGGACTGGTACGTCCGCTGGAGCGCTGCCGATGCTCTTGGGAAGATCGGGGACAAACGGGCGGCGGTCTGCCTCGGCAAAGCCCTCAAGGAATCCGATTCGTTTGTACAGGTTCCCGCAACATGGGCACTGGGAAAGATGGGGAGCGATGCCCCGGTCGACATGCTCATTCCTTCACTTAAGGACTCGGACTGGTACGTCCGATGGGGTGCAGCAGACGCCCTCGGGAACATTGGTAATATCCGGGCCCTCGACCATCTCCTGAAGATGCAGGACGATAAGGATGAATATGTCCGAAAGGCTGTAGAAGAAGCGATTGAAAAAATCCGGTTAAAAAATCCGGATCAATAATCCGTGGTCGGACGGAAGGATCCCGGACTTCCGCATCTATTTCCGGATCATCTGCTCAAGGACGAGTTTCATATCATTGATCTTATATGGTTTCGTGAGTTTCCCGCTGAACCCGTATTTTGTATAATCTTCCACTACGGAATCTGTCGAATACCCGCTTGAAACAATAGCCCTGACCTCAGGGTCCAGTGCCTTGAGCCGGGAAATGGCCTCCTGTCCCCCCATGCCTTCCGGGACTGAAAGATCCAGGATAACGAGATCGAAGGGGGCACCTGCCGATTTCTCCTGGAAATACAGATCGATTGCTTCGGCACCATCCCTTGCAAACATAACTTCGTAACCAAGGAATTTGAGTACTTCATACGTCACGTCAAGGATGATCTGCTCATCATCCATAAGAAGTATTTTTCCATTGGAGGTCATCAGGCACCCGTCATATATACACCAGTATTCGTTTCCCGTTGTGTATAACTATATCCAATTGATAGGTCTTGCCGGACAGGGAAATACACCACGATTCACACAGATTACATATCATACCAAAGATTTAACCTTTATTTTTTTAAGGCCCTCAGGCGGGCTGCTTCAGCAGTATCCTCGACCCGGAGGAGGAATGTCCCGTGACATGGTTTGGTGAACGGGAAAATGATGAAATCACCCTCAAGCCCGATTGCAATCGGGGGAACACCGATGACATGCATATCAAACAGACGGAATCCGGGCTGTACATCGAGATGTTCACTGAAATTTTTCAGGACATAATCCCTGCACTCCTTGAAGGAGCCGTTCTTTAAGAGAATCTCGTAATTCATCGATTCTACGCAGCCCATGGTGCCACCTCGTCGATTCCTTTCTTCAGCGGGAGGGGATTGTGCACTGCCTTTGCCGCGATCTTTGTGCAGCCAAAATCGATCTGGTTGACGAGATCCTCATAATGCTCCCCATAAATTACCGGGTAGATTTTTGCCTGCGATATGGCATTCATGGTTGCCGCATAGGTTACACCGGCATCGTTATGGATAAAGACAAAACACAGGGTAAAATCCCGCTTCTTTTCCGAAATCAGGGCAATAGCACGGTCAAGGTCCATGACTTCCCCGAGGTAATGCCGGTCTGGGTCAGCAACGACGAGAAGCGTATTTGCTGCCTTGTTACCAGCGATAACCGGAACTATACCAGCTTTTTTCAGCCGGTTCAGCAGGTATAATGCGATACTTGTCTGGACAGGCACCTGCGGGCACCCGAGAACCAGAAGGGCTGTCTTGGCTTGATCCGTTTCACCCGTCACTCTAAACCGTCCCTGGACTATGGTACCATGTCATTTTTCTGCGCAGGCAATAATCTTGTGCTTCTGCCATCATGCCCTGTCCCCAGCCAGGATGCCGCAAATCCGATCCGGCCGGGTATACACCGTGAACCGATCCCCACGGGAGAAACATACCAGCGTGATCCCTGCTGCCTCCGCAGTCGCAATACCCTTGTCGGTAGAAGCAGCCCGGGAGATTACGATCGGGATTCCGGCATGGGCGCTTTTTCTTACCATACCTGCCGGTTGACGGCCAGTGCAACCGATCACGCACCGGGAGAGATCGATCCCGTTCAGGATCGCGTGCCCAATCACCTTGTCGACTGTGTTGTGACGCCCCACATCACTGCTCTTGACAACACAGGTTCCGTTTGAGAACAGCACGGAGCAATGAACTCCGCCGGTTTTCCGCCACGTCTCGGTTTCGATCTCCCGGGTGATGGCAACGACATCTTCAGGAGCGATCCGTATATCCGATACAACTGGTTCCGGAGTACGGGAAAAACTCGCTCCCCCGGAGGATCCTACTTCTTTTGGTAAACGGGATACCTCGCATCCCCGATCCGAATAAACGAGAATGCGATCGCCATCAACGGTTACCTTGTCGACATCCCGGACAAGCCCTTCGGTTACGACAAAACCTGCTCCCAGTTCCCGGAGCTGGTCGCGGCTTGCAACCATATCGGTTACCAGGTTATCGTTGAGCAGGAGATGAAACCGGTCTTCAATTACTACTGCATCCTCGACTGACTGAGGTTTGCCGGCAATGATCTGAATGGCAGATCGGTGAGTCAGCATGGTCCTTCAGTCTCTTCACGAACCCAGTTAAGATAGGGCGGGTAACCGGCAGTAACCGGGAGAACGATAACCTCCGGCAGTTCGTAGGGATGGATCTTCTTTATCTCGGCTATAGCCTGCCGGGATTTCTCCCGGGCGGTTTTCATGACCATCAGGTGCTCCGCATCGTCACAGAATTCGCCTTTCCACCGGTAGTATGACCGGACAGGAAGTATGTTGACACACGCAACAATCCGCTGTTCAACCAGGTGACGGGCAATCATATCTGACTCTGCTGCCGGTGCCGTAGAACAGATCACGACAATATCGCTTGAGGTGGTCATTTGAGTATCTCCCCTCCCTGCATTGCCGGACGCCGGGAATGGTATCGGGCCGGTACCGTCATACAGGAATGTGGTGCTAATAGTCTAAAGATCGTGTGGGATCGTTAAATACTATAGCTGTTGAAGCCAACGAATAGTAGCTATGTACGCAGCACGCATGAGCAATCTCCCGCCGTACCTTTTCGCACGGATCGACGAGATGAAAGCCGAACAACAAAAAAAAGGTGTTGACATTATCGATCTCGGTGTCGGAGATCCCGATCTTCCCACACCGGAACACATTGTAGCCTCGCTTTGTGAAGCCGCAAAGAATCCCGATAACCACCACTACCCTTCTTACGTAGGGATGCCTGCATACCGGAGCGCAGTAGCCGGCTGGTACCAGAACCGGTTTGGCGTCAGACTCGACGCAGGAAAGGAAGTCGTTGCACTGATGGGCTCAAAGGATGGAATCGCCCACATTGCCGAAGCATTTGTCAATCCCGGGGATTACGTACTTTCCCCAAGCCCCGGCTACCCGGTCTACCGCACCGGAACACTGTTTGCTGAAGGAAACGTGCACGAAATGCCGCTCCTCCGGGAAAACAATTTCATCCCGGTCCTTGACGATATCCCAAAAAAGGTCCTGGATTCGGCAAAACTCATGTTCATCAACTACCCGAACAACCCTACGGCAGCCGTTGCACCTGAAGGATTTTACCGGGAAGTTGTCGACTTTGCAAACGAACACAATATCATCGTGGTCTCGGACAATGCGTACTCCGAGATCTCGTTTGATGGATATAAGGCACCCTCATTTTTAGAAACGAAGGGCGCTATGGACATCGGGATCGAGATGCACTCCCTCTCGAAAACCTACAATATGACCGGCTGGCGTATCGGTATGGCAGTCGGAAATGCCGAAATTCTCTCGGGACTTGGACGGGTCAAGACGAATGTCGATTCCGGGGTCTTCAATGCAGTCCAGCATGCTGCAATCACCGCCCTCAGCGGCCCGCAGGACTGCGTACGGGATGCCTGCACAATCTACCAGGAACGCAGGGACGTTCTTGTCAGCGGGCTCCGGGATCTCGGGTTTGATGTGCTGACACCCAAGGCAACCTTCTATGTCTGGATGCCGGTCAAAGACTGTATGGCATTTGCTGCAAAGCTCCTCAACGAGGCCGGTATTGTAGCGACACCGGGTATCGGCTTTGGGTCGAGCGGAGAGGGATATGTACGGTTTGCAATTACCCGCCCGGTAGCCCGGATTAAAGAGGCACTGGATCGCATGCGGAGGCTTGACCTGTGAATCTCCCCCATCACCTTACCATAAAAGATGGTCACCTGCACATCGGGGGACAGGATTGTGTTGTCCTTGCACAGAAATACGGGACGCCACTGTATGTCACCAGCGAAGACCGGATCGTTGAGCAGTTCACCAGTTACCAGAAAGCACTGGGCGCCCGGTACCCGAAAGTGCAGGTGCTCTTTGCTGCCAAAGCAAACGGGAACCTTGCAATCATGCGGGCACTTGCCCGTCTTGGCGCTGGTGCCGATATTTTCTCTTCCGGCGAACTCCACCTTGCTCTTGAAGCAGGGATGAAACCGGAGAAACTGCTCTTCAATGGCAGTTCCAAGACTCCTGAAGACCTGCGGCTTGCTGTAGAAAAAGGAGTGAAAGTCTCGGTCGATTCTCTCGATGAGCTTCACCAGCTCGATGCCGCGGCCGGCTCAGCCGGGAAAACCGCGAAGATTGCTTTCCGGGTCAACCCGGCACTGGAAGTCCCCACCCACCCGAAGATTGCAACCGGTCTTGCAACCAGCAAGTTCGGGATCCCCCATAAGGAGATCCCTGCGGCATACAAAGAGGCACTTGCCTGCAACAATATCAGGCCGGTCGGCATTCACTGCCATATCGGGTCGCAGATCCTCGAAGTAGAACCGTTCGCACGGGCAGCAGAAGTCATGGTCAGGATCGCAAAAGAACTGACCGAGATGGGCGTTACGCTTGAGTTCATCGATCTCGGCGGCGGGCTGGGCATTCCCTACCACCACGATACCGACAAGGCCCCCTCACCAGAGGATTACGCAGCAAAGGTGGTTCCGATCTTCAGGGCAGGAATCGAGGCATGCGGCATCACACCGGAACTCTGGGTAGAACCCGGTCGTTCGCTCGTTGCGGATTCAACCATTCTCCTCACCCGGGTCAACTCGACCAAGTCGGCGCACAAGAGATTTGCAAACGTTGATGCAGGATTCAACCTGCTCATCCGGCCCGCGATGTACGATTCATACCACGAAGTCATTGTTGCAAACAAGGCAGATGCTCCCCTTGAAACGGAATACACCGTTACCGGGCCTATCTGCGAGACCGGCGACATCCTTGCACCGGATCGCAAGCTCCCGCAGATGGCTGCCGGGGATATTGTCGCGGTGCTCGATGCCGGTGCATACGGGTATGCGATGTCATCCCAGTACAACAGCCGCCCGCGGTGTCCCGAAGTCCTCATTCATGCAGGACAGGCATCCCTGATGCGGCGCGGTGAGACTATAACAGATCTCACTGCCACGATGCAACAGCCTCCCTGGCAGAAGTAGGGGGAACGGCATTGCTCTTCCACTACGCGCTCGTTGACGATCTCATCACAAAAGAAGAGTTCGAACGCCGGGTGGATGAAAAAATCGATGAATGCGGCGATCTTGTCGATGAACCGACCGCCGCGATGCTTGTTGTCGGCGAGCTTGGCCGGGAGCACGTGAAAATCAAGGGACTCCTGGCAAAATCCAGTCTTTTTTCTTTTTTCGGGAAGATCCTTGACAAAACCGAGCCGAAGGAATTCGACCGGGCCGATGGCGAGAAAGGATGGGTCGCCACCCTGCTGCTCGGGGATGAGACCGGGACTACCCGGGTTGTTCTCTGGGACGAAAAAGCCGGTGCAGTACTGGATGTTGTTCCCGGCGATGTGCTGGAAGTCATAGGCCGTCATCCGGCTGGGAAGGGTGCAAAGGAGATCTATGCGCTTGCCCTGCGCAAGGCAACCTGCGAGATCAACTGTTCCCTGCCAGCCGGTGCCGGAAAAGAGAGCCTCTCGACCGATCCGGTCGATCTTGAAGCGATCCTTATCGCTATCGAAGACTCCCGGATCTATAACCGCCGGGACGGGACAACCGGGCAAATGCGCGAGGCCATCATAGGGGATGCAAACGGCACGGCCCGGGTTGTTGCATGGGTCCCGGAACTTTTTGAGGGAGTCATTCCCGGTACTTCAGTCAGGATTTGCAGTGCAAAACCAAACCTGCGGGGAGAGGGCCGGGCCTACAGCCTTGATGAGAAGAGCTCGGTAACTGCAACAGACCAGGAAATTGCAATTCCCTTCACTCCCCTGGGTTCAGTGGGAGAGCAGGGTATGTATTCCGTGAAAGGGGAGGTAAAAGAGGTCCGGGAACCACGATCCTTTACATCCCGTACCGGGGCAGCCTCATGGGTGAGAAACATCCTCATCCGCGATGATACCGATGAACTGAGGGTCGCCCTCTGGGGGGATGTGGCATTACTTCCCCTCAAGCCCGGGGATCCTGTCGAAGTGTACCATGCATCCGCCCGGCCCGGACGGTACGGCGGCATTGAGCTTGGAGTGGGGAGGGGGAGTGCCTTCCGGGTACCTCAGGCCGAATCCTGCCCCATCACCTTTACCGGCACAATTATAGCCGGATCAGGATGTACATTTATTGACAACGGGCGGGATCGCTACCTCATCGACAGCACATTTCCTCACGGGAGCGAAGTCCGGGTATCAGGACTCCTGTCCGGCAGCCGCATCATTCCGGAGCTGGAAGAGACCGTGGAAATCAAACCGGCAGATCTCATTGCAAGGCTGAATGCATTCCGGGACCTGCTTCACACCTGATGGTTACTTTCGCCCCGCACACTCCGCGGGATTATATGTGAGCGTTTAACATCTTGTTGTGCCATAGGAGTGTGTAAGAAATGGCTGAAGGACCATTAGAAATTGAAGATTTACCGGGCGTTGGCCCAAGCACCGCAGATAAACTCCGTGAAGCCGGTTACCTTTCAGTAGAAAGCATCGCAACCGCCTCACCCGCAGAACTCTCCGAAGTATCGGAGATCTCGGAATCGACCGCTAAAAAGATCATCAAAGCTGCCCGTGAAGCTGCAGATGTCGGCGGGTTCAAGACCGGAAAAGATATTTTCGAGCAGAGAAAGGATATCAGGAAACTCTCATTCAGGGTTCCCGAACTCGATACCCTGCTCGGCGGGGGTCTTGAAACACAGGCCATCACGGAGATGTATGGTGAATTCGGTTCCGGTAAAAGTCAGATTGTCCACCAGATGGCAGTCAATGTCCAGCTGCCGGAAGAGGAGGGCGGACTCAACGGAAGCGCCATCTATATCGATACTGAGAATACGTTCCGTCCCGAGCGTATCGAACAGATGGTAAACGGGCTCGGTATCGACGATGCCCCGGACGTCCAGGAATTCCTCAACAATATCCATATTGCACGGGCGCATACATCCGATCACCAGATGCTCCTGATCGATAATTCCCGGGAACTGGCAAACGAGCTGAAAGGAAGCGATAAACCGGTCAAGCTCTTCATCATCGATTCACTGACTGCCCACTTCCGTGCCGAATACGCAGGCCGGGGCACTCTTGCCGCACGCCAGCAGAAGCTCAACCGGCACATGCACGAGCTCTTCAAGCTCATCGATGAACACAATGCAGTGGGTCTTGTGACCAACCAGGTCATGTCCAACCCGGCCGTGTTCTTCGGGGACCCGACAAAACCCATCGGGGGCAACATTGTCGGCCACACAGCAACGTTCCGGCTCTACCTGAGGAAAAGCAAGGGAGGCAAACGTATTGCACGTCTCGTTGACAGCCCGAACCTCCCCGAAGGAGAAGCACCGTTCATCGTAGAAGAGGCAGGTCTCAAGTCTTGTTAAAAGCACTCCTTACTGACATTGACGGGACGATCACGGATCCGACCCGAAGAATCAGCACCGCTTCCGTAGAGGCCATCAGATCCCTTGTCGACCAGGGGATCGTGGTCGTACTGGCAAGCGGAAATACCCCTTGTTTTATGGATGCTCTCTGCAAGATGATTGGCACGAAAGGCACATTCATCGCAGAGAACGGCGGGGTGTTCCGGATCGGGTACACCGGCCCACTCCGGATAAAAGGAAACCTGGACGAAGTAAAGGCAGCCCTTGAGACCGTCCAGGAACATTACCGGGCAAAAGGAATTGATCTGGATTTGTTCAGTCCGACATACCGGTTTGCTGACCGGGCATTTGCCCGAACGGTCCCTGTTGAAGAAGTAAAGGAGATACTTCGCGATCAGTCGGTCCAGGTTCTGGATACCGGCTATGCAATCCATATCCAGTCACGCGGAATCAACAAGGGTACTGCCCTTGCAGCACTCGCAAAAGAGATGAATCTCATCCCCTCGGATTTTCTTGCAACCGGCGATTCGCTCAATGATATCCAGATGCTCAAAACTGCCGGGATTGGTGCAACCGTAGCCAACGGGCATCCGGATACCAAGGCAGTTGCTCAATATATCTCAGAAAAAGGATATGGAGACGGATTTGTTGATATTGTAAAAAAGTATTTTTAACGGCGGGCCGCAAACCGGTCGACCACGATATAATCTCTTATATCTTTTACTGCTTCAAACGAGATCTTGAGGATCTTGTCATCTTCCATATCATAATTTGCAGTATCAAAAGACTGGTCAGGGTGGATAAGCATTTCAAGAACCTGGCCGGAATCAAAGTCCACCCGTATGTTCTTTAAGGTACCAATGAGTTTCCCATCATTGCTCATGATCTTTTTCCGGGATAAACTGCGGGCAAATATTCGAGTCATAAAAAAATTGTCGTCGTATAAATATTTAAAGTGTTCTGAAAAAACGGGACTATTGCTATTTTTTTAAGATTGGTAACCCAATTTGGGTTATTTGAAGATTTCAGCCGCCATCCGGAGATCGGATCCCCGCAGCGTCTTTCTCCCGGCATGATCCGCCATTTTCTTGGCTTCTTTGGAGAGGAAAATACCATATTCCTCCATCATGACCGCAAGGGTTTCGGTTGCATCAGCACTCACGCGTTCCGCACCGGCTTTCTTGATGATACGCTCCACCGCAGAATTGGATAGTTCACTCATAGACTCACTCCTTTTCATACAATATTACTCAAAATATCTAAATTTATTGTATCAGAGCGAAGGAAACACCCGGATGATATCCGACTGGGTAAGGATACCTACGGGCTTACCGTTCTCGACAACGACCAGCCGGCCGATTTCCCGCTCCTTAAAGCGCCGTATCACTTCGAAAAGCTGCACATCGGAGGGCGCTTCGATCACATCATGCGTCATGACAGCAGAGACTTTCGTACTGAGGGGAAGTTCCTTTTCAAGGGATTTTGCAATATCGCTCATCGTAATGATCCCTTTCAGCATTCCGTCATCGATGACCGGGGCCCCATGAATATGGTTGTGATTGAAAAGCAGCAGGGCATCATGCAGGGAATCCGAACTTTTCAGGGCTTTTAAGGGTGTGCTCATGTAGTTTTTAATCGGTTTCTTGGGAAGGGAGATCATCTCCGAGGTCGCAATAAGGAGTGATTGTTCCACTTCATCCTTCCCGAATACTTCCCCCCGGATAAGAAGTTTATTGACCGGAGTCGGACCGATGGTAATCTGGTCACCGATCTCAAAGAGTTTGGCACTGCCAAAAAGCTTGATCACTGCATGGCAGATATCCGGGTGACAGAGCGTGGTAAAATCCACTTCCTTGACCTTTGCACCATTGATAACCTCGCCGCCCCTGCTTATGGAAACATCATAGTCTCCTTCCGAGAGATCCAGGTTGAGTTCCTTATACGCAAGGGCTGTAGGAATGTACCCCCCTTTTGGCCCGGGAACCCCGTCTACCAGACCAATCGCCCGTAAAGACTGCATCTGGTTACGCACCGTACCAGGATTCCGCTGGATCATATCGGCGATCTCTTCACCTTTTATGGAGTGGGACTTCTGGTGATAGAGCGTAATCAGGGTAATGAGGATATCCTTCTGGATCAGGGACAGGTCCATAACGATAAACCGTATAACATTCCATAAATATATAGGTAGGCGATTTGTGGAATTCGAAAAAATGCCAACGGTGCCAACAGCTGATGAGATCCTTGATCGGAGCTTCCGCCGTGCGGCAAAGAAAATGAAAGAGAAGACCAACAAGGAACGGGCAAACCAGGAGTTCGTCCGCGCCGTTGGTGCGGCAATCCATGATCGGCTCGTGTATACTATCCGGGGATTTCCTGAATTCGAACAGATTCATCCGTTTTACCGGGATCTTACCGAGATACTGTTTGGAATCGACCGGATAAAACAATCCCTTGGTGCGGTCGGGTGGGCAGCAAAGCACACCAAGATGCTGGGAAACCAGCTGGTACTCCAGTCACGGAAAGCAGAGGATACCCTTGTTATACGAAAGCGGGCGGTCGCACGGTTTGCTTCCATGGTACACCAGATAGATAAGGACCTCCTTTTTTTAAACGAGGTCAGGAATGTCCTGCGTAAGCTTCCCAATGTTGAGGATGCCTTCACAATCGTCATAGCCGGCTACCCGAATGTTGGAAAATCCTCCTTCATTAAGAAGGTGTCATCCGCTGCCCCGGAAGTTGCGTCGTACCCGTTTACAACAAAGGGCATCATCGTGGGTCACCGCCAGATTGGCCAGGAGAAAGTCCAGTTCGTAGATACCCCCGGTATCCTTGATCGGCCGGCAGAGGAGCGGAACCCCATCGAACGACAGGCACTCGCCGCGATGATGAATGTTGCCGATCTTATCCTCTTCATCCTTGATCCGTCAGAGCACTGCGGATACCCGATGGATGTGCAGCTCCGGTTGCTTGAGGAAGTCCGGGGAATGGTTGAGGTCCCCTTTGTCATTGTTGCCAATAAATCGGATATCACAACCGCAGAAGGGTACCTCACCATGTCGATGCAGACCGGTGACGGGATCGAAAACGTGCTTGAAGCGATTCTGAAGTACAGGCCGGAGCCGGTTGCAAGGACACGGGAAGTCGATATCAGGTCCCCGCTCCCCCATTTCGATGAAGAGACAGCCGTGGATGGATTTACCGGCACCGGAGAAGACAGTAAACAGAAACGAAAGCCCCGGCGGGTCAGGAAGCCCCGTACAGCAGTACCACGGGATGATTTCTGATATCTTCCACCATTGAAAAATAATCCATGATACATTCCCGGCGCCCCGTTTCGGCGCTGGAAAATCCTGCTTTTTTCCCCACTTTTTAAATACATTTTTCATGCGGAGATAATCACCCAGCGGTTCCTGGACAGAAAATGGCAACCCGGTTTTCCTGAAGCTAATTAAAAAAAGTCAAAGATCACGTGAGGGTATGTTGGCATGAGGGGGGTCGGAGGGGGGAAAACTGTTTTTTAAAAAACAGCTGTGTACAGCAGGTTTCCGTCATAAAATATGAAGGGATAACAACCCTGTCTGGCATGACCGGATCAGAAAAGCATGGTCCGACCCCCCTCAGACCCTGTTTATTTTTTACAGATTATAGCGGTTTTTTATGACGTAAAATCCGGACCTGTGTCCTCAATTAACAAGAGGGGGGTCGGGCAGGGGAAAAGTGTAATTGCCCCGGATCGTGTACCAGAAATGGATCAAGAGGGCCGGAAGTATGGGATACAGGAACAAAAAAATTCCCAAAAAAACTGTAAACCAGGCAGCAGGATCTCCGGGCAATGGAACACACAATCAAACAGGAACATCTCTGCCACAATAACGATGGCAGGTTCCGGTTTCATTATAACCAGCAAATTCAGGATCGGAAGCGGATAAGATTAAAAAAAGCAGGGATTGCAGGGAGAATTACCCCATCATTATCATGGCTGCCCACCCGAGCGCAAACCCGAGAATGGTCCCGCCATTGAGCGGGGGAAGGCCGGCCTGGGGTTTTCCTGAGTTTACGAAATGCAGCAGAACGACAAGCCCGAAAAAGGACCCGATGATTGCCCCGAGTGCCGGAAGATTGAGAATTCCCCCTATTCGGTACCCGGAGAGGAAAACATTTGCCGAAACCACGAGGATGGAGGGCATAATCATGTCGCCCATCCCGATGATGAAAGCTCCCCGTTCCCCGCCATCATCCAGTTTTCCGATCCCTTCGCGGATGAACGAGTAATCCCGCTTTTTTGGGATCACAAACAGGATCGGGGTTTTCATGTCGACCACTCCCTCAGCAAGGGTAATCATATGTTTTGTCTTGTATACGGAGATCGCATCGTAAACCGCAAGGATGACAAGGAGTATGATGACCGGGATTACATCCAGGGATACCCCGAAGATCGATGCAATACCGGCACCGATCAGGATGCCAAGCAGGTCAATGACATACCATTCGGGATATTTGTAGAGAATAACGGTCGCTATCACCGACAGGGCTAACACGGCAATCATTGCAGGGTCGGTCGTCCCGAAAAACGCGGTGATGAGGGCCATGAATATGTAGCCGAATGAAAGAAAAATCGAGGCCCCGATAATTACTCCAATCAGTTTTTTAAAATCGTATTTTATCAGGAGCAGGAGGAGACCGGTAAAAACCAGCAGGATCAGGATGAAGTAGATTGGGTTTGCTACCGAACCTGGATCTTCAAATGCAACAATGCCCGATGCCTGGACGGGTAGTGAAATCAGGACAGCGCCGAGTTCCACTGCCAGAAGGAGCAGGGGCATTGCAAGGAACGGCAGGATTCGTTTTATATCCATTATGAGGCTCCGTAAATAGTTAGATTAATTACTGTGCTCTCATCATCTAAAAGCATGGACATCCGCGAGTACAGTATCGATATCCTGTTAACTATAATCCTTGTCGTTTCCACAGTCTTTTTAATCCTCCGTTTCTGGCAGGATCTTGCCATCGCGGTGGCAGCCTGCTTAATGATGCTTTCGCTTGGAGGCCTCTTCCTTTCCATGCATGTCAAGGTCCGGCATCTTGAACAAAGCGTGATTACCCGCGAACGGATGCTGCGTACCAACCTCGAAGAAATTTCAACCCGCATGGTGGAAAAATACGATATGGCACTCACTCATCTCGACGAACTTATTGCCGAATACTCCAAACGTGCATACAAGTAACCGGTTAAAGGGGTACAGACGATTATGGGTGTAGCATTACGGGATATTATCGCTGATTACAAGACACCGGTGACCTGGGAGGCATTGCCCGGCACAGCAGTCATTGATGCCAACAATGCGCTCTACCAGTTCCTGACCATTATCCGGCAACCTGATGGTACCCCGCTTATGGACCGGCACGGCCGGGTTACGTCCCACCTGTCGGGCATCCTGTTCCGGATCGCCAGTTTCATGGAAAAAGGCATTAAACCGGTTTTTGTTTTCGATGGGAAACCTACAGCACTCAAGCAGGCGACGATCGATGAGCGCCGGAAAATCCGGGATGCTGCCCGTGAAGGCTGGAAAGAAGCACTGGAACGCGGCGATGAGGTGGAAGCGTACAAGCAGGCCCGGTCTTCGACCCGGGTCGATGCTACAATTATCGAGACCTCAAAAGAACTGCTCGGGCTTATGGGTATTCCCGTTGTGCAGGCCCCGGGGGAAGGTGAGGCACAGGCATCGTACATGGTGGCAAAAGGGGATGCCCGGTACGTTGTATCCCAGGATTACGATACCCTCCTCTTCGGGGCTCCAAACCTTGTGCGGAACCTTACCGTCAGCGGCAGGCGGAAGATCCGGGGAAGGACGATAACGGTCAGCCCGGAACGACTGGTCCTTTCCGAGATTCTCAGTGGTCTCAGACTTACCCGTGAAGAACTGATCCAGATTGGCATACTCATTGGTACTGATTTCAATCCCGGGGTTGACGGCGTGGGAGCAAAAACAGGTCTCAAAATTGTCCAGAAAGGGGAGTTCGAGGCAAAGATCCATGAGAAGATTCCTGATTTTGATCCAGCTCCGGTCATAGACCTTTTCCTCAATCCCCCCGTGACCAATGACTATGCGCTTGCCACCGGTCATCCGGACCCGGAAGGCATCCGTAAAATGCTCTGTGACGGTTATGATTTTTCAGAAGACCGGGTGAATAAGGCAATGGAAGGGTTCACGGTCAAGGCAGGCCAGAAAACGCTTGAAAGCTGGTTTTCGTAAACCCCGGGAAAAATATCCCTTATTTTTTAAAAATATTCTGCAAGAAACAGGACCGGTTTTCTTTTTTCTTCCAATACAGGTACCGGGAAAACCCGGGTCGGATCACAACCATATAGAATTATATATAAATATTTACTCTATAAAACAACCTTAACATCTTTTTAAAAAAGGACCAGAATTCCATGATCTCCGTGCTGTATGTCGACGATGAAACCGAGCTTCTCGATATCGGCAAGATTTTTCTTGAGATGGGAGGGATGCTTTCCGTTAATACGGCAGCCTCCGCAGATGAGGCCCTTGCTCTCTTAAAATCCGAATCGTACAATGCAATAATCTCGGATTACCAGATGCCCGGGATGAATGGGATCGAGTTTCTTAAGGAGATACGATCTCTTTATGGAAACCTCCCCTTCATTCTTTTTACCGGCCGGGGTCGTGAAGAGATTGTCATCCAGGCAATCAATAACGGAGCAGATTTTTATCTCCAGAAAGGCGGGGATCCGACAGCCCAGTTTGCAGAACTTGCCCACAAGGTAATCAAGGCCGTAGAACGCCAGCAGGCGCTTGATGCGTTAAAGGATTCCGAACAGCGCCAGTCCGACATCATCAATTTTCTTCCTGACGCAACATTTGCCATTGATAAAACCGGAACCGTGATCGCATGGAACCGTGCGATAGAAGAAATGACCGGCATCCGGGCAGCAGACATGCTGGGCAAAGGGGACTTTGAATACGGCATCGCGTTTTATGGATCCCGGCGCCCGATCCTGGTAGATCTTATTGATGAACCGGATACAAAACTCATGAAATTATATTCAAATATTATCCGGCAGGCAGACTCGATTTCCGCTGAAACGGATCTCGCCCATCCCAAAGGAAACCGGATTACAGTTCTTGCCATTGCCGGTCCGCTCTATAACCAGAATGGAGAGAAAGTCGGTGCAATCGAATCCGTACGAGACATCACCCTTTTCAAAAAAACCCAGGCCGATGTGCAGCAGAGTGAGGCAAGGTTCCGGGCCCTGATCGAATCATCACCGGTACCGATTGTCATTGCCCGGGAAGGCATCATAGAATATGCCAATGATTCATTCTTACGGCTTGTCGGGATAGAAACACTGGATTTGCTGAAAGGTACAAGCGCATTTGCGTTTATCGCACCGGAATATCATGAGAAAATTGCAGGATATATGCAGGCACGGGCGACCGGACTGCCCGCCCCGTCCCGGTATGAAGCAGTCGGGGTAAAGAAAGACGGGACGCACTTTCCCTATGAGATAAGTGCGTCCTCAATCACGCTGGCCGGCAGTACAGCAACGATTGCCTATATTACCGATATTACTGAAAGAAAGCGGGCAGAAGAAGAACTCCGGGCTGCAAATGAACAACTCTCTGCATCAGCAGAAGAACTGCGGGCCCAGTATGATGAACTGGCACAAAGCGAGCATCGTATCCGCACCAGCGAGACCCGGTACCGGAGCGTGATCGAACATTCCCCGCTGGGTATGCATTTTTATGAACTGAAACCCGATGGTTCTCTGGTCTTCACCGGGGCAAATCCCGCAGCTGATGAAATTCTCAGGGTCAGGCATGATCAGTTCACAGGCCAGCCCATCGAGTCGGCATTCCCCGGGCTTATCGGGACAGAAATCCCCCGTATGTACCGGGAGGTAGCTGCCAGTGGGAAAATATGGCACACAGATCAGACACTCTACAATCATGGCCAGATACAGGGTGCATTCACGGTCACAGCATTCCAGATTCTCCCCGGCACCGTAACAGCAGTATTTGCTGATATTACAGAACAGAAGAAAGCCAGCGAAGCACTCAGGACCAGTGAAGAGCGGTACCGGGGGATTTTTGAAAATTCGGTTGTCGGAATTTACCAGACCCTGCCCGATGGGAGGTTTGTTACTGCAAATACGGCACTGGCCCGGATGTTCGGCTACGATTCGGTAAGCCAGATGGTTGAGGAAGTAAAAAATGTAGGACTGCAGTTGTATGCGAATCCAAAGGATCGTGACACTGCGATCCAGTCATTAAAAGAAACGGGATCCTATGGTCCCCGGGAACTGCCTGCGGTCCGTAGGGATGGTTCTCTCTTCTGGATCACACTTGCCGCAAGAGCTGTAAAAAATCCGGATGGCAGTGTGGCATTATATGAAGGAACTACCGTTGATATAACCGAAAGTCGCCTTACTGAAATTGCGTTACGGGCAAGCGAGGAACGGTACCGGTATTTCTTTGAACATGCCGGGGAAGGGATATTCCGTATCGATTTTCCCCGGCCGGTCCAGATCGGCCAGACATTTGATAAACTTAGAGACGATATCGACAACCAGGCAGTAATCGGGGAAGTGAATGCTGCACTTGCCGGGATGCTGGGACGACAGCCTGAAGAACTGGTTGGTCGACTCGTCCGGGAGATTGATCCGGAGTGCGGAAGGAGAATTGCAGGAATCATTGTAAAGGGTGAGAGCCGCACTACAGTCCCGGAAAATACTCATGAACCGGTCTATATCATTGAAGGCTATCCGGGGGTTATTGAGAGCGGCAACCTGAGACGAGTCTGGGGTGTGCAGCAAAATATCACCGATTGCCAGCTGGTTGAAAAAGCCCTGCAGGAGAGGACTGAGGAACTTGAACGGTATTTCACAACAAGTATCGACCTGTTTTGTATTGCAGATATGAACGGTTTTTTCCGGCACCTCAATCCCCAATGGGAAAAGACACTTGGCTATTCCCTCTTCGAACTTGAAGGCCACCGGTTCCTTGACTATGTACATCCTGACGATCTTGGCAGAACCCGGTCCGCCCTTGCTGATCTCAGACAGATGAAAGAAGTCCTGGATTTTGTTAACCGGTACCGGTGCAAGGACGGCACATACCGCTGGATAGAATGGAGATCCTATCCCAAAAACGGGATGATATATGCAGCGGCCCGGGACGTTACCGAACGTATCAAAGCTGAAAAAGCAATACACGAGGCCAACAGGAAACTCAACCTTCTCAACAGTATCACGCGTCATGATGTCGCAAACCAGTTGACCGTCCTCCTTGGATATACGCAGCTTGCTCTTACGAAAAAATCCGATCCAGCCCTGGATGATCTTATCAAAAAAATTGATGAAACCGGCAAAACGCTCGCAAACCAGATAGAATTTACCAAGACTTACCAGGAACTTGGGGTAAATGCGCCGGCATGGTTTGGAATCGAGAGTGTAATCTTACACAATGAAGCACTGCCGGTACAGTTTTCCAATACCTGCAAAAAGGTTGAGATCTACGCTGATCCAATGCTCAGGAAGGTGTTTTCCAATATTTCAGACAATGCAATCCGGCACGGGGAACGGGTTACTCAGATAAATGTCCGCTGCAGGCACAATCATGACGGTCTTGTCATATTCATTGAAGACAATGGCATCGGCATCCCGGAAAAAGACAAGGAAAAGATCTTTGAAAAAGGATTTGGGAAAAATACAGGACTGGGTCTTTTCCTCGTCCGTGAGATCCTTGGGATCACCGGTATCACGATTAAGGAGACCGGCACGCCGGGTGTGGGTGCACGGTTTGAATTACGCATTCCCGACGGGGCATACCGGATAGGAAGAGTGGAAAATACCGCAGAATAAGTACCGGTAAAATTTTTTCCGACTGCCATTCCGGATAAATAAACACATATAAACCCCGGCAATACGCACTTTTAGAGTACAATACGGAGAGTACCCATTCGGTTTCCTCTCCTGCGGTGATCCCATGCAGCTGAAATCCTGCAAGAAAACCTACAATAACGAGACCCAGCGTGCCATCCCGCTGGAAGAGACGCTCGCACGGATAGAGCCAAAAGTCCCGGCAGCCGGCATCACCAGGGTTGCTGATATCACCAGCCTCGACCGGATCGGTATTCCGGTCTTCTCCTGTATCCGCCCGACCGCAGAATCGGGTGCGATCACCGTATACAATGGTAAGGGGGCAACGGTAGAAGAGTCCCGTATCTCCGCCATCATGGAGGGAATCGAACGGTATTCCTCGGAACTGCACAACCGCGAGATCCGTCTTGCTCCCTACCAGATGATCCGGGACAGTGGCGAAACCGTCCTTGACCCAAACGACCTGATCCTGCCCCCGATGGCTGATACGGGACGCCTGGTCCCGTGGGTCGAGGGTTACGATATCGCAGGAAATGAACCGATTCTCGTCCCTGCTCATGCAGTTTTCCATCCGCTCCCCCCAAATTACCGACAGCTGTTCCGGACCAATACCAACGGTCTTGCCTCAGGGAACACGATCGAGGAGGCCATCTTCCACGCACTCTCGGAAGTTGTTGAACGGGATGCATGGTCCCTTGTCGAAGCCTGCCGGGATACCGGCCCCTGCGTAACCGATATAGGGGATCCGACCCTTGCGGATATGCAGAAAAAATTTGCTGATGCCCAGGTTGAGGTCATGGTGCGGGACATCACCAGCGATATCGGCATCCCGACAATGGCAGCGGTCGCCGATGATGTACTGCTTAAAGATCCCCTGCTTCTCACTATTGGCATCGGAACGCACACGAGCGCCCGGATCGCGGTAATGCGGGCCCTCACCGAAGTTGCCCAGAGCCGGCTCACCCAGATCCATGGTGCACGCGAAGATACAACCATCGGCGATATGCGAAAGAAAATGGGGTACGACCGGGTCAAGCGGATCAACAAGTACTGGTACAAGGATAACGGGACAATCCCTTATGACCAGATAGCGTCATCAGACAGCGATGATTTCCTCAAGGATATCCAGTTTGTTATCGCCGCTCTCAAAAAACAGGGGCTTGACCGGGTTATTGTATTCGACCTGACCCGGGAAGAGATCGGCATCCCCGTGGTAAGGGTGATCGTACCGGGACTCGAAGTCTTTGCAATGGATCCGGAACGGAAAGGAGAGCGGGTGAACAATGCAAAAGATCATCGTCTTTCTCGGGCCCAGCCTTGATGAGGAAAGTGCAAAGGCAATCCTGCCGGCAGAATACCGGACACCAGCACAACGGGGAGACCTGCTTGCGGCAGTCCGCGATGGTGCAACTATTATCGGCCTGATCGACGGGGTCTTTCACCAGAACAGTGCAGTTGCCCACCGGGAGATCCTCGAAGCGATAAAACACGGGGTCACGATTGTCGGCTCTTCGAGTATGGGGGCACTCCGGGCTGCCGAGATGCATACCCTTGGGATGATCGGGATCGGAAAAATTTTCACGATGTATAAAACCGGTGAGCTCGAATCCGATGACGAAGTTGCCCTTGTTTTTGATCCGGAATCCGGTTTCTCTCTCTCCGAGCCACTGATCAATATCCGGTTCACCCTTGCAAAGGCTGAAGAGACCGGGATACTCGACAGGGAAGCACACGATATCCTTCTTGCTGTTGCAAAATCCATTTTCTACCAGAACCGGACTTATCCCAGGATAGTGGCTGCTGCCGGGGATAAACTGGACGAGCCGGCACGCAAGCAGTTCCTTGCATGGGTCGAAACAGGGAAATGCGACCAGAAGCGGGAAGATGCCATTGCCGCACTGGAATATATCCGGGATTTTACAGAAAGCGGGCAGCAGAATAGTGTGAAAAAATAACCGGAAGCATCGGGAAAGACCCCATTCCTGCGAATCTCCCGATAACCTGCTGGTTTCCTAAACGTGTTAAAAATCATTATTTAATACCGGTTATGAACAATCATACCGGTAATTTCGAATGCATCTTCAATATCCTGGAAATTCGGGATATTGTTGTCCTTGAGAATCCTGAACGCCTTTTTCATGCTCTCTCCCCCGATCATGCATGCAACGATCATTTTTCTTGTCTGTTTTGAAAACCGGACTACTTCCTGTGCAAGCAGTTCGGGATCTGCAAGGGCAGAGGGTACGATTATGATAAAGATGATATCCCAATCCCGCTGGTGCCTGATGAGGATATCGAATATTCTGGCAAAACGATCCGCGTTCGCATCGCCAAGGATATCCATTGGATTGTCATGATTCCAGCTTGGAGGAAGGACAGCGGAGAGATCATTGAGGATATCCGGGGATAACTCTATAAACTCAATGCCGTACAGTTCGGCATAATCCGAAGCAAGAACGCCATATCCACCGGCGCTGGTAATAGTAATCGCACGTTTTCCTTTCGGGTATCCTTCCGATGCAAGCAGTTCGCCGACACGGAATGCCTGTTCAGTGGATCGGACCGTAATAATACCCGCCTGCCGGAATGCTGCAAGATAGACATCATGGCTTCCTGCAAGGGAACCGGTATGGGAAGCGGCGGCTTTTTTCCCCTTTTTCGAGGATCCCGATTTGATAGCAATTACCGGTTTTTTCGGGGTAACTTTTGATACCACTTCGATAAACCGGAGCCCGTCACGGACTTCTTCAATATACAGGATGATTGCACGGGTATGTTCATCCTCTGCAAAAAAAGCAATATATTCTTCAAATCCCAAATCGAGCTGGTTGCCGACGCTGATAATGCCGGAAAATCCAATCTCTTCAGGAAGGCTCCAGTCAACAAGTGTTGTTATAACAGCACCACTCTGGGAGATGAAGGCCAGCTTGCCGGGTTTTGCAGAGATCGGATCGAACGTCGTATTGATATCATAATACGGGAACATGATGCCAAGACAATTGGGTCCGATGATCCGGATCCCATAACTCCGGGCAATGGCAAGCACTTTTTCTTCGAGGGCACGACCCTCATCGCCTGCCTCACGAAACCCTGAGGATATGATGACAAGGAGTGGAATTTTACATTTCCCCGCTTCTTCAACAATGGCCGGTACTCCCCGGGCAGGAATGGTAATAACCGCAATGTCGACCTGTTGTTTTATTGCCGTAAGGTTTGGAACTGCCGGTTTCCCGAGAATCTCTGTCGCATTCGGATTGACTGGAATAAGAGATCCGGGGAACGTGATGAGGTTTGTACAGACCGCATATCCAACCTTGTTCGGATCGGCCGAAGCGCCCACTACCGCAATCGTCTTTGCATCAAAAAGCGTGGACGGGATTTCCACATGGACTCTGGAAACTGGTTTCTTTTGTTCCGGGTCGAGGATGAACCGTGCATCGACGGCACATCCGCCTTTTTCGTACAGGATGAACGGATTGATGTCGAACTCCACAAGCGTAGGATTCCGGTAAAAGAACGAGTTGATTTTGACCAGGATATCAATAAGGGTCTTCTCATCAAGAGGCGGTTCGTCCCGGTAGCCGTGGATGAGTTTATAGCCCCACAATTCCTGGATCATCTCCCGTATCGTATGTTCTGTTAAGGGGAGAACACGGAATGAGACATCTTTTACCAGGTCGACAAACTTTCCCCCGATACCAAACAACAGTACTTCTCCAAACGAGGGATCGGTTTTCCCGCCGATAATAAGTTCGAGACCGGGACGCAGCTGCTGTTCAACGATTATCCCGTTTATCCGGGCGGCCGGGTTGTAAGCCTGTACATTCGAGATGATTTTTTCGTAAGATTCCTGTACATCTGTGGCATTTTTTACCGAAGTGATAACCCCCCCGGCATCACTTTTGTGACTGATGTCATCAGAAACGATCTTGAGTACAACAGGATACCCGATCTCTTCTGCTGCATTGATCGCTTCACGAACGGAATGGGTAATGCGGTGCCCCGGCGTGGGAATCCCGATTTTTTTTAGAAGTTCGTACCCTTCAGATTCATTTATGCGGCCAGGTGTCATTATTCCATCCAAATTATATTTTTAGAAGATTGAAATGCACTCTATCATAATTAAGATTTGGGACTTTAAGAACCCAGTTGATGAATGCATTTGCCATGCCGGAATAAATCCGTGATATTGCAGATTGCAGCAGGGAAAATGGATAGCAGGGTTTTGGTCAGAACCAGAAAAATTCACTCATCTTTTTACCGGGACATATTCAAACCAGAGAGCCTGTTCCCGAAACACTTCATCACGAAATAATCAATAATAGTGAAAAGTGACGGGTATAGCAATTACAGTACCGGATAAATATGCTTATCTTATGGATCACCCAACGTTTCATACCGAATAACCGGAAGTTCTGTGCATTCCCGCGTCGGCAGCTCCCTGTATCCAACGTCCTCTTCAGGTGATATCCATCGATAAAAAAAAGGCCGGGCTCGTTGCCCTCATTGTAATTCTCATTGCAGCCGGCGCCTGGGCGGGGTATACAGTCATCCATGCAAATACACCGGTCCGGATCGGTGTTCTCCTTCCATTAACCGGGGATGTAGAGTTGAAAGAGCCTCTCGAATGGGCAAAAGATACTATCAACAGCCAGGGAGGGATAGGTGGACGGCAGGTTGAGCTCGTGTACAAGGACACAGGATCCGGAGATACAACTCAGCTCGCACAGGAGCTCCTCAATGATAATTCCATCCGGATCGTTATCGGACCAGAGACGAGTGACGAAGTCTACACGCTTGCTCCCGAGTTCATCGCGAAAAAGAAGGTTCTCATCAGCCCGCTTGCTACTTCCGGGGATATCATCCGGGCATTCGGAAAGAACGGATATATCTGGCGGACCACACAGGGTGATGCAGCCCAGGTGAAGGTCATCCTTACGATCCTGAAAGAAAAAGGAGCCAATAAAGTGGCACTTCTCGCAGAGAACAGCACCTACGGCCAGACATTCTATGACTGGACCGGGTTCTTTGCAACTGAGTACGGTATCGAGGTTCCCTTCATCCGGCAGTTCGACGCCGGATCGGATTCGCTCAGTGCGGATGTTGCTGATGCCCTGAAAACAAAACCGGAATATATCATTGCAGCCGGCGGTCCGGAGGATGCAGCGGTGATTAAACGGGCAATTGACCAGTCCGGAAGCAGGACAAAACTGTTTCTTACCGATGCTGCAGCCACACCAGTCCTGATCAGTTCGCTGGGTACGGATGCAGAAGGCCTCGAAGGAACAAATCCCACGGCCGACCCGGCAAGCGGGTTTACTGAAGCATACCAGAGCAAGTTCGGCCACCGGCCGGCAGATTTCGCAGCTACGACCTATGATGCCCTCATGATAGCTGCGTTTACCGAAGCCCGACAGGACAGGGCTCCGTTTGAATCGCTTCCGGAATCGGTCTATCAGGTTGTGCAGGGTGAGGCTACGGTAACCGGATGGGATGCAGAGGGGATACGGACCGCATTGCATGATATCCGGAACGGTGCCATGCCCTGGATTACCGGTGCAAGCGGCGGGCTGGAGTATGATACGGTGTTGGGCGTGGATCCAATCGCCTCCTATTATTCCGACTGGGTCGTAGACAACGGCACATTCCGTACGATTAAAACCCTTAATTCAGAAAATCTTACAGTTGCATCTAAAACTGATGGCGGATCGGTAGGTCTTTCCCGGGCCTCGGCCGGACTCATGACCTCTTCATCTATGACGGGAGATTATGTAGCCTCCACGGAGAGAGAGAATTTTGAAGCAGTGATTGTCGGTCCGTCACGGGGTTGGAAAAATTACCGGCACCAGGCCGATGCCCTGACCATGTATACACTGCTCCGCCAGAATGGGATTGACGACGACCATATCATTCTCATGATCTATGATGATATCCCCACTGTTCCGGAAAATCCTCTTCGGGGAGATATCCACAATATTCCCAAAGGGCAGAATATCCGGTCCGGGGCCCAAGTGGATTACGCCGGTACAAACGTAACGGCCATGACGTTGAAAAATGTCCTGACCGGCATAAGAACAGCAACCACCCCGGTCGTTCTTGACAGCAATGAAGGCACGGATATTTTTGTATATATTGCAAGTCACGGGTCACCAGGAGAGATCATATTCGGGTACGGTCAGGAAAAATTTACCACAGAGGATTTTACCAATCTTACAGATTCGATGGACAAAAACCGCCAGTACCGGCAAATGGTCTTTTTCGTCGATACCTGTTTTGGGGAAAGTATTGCCACCAATGCAACAGCACCGGGTATCTATTACCTGACCGGAGCTGCCAAAAACGAACCCTCGCTCGGTGCAGTCTATGACATGGATATAAAACAGTGGCTTTCTGATGAATTCACCCAAAGCGTTATTAGTACCCTCAAGGCAGACCCTGACATCACATTCCGTGAACTCTATCCCGCATCATATAAGAAAGTGACCGGCTCGCATGTCCGTATGATCGATACGGGAAATTTCAGCCTTGACATACCGGTCATGAAATTTCTCAAGGAATGAGTGGCACGATTGTGCTGGTGAAGGCATAAATCTTTTTTTTAGGAAAAATTGAGATTTCAACCGTTTTCGCATCGTACCGTAAACGTGTGAACGCTAATTATCAGAATTCTGATAAAGAACCGGATACAATTCCAGAAAAATAAAAAATGTTTTTAGGCCGTTTTCAGCACGGACAATGATCAGTACAGGTATCGTAATTGTTCATGCATGTTGTTGGTTTACCGGTGCAGGCATTGTAATCTGACAAGCATGCATCCTTGCAATCTGAACATGCACACTCCATAATACATGTATTCATGCATGTTTGCGATTCTGCGATACAGTTCCCAGAGCCGCTCTGTTTGCAGGAATGTTCGGCATCTTTGCAATCGTCCTGACATATACCCAGGCAATAGCTGTTTCCCGGTTCCTGCACGTTGTTCTGCTGAGGGAATTCCACCGTAAAATAATGCACACCGGCAACAAAACTGCCAGCGATCGATAAACAAACAATAAACAGTATGAGCCGGAAGAGCGGCGATTTTTGGGAGTGTAGATCTGACATTATGAACCATCCTCACGAAAATATCATTAATTCATAGTTCGTGTAAATGAGATATAAAAGCCGCGAAGTTTAAATAACGCAGGGAAAATTTTAAGGTTACCCCGGCTCGGGACTTATTTTGTAAACGGATTTAAAAAAAAATTTACTCCACCTTTGCCCAGACATACGCAAATCTCTGGAGGGCAGTAAAGTGGCCGAAGATGCCAAAGAGAACCAGCATCCAGCCAAGCCAGGTGAGTCCGTAGAAACTGGCCGGGATAATAATATTGATGAGCCCCACGACAATGATCATGACGAGGCGGTCTGCACGCCCGAGAAGCCCGCCATAATACCTGCCAACTCCCACTGCCTGTGCCTGCGTGCCAAGGTAGGAAGCCATCAGGACACCGGTTAATGCAAACACTCCGATCGGCCACGGCACAAGTCCGCCGGCAAAGATACCGGTGATGATGAAGATATCCGCGTATCGGTCCACGGCATGATCAAGGAAATCCCCGCGAAGACTCTGGGTTTTCATTTCCCGGGCGACCGCCCCGTCCATTGCATCGCAGAACGCATTGGCTGCAACGGCAATAATTCCCCAGAGTTCCATGCGCAAAAAGAAGAAGATCCCGGCCGCTGCCGAGGCAACCAGTGCTGCGATTGTGAAGAAGTTCGGGGTCAGGCGGCACCGGATTGCAATGGCAACCAGCGGGTCGAAATAGACTTTTACATGGGATCGGTACTGGTCGAGCGTCATAATGCTGCCTCAATGAATCCTGAATAATCGAGAGTGCCAAAACCAGCCGGTAATTCGCCGCGAACAAACTGTTCGATCCGGTCGGCACACCAGGCTGCATTGCGTCCGGTCGTATCCAGCTCGAAAATATGGGAAGGATCGTGGTTTTCCACGGTCTCGATCAGGATGACATCCAGTGCTTCAGCTTCGATGTTCTCCCGTATCTTCGTATCCCGGTACTTCCGCTGGTGCAGGCGTTGTTTTAGTTCATCGGGCCGGCAGCGCAGAACGATGATACGGTCGCATGGCAGAAGGTGGGCAAAATGTCCTTCTACAAACCCGTCAACCGGAACAAACTCTTCGGCCCAGCGATCAACGTCTACGATCTGTGCATCCCGGTCTTCGTCTTCTCCAGTCACATAAGGTCCGATGGTACCTGTGAGGTGGACAACCGTATGCCCACGCTTTGAGAGCTCCTCCGCTATCATCGATTTCCCGGTACCCGGTGTCCCGGTGATGCCGCACATCATATCGCGTTGATCTCCCTGAGGAACAGTTCGTTCTCCCAATCTTCGCCCACGCTTACCCGGATATAGTGATCATCAAGACCGGAAAATGACCGGCAGGAGCGGACCACAACACCCTTTCGTGCCAGCTCCTCTACGGCTTCATCGCTCGTGTGCGGTGCAACATCGATCATGATAAAGTTCGCATCCGACGGAAGCACCGGGTATTTTATCTCAGCTGTAAAACGATCACGCCACCGTTTCACCTGGGCGATATACCGTTCGGCATGTCCGGTATCGGGAAGTGCTGCTGCTGCTGCTGCCGCCGATACCGCGTTGACCGTGAAGGGCGTTCCTGCACGCTGGTACCAGGGAGGCAGCCAGCGGGGAGTGAATGCATACCCGATCCGAAGCCCGGCGAGGGAGTGGACTTTTGAAAACGTCCGGCCGAGAACAAGGTTCTCGTGCTTCCTCATCAGCGGGAGGTAATCAATACCCGAGAATTCGACATACGCGTTATCGAGGAAGAGGAGCCCTTCGATCCCTTCAAGGATCTCGGCAACGTCATCGAGAGACGTTGCATTGCCGGTCGGGTTGTTCGGAGAACAGACAATGGTTATCTTCGCCTCTTTTGCCGCTTTGATCAGTTTTCCGGTATCCACCGAGAAATCCGGTTCCCGGGGTATGGTGACGACATTCGCACCCTGCCCCATTGCCGCAAGAGCATAGAAGGAGAAGGTTGGAGTGGAGATTGCCACCGTCTCACCAGGGTCAACGAGGGTACGGATGATCGTCTCGATCACTCCGTCCATCCCGACACCGGTTACGAAGTGATAGTCCCCGTAATGCGCCCTCAGGGCGTTCATGAGGACATTCACCCGTTCATCGGGGTAGCGGTTTGCAGTCCGGACAGCCGCTTCTGCTGCTTCATATGCAGCAGGAGAGAGAGGCTCGGGATTTTCATTACTTGCGAGCCGTGCGATCCGCTCGATACCGTACTCACGGGCGATATCCTCTGCCTTTTTGGCAAAGACATACCCGCTCTTCTTCTTATAGCATGACCTGACCAAGCGCTCCATCGATTACCCTGACCACACGGTCGATCTCTTCGTTTGTTATGACAAGCGGCGGGACAAGACGGAGGTTCCCGTCCGCTGCACAGTTTACGAGTACGCCCTCTTCGGCGCATATTTTCTGGATCTCCGGACATTTGTCACCAATTGAGATCCCAATCATCAGGCCCCGTACACGGGGATTGTACTTTTCGAGCCCTTTTTTGAACCGTTCACCCTTGACGGAAACTTCCGGCAGGATCTTCTCGATCACACCAAGGGTTGCGAGGCCCGCAGCACAGGCAACGGGTCCCCCGGCAAAGGTGCTCCCGTGCTCGCTCTTTTTAAACTCAAGGTCTTCGCGGGCAACGATTGCACCCATGGGAAAACCGCTTGCGATCCCTTTTGCAAGGGTCACAATATCAGGTTTGACTTTAGTGTGCTGGATTCCCAGCCACTTGCCGGTACGGCCCATGCCGGTCTGGACCTCATCAACGATCATGAGCGATCCGGTCTTGTCGCAGGCTTCCCGGATTCCCTCAAAGAAACTGTCCGGAGGTATGATGACACCGGCTTCGCCCTGGATCGGCTCGACTATAACACCTGCGGTATCACTATCGATCACTTTTTTAAGCCCTTCAACGTCGCCATATTCCACGAACGAGCATTTTATGCCCAGAGGTTCGAACGGTTCACGGATTGCCGGCTTGTGGGTTACCGCAAGAGAGCCAACCGTCCTGCCATGAAACCCGTGGACAAACGCCACGAACTTTTTCTTGCCGGTCCTGACCCGGGCAAGCTTGAGTGCCCCATCCGTTGCTTCTGCACCCGAGTTGGAGAAGAATGCCTTGTGCATTCCGGTAACCTCCACGAGTTTCTTTGCAAGTTCGCCCTGGTGGGGGACGTAATAGAGATTGGAACAGTGAATAAGCGAATGTGCCTGATCGCAGATTGCTTTAACGACTGCCGGGTGACAGTGCCCGGTGCTGCAGACAGCAATGCCGGCAACACAGTCTAGGTATTCCTTTCCGTTCGCATCCCATACTTTCGAACCTTCGCCTTTCACGAGGGCCATATCCCGGGAAAACGCAGGCATATAGTAGCGTTCATCGAGATCTTTATACTGGCTGGTTTTTTCCATTCCCATCACTGGACTTTCTTTTTTAACTGGTTTACTCGATTATTCGTATTCAATGGTTGCCGGGGGTTTTGCCGTGATATCATATACGACCCGGGCAACACTCGGGATATCGGCAGTAATTCTGGAACCGATTCTCACAAGATGCTCAAAGGGGATGTTGAGCGGGTCTGCAGTCATCCCGTCACGGGAATTAACTGCCCTGACTGCCACGATCCACCCGTGGATCCGGTTATCGCCTTTCACACCGGTGCCGAGACCAACGAGGGCGGCAAAGCACTGCCAGGGACGGTACTTCTCGACCAGTTCATCCTCGACAATCCAGTTTGCTTCCCGGATAACTGCAACCTTTTCCCGGGTTATCTCGCCAAGAATCCTGACCGCAAGCCCGGGTCCCGGGAATGGCATCCGGTGCTGGATCTCTGCAGGAAGGCCGAGTGCTCCGGCAACATCCCGTACCTCATCCTTGTACAGGTCGCGGATCGGCTCGATTACTTTGGAAAACTCCATGTGGAGCGGCATTCCGCCAACGTTGTGATGGCTTTTAATGCCCCCTTCGCTCTCGATCCGGTCCGGGTAGATTGTTCCCTGCAGGAGACACTTGGCCCCCTGTTTCCGTGCTTCCCGCTCAAAGACCCGTATGAATCTCTCACCAATCGCCTTACGCTTAGCCTCAGGGTCGGTGATACCCTTAAGTGCATCAAGGAACTCATCGCCCGCATCAACAATCTGCAGGTGAATGTTCCCAAAAACCGTCCGGATCCGTTCGGTCTCTCCCTTGCGCATGAGGCCGGTATCAATATAGATCGGAATGAGCCGGTCACCAATTGCACGGGCGGCAAGGGCAGCACAGACCGAACTGTCAACCCCACCCGAAAGTGCCATGACTACCTTCTCATTGCCGCTTGCGATCTTGATCTCCTCAATTGAGGCCTTAATGAACTTCTCTGTATTAACCATGATTCTCCATCAGGATTATCCTTATTTTGTCCTTTTATTTGCCCTGCAGGCCTCGACAAATCCAAGGTACGGGGGTGACGGGCGGGTTGGCCGCGACTTGAACTCCGGGTGGAACTGCGTTGCAAAGTAGAACGGGTGACCGGGCAGTTCAAGGCATTCCATGCGGTTACGGTTGGTTGCAGAAAACACAAGACCTGCCTTTTCAATATCCGCAATGTATTGCGGATTTACTTCATACCGGTGCCGGTGGCGTTCGATAATCTGGACCTCACCATATAGTTTCCGCGCAAGAGTTCCTTCCTTTAGGTCAGCCGTATAATCACCAAGGCGCATGGTACCACCGAGCTGGTCCACGCTTTCCTGTTCCGGCAGGAGCGCGATGACATGTGAACCTTCACCCATCTCCTCGCTTGTAGCATCCTCGATCCCGACAACATTCCGGGAGTATTCAACGACTGCAAGCTGGAATCCAAGACATAAACCAAGGAAGGGAATTTTATTCTCGCGGGCGTACCGGATCGCCTTGATCTTGCCCTCAATACCACGCTTGCCGAACCCGCCCGGGATTAAGATACCATCAAAATCCTTGAGCTGGGAGCATTCGAACCGTTCTGCATCCAGCCACGCGATCTTCACTTCGGTAGAAAGCGATCGTCCGGCATGCTTAAGCGCTTCCTTGATGCTGATATACACATCCTCGATGCCGTATTTGCTGACAATTGCGACCGTTATCCGGTTTGTATATTCTTTCGTAACCAGACGATACCATCCAGAGTCAACCTCACGCTGCTTGAGACCAAGGTGGGCAGAGAGGACATCGGCGATTCCTTCCTTTTCCATCTCCATCGGTACTTCGTAAATATCAGGGACCGTGGCTGCTGCAATGACTGCATTCTGGGGGAGATCGCAGAACGCCGAGATCTTGCGTTTTGTCCCGGCACTGATCGGCCGGTCACTTCTCCCGACAATGATATCTGCATGGAGTCCAAGTTCGCGAAGGGCCTTGACCGAGTGCTGGGTAGGTTTGGTTTTGAGGTCGCCCATCGAGTCTTCCGGGAAGAGCGTGACGTGGACAAGGATGTAGTCCTGCGCCGGCAGCTCGCTTCGCATCTGGCGGATGGCTTCAAGGAACGGCATGCTCTCAATGTCGCCAACAGTTCCCCCGACTTCGACAAGACAGACATCAGCTTTGGTCCCGTCCTTAAGTACTTCATCGGCAGCCTGCTGGATACAGGACTTGATCCGGTCTGTTATGTGGGGAATGATCTGGACGGTTTCCCCGAGGAAATCGCCCCGGCGTTCCTTTTCGATGACCGAGCGGTAAACTTTACCGGTGGTGATATTGTGAGATGCCGTGAGTTCGATATCGAGGAACCGTTCGTAGTTCCCGAGATCGAGATCCACCTCGCCGCCATCGCGGAGGACAAAAACTTCCCCGTGCTGCGCCGGGTTCATGGTCCCGGCATCAATATTGAGGTACGGGTCAATCTTGACCGCTGTAACCTGGTACCCGCGATTTTTAAGGATGCGGCCAATTGATGCCGCAGTAATTCCTTTGCCCAGCCCGCTCATCACTCCGCCGGTGATAATGATGTATTTCACGTGATCTCCCCGATTGCTCTATATTTTGCTCACAATACCTATTAGTGTTATCTTATTCGGAAGATCAGGTAAATCCGGGGATTTATCAGGGGAATTTCCTTAGCCTTAACCCCCCAGTGACGTAATCTCCCGTTGGGAGAGGGAGGCAGGGGAACAAAGTTAATCTGGCCATACATCAAAAAAATGGAGATATGAAACCTGAAAATCTGGTAAAAATCCTCATGGTTTTCTCCATACTGGTATGCTTTGCCCAGCCGGTGCTTGCGGCAGAGGAGACCCAGAAAGACGAGGCAACCGCATATTATAACCAGGCAGAAATTCTGGTCGTAAGCGGGGAATATGCCCGTGCAATAGCATTATTCGATAAGGCCCTTGCATCGAACACAACGATGATCCGACAATCGGATGCCCTGCTTTATACCTACCGTGATAAAGCATATGCCCAAATCCAGCTTAACGATTTCGAAAACGCCAGTAAAACACTTGATGCGGGAATTTCCGAATATGGCGGCGATCAGATGCTCTGGAACAACAAGGGTTTCGTTCTCTTTAAAATGGGGAGTTACCCGGATGCACTGACTGCATATAACCGGGCAATCCTGATCGAACCGAACTATACCGTCGCCCTCATGAATAAGGGAGATGTCCTCTACCAGATGGGCAGGTACAACGAAGCGGTGGATGCCTACAAACAAGCACTTGAAAGCGATCCGGGCAATACCTACGCAACGGAAAACCTGGTAAAAGCAGAAAATGCAGCTGGATCCTTATCAACGACGATGATCAGCGTGGTTATAATCATTATTCTCATTATTGCCGGCGGAGCCTATTGGCATCTGAAAATTCGGAAACCCGCAGATGAAAAACCGGCAAAGAGCGGAAAGAAAGAGAAGAAATAATTTTTTAGGGATCTCCCGTTTCTGGGATACATTCGTTTTTTGGGATCTGGACACGTGTCTCTTTTTGCTATCATTTCTCATTTTCAAAGAGATTACCTTTCTAAAAAATATTGAAAGACTAAGAGAATATGGGGGACATATTAATTCCAAAGAGAATGAGAAACATCTCTAAAAAAATTTAAAATGTACTAAAGGGGGGTTACTTATTCACGGTTACAGCAAAGGATGCGGTTGTCCGGGAGAGTAAGATTTTTTCACTGCCTGCTGTTGAAACCTCGCTTTCCATGAATGCAACCCGCCTGCCTTTTTTGATAACCCGGGCTTCAGCCATGATTATGCCGGTCTTTACACCCTTGATAAAACTCGTGGACTCCGATATTGTTGCTATTCCTTCGGATTTATCGAGCAGGGTATAGAGTGCAAGCGCCATCGCTTCATCAGCAAGCGCAGCAAGGAGCCCTCCCTGGAGCCATCCGACACCGTTGTGCATATCGGGTCGTACCTCCATCTTCAAAATGGCTTTTCCCCCGCCGAAACTGACTATGTCAATTCCCATCTGACAAAAAAAAGGGTTTGCAGAGCGTCCGGATTGGTGTATATGTTCAAGATATGTCATAATTCACTTCCTGAGTTTTATGTGGGAATGAATTAAGATTACGGTTGTTCAGAAAAAACACTCAGTTTCTTCCTTGTACCATAACCGGATGATATCTTTTAACAACTATAGGGTTATTTCCCACGTTCTTCAGCATCCGGTTACCATAATAGGATACCAAATATGAGGGATCTCATTAACGAGATCATACACTCTTAACACATTCCCATCATCATTCTTATTCAATCACAACATGATCTGATCAATATGCAGAACGATGCCGAAACAACAGAGATGCTAAAAGACCTCCTCTGGCTCAATGCTGTCATTGCAACCGAACTTATCCAGATAACCGAAAACACATCGGCAATCCTCCGGAAAACCACGCCACCTGAAAGCTGCATCCGCGAGCACCACGAGCTCAGGATGACAGCGCTGAAAATCGCTGAAAAATACCGGCCAGGTACCATGCTTGCCCAGCACCTCAGCCAGCACCAGTAATGTTATTGGGAAACTCCTCCCACAAGTACAGTACGCAATACGATAATTACAACATTCCGTGAAATACCCGCAATAATATTCTCCTGCACAATACTATCCAAGAGACCATATCCATGCCAGATCCGACCACCATCCCCCCATGCAGTCTCGTGATACCAGCATATAATGAAGAGAACCGTATCACGGATCTGTTTGATGCCATCGACCGGTTTGAGGGTGAACTTATCATTGTTTGTGACGGAAATGACGGAACGGCCGGAGTGGTCGAACGGATTGCCAGGCAACGTACGGATCTTGTTATCCGCTGCCTGAAATTCGATCACCGTCTTGGCAAAGGTGGCGGTGTCATTGAAGGTCTCCGCGCTGCCCGTGCACCCCTTGTCGGTTATTTCGATGCTGATGGATCGACCGGGATAGTTGAGATGCGGCAGCTCTTCTCTCATCTTTCAGATTACGACGGGGCTATCGGATCCCGTTGGGTATCAGGTTCCACCCTTACCGTACGTCAGGGACTCATGCGGCGCATAGAAAGCCGGTGTTTCAACATTCTCATCCGGGGCCTCTTCGGGTTGAAATTCTCGGATACCCAGTGTGGGGCAAAAGTGTTCCGTAAACAAGCGGTCGATTCCGTACTCCCGAAGATGGTTTCACGGGGTTTTGAATTCGATGTCGAACTGCTCTGGCGACTCAAAGATGCGGGATTTACAATTGCCGAGTTTCCGATTGTCTGGCAGAATAAGGGAGATTCCCGGGTCCAGAAACGGGATATGCTCCGGATGCTCAAAGGGTTGTTTGCAATCCGGTTTTCCAAAGGAACCGTATGATTCCCTCGTCACGTGAAGAACAGAAAAAAGAAGCATTCCGGCTTTTTGAGGATGGAAGATACCAGGAATCCCTCCAGTATTGTAATACCCTTCTCGAAACCGGCCGGGATCAGGCAATTGAGGTCCTCTCGGCTACCAACCTCTATTATACCGGCAAACTCGAAGATGCAGAGGTTTTTTTCAAGGATCTTGCCCGGAAGATGCCTGACTCCTCGTATGTCCACAGTTATCTTGCAAAAGTGCTGGAGGCACGGAGGGATGAGGGCGCAATCATCGAGTATGCAGCTGCGGTCCATCTCGATCCGACCAACCTGGATGCCTTGCGGAGTTACGCAGAATACCTCTTCTCGCATGGGGATTATCGTGGTGCGATTCCGGTTTTCCGGCGCCTGGTGCAGCAGGGTAAAAAACCGGAAGATGTAAAAAAACTGATCAGGACGCTGCTGGAAATTGGCGAAGCACAGGAAGCAATGAAAACCCACTCATTGATGGGAGTTGATACTTCTGCCGGCCACGAAGTGGTGGACGTGTTAGTCCATACCGGCGATTATAAAAAGGCAGCCGAACTGGCACTGTCTCTCTATCGCGAAACAAAAGATATGGTCATTCTCAGAAAATACCTGGATGCCCTCTCCCGGTTTGATATGCCCTCGGCCATCCAAGAATACAAATTGCAACTCGATGAACACTCTGATCCGGATATCCTTCTGGACTATATCCTGCACCTCAGGGAAAATGGCCGGTACCGCGAGGCGCTGGACGTTACCACCACGCACAGTTTTACATCCGAAATGCCGGTCTTCCGGCTGGTTGGATGTAACCTCCTTGCAGACATGGGAGAGATTACCGGAGCACAAGCGGCTTACGAACGGTTAATCACAGAAGAACTGGTAACCAAGAACGATTTGGATATTCTCGGGATTATTATAGCCACATACCGCCAGTTCCTTCTTGCCCACTTCCCGGTTAGGGTGGCAAAAGAGCGGTTTCTCGCAACGGTATCTCACGATCCCAATGCAGCTAGCCTGCTTGAAACTGCTCGGTTCTTCGAGAACATCGGAGAACCCGGGGAAGCCCGCTCATGGTATTACCGGGCGTACCGGGCCGATTTTATTACAGGCGGTCTTGAGTACGCAAAATTCCTCGCATTACGTAATGAGGACAGGGAATGCGAAAAAGTGATGCTGTATATCCTGGCAAATGTTAAAAAACGATCCGACCTCGGCAGAGTGGCATCGGTTATCACCAGCAAAAGCGGGAAAATGCATACCCTCCGGCGGTTGATGGACCAGCTCATTCGGAGGCTGGAGGAGAAACGCTCATCACTACATTCCGAGGAACTTGAATTCCTGGCGATTGCATATTCCATTGCAGCACACACGGCTCTGAACGAGATGGATTATGCAGGATGCAAGTACTGCTGCCTCTGCGGGATGGACGTGATGCCGGCCCACAGCCGGGAAATCCATCTGGTGGATTTCCTGAATCTGATGCAGGCCACTAAAGAGCAGTCAGTTGCCGACCGGCCGATCATGAACGCCGAGAAATCCAAAAAACGGGCTGCTGCAACACCACCGGCACCGGTTATCGCTGACCAGCTCGGGCTTACGGAAACGGAACAGAAAATCATCGGGTTCTTAAAATCCCACCGGACCGCAAACGAGATGGACTTGCGCCGTTTACTTGGAACACGGAGGGTGGTCGGGATTGTAAACCGGATCATACAGAAAGCAACAGCACAGGGACTCATAGTAATCGGGAAGAAAGGAGTTGGAGAGGATGGTGAGGTCTATGAATATACCGGAACATGAACGCATGAACAAACGGATGATGGAGAGCATCAATATCATCAACGCCCTGCGCAGGGGAACGGTTCCGGCAACCGGTCTTGAACGGATTGCAGTCGGGCTCGATGTCGAAGAAGGAGTCATCGCAAACCAGCTGGATTACGTTTCACAGGGGGGTGGCGACTTAAAGTTCATCAGGGGTGAGTACGGGAGCGGCAAAACGTTTCTTGTTGCCCGGGCGCTGGAGATTGCCCGGTCCAGAAAATTCGTGACCTCGCATGTCGTAATATCTTCCCAGACGCCGCTCCATAAACTCAAAGGAATCTACCAGCAGATCTGTGCAAACATTCGGACAAACGAAGAGGAGCATGCATTCAAAACCATCATCGACAACTGGCTCTTTGCCATTGAAGAGCGACTGGTATCAGTAAGCGGGGAAGAAATGCCGGATGCCGAACTCGAAGCGGCAACCGAGCGGGAGATAGAGTCGGCCCTCTCCGGTATTTCAGAAGTAAACTCAGCCCTTGCAGCAGCCCTTCGGACCTATTACCGGGCAAATAATGCGGGGGATTTCCAGCTTGCACAATCGGCACTCGGGTGGATTGCAGCCGAGCCGAACATTGGGAGGGATTTCAAGCAGAAAGCAGGCATCCGGGGTGATATCGACGATTCCATGGCGCTTATTTTCCTCCGGGGGCTTGTTGCCATCATTCACAGTGCAGGTTACGCCGGCATTGCAATCGCAGTCGATGAGATGGAGACCTCACAGGGGCTCCAGCGGAACCAGCGGGAGAAGGGTTACCAGACACTAGTCCAGCTCATCGATTCATTGGACCGGAACGAGATGCCACGCTGTTATTTCCTCTTCACCGGCACCCCTTCACTCTTTGATGGATCGCGGGGGATACGCTCACTGCCTCCCCTCTATGATCGCATCAGTGTAGTTCAGACCGATGCATACCGCAATCCCCGCCAGCCTCAGATTATCCTTTCTAAATTTGATACCGCAAAACTCGAACTGGTAGCTCTTAAAGTCGTAGATGTATATGCACAAGCATATATGGAAACCGACCGTGAGCGTGTTTCGCACCGCTTCATCCGGGCTATGATTAAGAAGATTACGACCAGGTTTGGTGGCAGGGTCGATGTGATACCCCGTATCTTCCTCAAGGAGTTTGTCGATGTGCTTGATAAGTGTGAACTCTATGAGAACTATAATCCATGGGAGACTTACGAGTTTGACGCAGAACATCTCAAGGGCGAACTCAAAAAGGAAGAAGAAGCGGTGATGGTTGTCAGGTTCTGATCCGGAAGAAGGAATGTTTTATTGTGGCAAAAACAGATGATACCCGGATGATTCGAGGAGGATTGCTGATCGTTGCGGTGGTGCTCATGTGCCTTTCAGTACAGGCTGCAGGAGCAGCAAGCGTCACGATTACAGCAATTCCACAGGTTGCACATATCGGCGATGTGATAACATTTAATGGATCTGTATCCGGTGTCCCGATTATCGCAGTCTACCTGTTTATTACTGGTAACGATCTCAATCCGAGAGGAGTCACACTGGATAATCTCAACACACCGGTAGGACAGGGACTCTATACAACGGCCCCGGTACGGATGACCGGGGGGGACTGGTCATATACATGGGATACATCGGTTATCCTCGGATCCTTAAAACCCGGGAACTATACCGTGTATGTCGTCCGTTCAACCCATGATCGTCTGATGTTCACCGAAGATGAATATGCATCAGTTGATATCCGGTTTGTGCCATCTGAGGTACCGACAACGCAGGTACCACTTGAGCCGGTCCTGGTATTAGGTGCACTCGGGATAGCAGGGTGCTGCGTAACAGTATCCCGCATCGGCAAAAACAGGCGTTGAACCTATACAAAAAAGTATTACATCCGTTGCCGTCGGATCCGTACCGACTGTGCGTGGGCAGACAGGCCTTCAGCATCGGCAATGGATTCGACGATATCCCCGATGCTCTCCAGACCTTCCCTTCCGATCAACTGTACGGATGAAGTTTTGCAGAAATGGTTGACATCGAGACCCGAGTATTGCCGTGCGTACCCTGCGGTTGGCAGGACGTGGTTGGTGCCGGATGCATAATCCCCGCAGGCAACGGCTGCGTAGGGTCCGACAAAGATCGAACCGGCATTTTTAACAGCATTTAAAACAGCAAAAGAATCGGCGACCTGGATAGAAAGATGTTCCGGTGCAATGAAGTTCGAGAGGGCAACGGCCTCATCGATATTATCGACAATAACAAAGCCGGAATTGGCAAGAGCTTTGTTGATAATCTCGTTCCGTTTTGCCCCGGTGGACTGCTTTGCTACCTCTTTTCCTACCCGGGCTGCAAACCCTTCATCGGTCGTAATCAGGATACATGCAGCATTCGGATCGTGTTCTGCCTGGGCAAGGATATCGGCTGCCACGAATTCCTCATCCGCACTCTCATCGGCAATGATAGCAATCTCGCTTGGGCCTGCCGGGAAATCGATCTCCGCATATTCCCGGAGCATCATCTTTGCAGCGGTAACATAGACATTACCGGGGCCGACAATCTTCTGTACCGGATCGATGCTCTCGGTTCCGAGCGCCATTGCAGCAATTGCCTGCGCCCCGCCAACCTGGTAGATCTCTTCAACACCGGCAATATCGAGTGCTACCAGGGTCAGGGGCTGGATAGGCGGCGGGGAACAGCAGCAGATTTCGGCAACCCCGGCAACCCGTGCAGGGACCGTACACATCAGCGCTGTGGAGGGATACGCTGCCCGGCCTCCCGGGATATAAGCTCCGATCCGATCAAGCGGGGTTGTCTTGACACCCAGCGTGATCCCGGGCTCGATCTCGTTTAACCAGAGGCGACGGGGGAGCTGGAGTTCGTGAAACTGGGTGATCCGGGCTTCCGCTTCGACCAGGCTTTCAATCACCTGCGCATCAGCCTGTTCATACGCAGCCTCGCGCATATCCTTGTCTACAAAAATATCGTCGAGACTGACTTTATCGAAACGTTCCGTAAGTTCGAGAAGGGCAGAGTCGCCCCCTTCATGCACTTCAGCAATAATTGCTGTCACTGCATCACGCACCGCATCGATCTGGGATCTCCGGCCGGATACCCACTGGTCAACATCCACCGCTTTCCACATAGCAGGAAAAAATCTGCAAGAAAGAATGTTAAGGTTTCGTCATCATAGTGAAATCCGGATGCGGAGACAAGAGAAAATAAGGAATCTGGGAAAAACCGGGTACGATAAAAATCGGACGCGGAAAAATGGTTTTCCGCGCCATCATCTGACTATTTCGGACGTTTCATCTTCAGATGTGCTGTTCTTGTGAAATGGCCTTGTTGTGTGCATGTGTCCTCTTGCATGGGTGTGACAAAGGGGACGATCAGTATGTTGTTCCCCCAATCATATAATATTTTTCATTTAACTTTTTAAAAAAGTTAACATAATATTGTTATTGAGAGGGCATGGAAAGTTCGGGGTTTTATGAGGTTCCTGATAATGTACCCATAATATAAATGAGGGAGAAGAATGATACCATTGTACGTTTTTTCCGTATTCAAACCCTGAATAGTAAGAGAATTCATACGGGAAATACTTGAAAGAAGGAACAAATTCCGAGGTATCTCCCGGAATTCATTAAAATATATTGGTTGACAAAATCAAAAAATAAATGATAATAGTTATACAGGATCAGCACACAAACTGGTTGTTCAAGGATACGATGTACTATGAGCAGTAAAACGACAAAACCAAACGCAATCATCATTCTTAGTATGATATGCAGCCTGTTGTTGATCTTTGCATTCGCAGCCGGATGTACATCAGGTACAACCACTACTCCCGCTGCAACCACTCCTGTAGCAGCAACACCGGTTGAAACCGCAGTTCCGGTATCTACAGTAGCAGCAGCCATTACCACCGAAGTCCCGGCACAGGCTGCCGTAACCGTAACCAGTACACCCACACCGGTGTATACTGCATCTGAAGGAGACCTTGTTGTCTATACGGCAGCATCCCTGACCGGGGCATCTTCAGCACTTGGGAAAGCTTTCGAAGCTGCGTATCCCGGGCATAAGGTCATATTCAACCTTGCAGGCACCCAGACATTAAAGGAGCAGGTTGAAGCAGGGGCGTATGCAGATGTGTTTATCTCAGCGAGCAACAAGTATACCACCGCGCTCAAACAGGAGAATTACTTCATCAACAGCTCGGTAAAGACGCTCTGTTACAACTATATCGTCGTCATTACTCCAAAGGACAACCCGGGTAACATCCAGTCGCTTTCAGATCTCGGTAAAACCGGAAAAATGCTTGCAATCGGGACAAAAGAGGTTCCGGTCGGAATCGCAACCAATGCCGTGATCGATAATCTTGCCAATTCAACCTATGGCCAGGACTGGAAAAATGCGGTCTATGCAAATGTAAAATCCTATGAAACTGCTGAGCCGGGTGTCGCCAATAAGGTAGCCCTTGGTGAAGTCGATGCCGGGTTCGTGTATGAATCCACGTACAAGGCAGCATCAGCCGGCACGTACAACGTTCTTACAATCTCCAAAAAGGATAACTATCTCCAAACCTACTCGATAGGTGTTCTCAGGGAGGGTACAAACAAGGATGTGGCAAACGAGTTCGAACAATTCATGCTTTCATCGGTCGGCCAGGGAATCCTTTCGGACTACGGGTTCACTCCGGCAGTCTAACCTTTTTTGCATTTTATTATGAGATCCCGGATTAAACTAAGGACAGGATAATCAGCCCATGAACCGCCCGATCGTTAATGCCGGGAAATTCCAGCGGCCACTTACCACAATCATCGCAGCAGTTTTGATAATAACCGTCACATTCTATCTTGCCGTTCCAGTACTGGCACTTTTCTTCCGGACAACTCCTGAACTTTTCCTGGAATCGCTTCAGAACCCGGAGGTTCTTTCCGCACTCTGGCTGAGTATATTCACGTCAGTCATATCACTGGTTATCGTTTTACTTGTAGGAACTCCATTTGCCTATTTCCATAGCAGGAATCAATACCCGGGCAGGATGCTTGTTGATACCATCATCGATCTTCCGCTTGTTCTTCCTCCAGCAGTTGCCGGTGTTGCCCTGCTCCTGTTGTACGGGAGATCTGGCCTGGTGGGAAAATATCTCTCCATGTTTGGAATTTCTATTGCTTTTACCACACTCGCCGTCATCATAGCACAGATCTTTGTTGCATCCCCGTTCTACCTTCGCCAGGCAAAATCCCTCTTCGAACAACTGGATCCGGCATACGAGAAGACGGCCCTGACCCTTGGCGCATCCCCCCTGCGTATCTTTGCTACTATTACCCTGCCCCTGACTGCAGGAGGGCTTGTTTCGGGGGCCGTTATGACATTCGGAAGGGCCCTGGGAGAATTTGGGGCGACCCTGATGTTTGCCGGAAACCTGCCCGGGGTAACCCAGACCATGCCACTTGCCGTTTATGTGGGCATGCAGGGAGAACTGAACGTCGGGATCACGGTTTCAATCCTGCTCGTCATCATCTCGTTTGCCATCATGATTGCAATACGGATTCTTGCAAAGAAAGAGGTGCGGAATGCTTGAACTGACACTCCGGAAAACACTGAGGGATTTTTCTCTTGAGGTTTATATGGAGGTCAGGCCCGGCAGGATCATGGCCCTGATGGGAGACAACGGGGCAGGTAAATCAACCATTCTGAACATGGTTGCCGGACTGATTTCTCCGGATTCCGGATCTATTTCCATCAACGGGACTATAATCTGCGACACCGCACATGGTATCAGCCTGCCGGTTGAGAAACGAAGGATTGGATATGTTCTCCAGAACCCGGCCGTTTTCCCCCACATGAGCGTTCGGGAAAATATCGCATATGGGCCAAAGGCTGAAGGACTTTCACGGGATGTCATTTCCGCCCGTGTCGATCACTGGCTTGAAAAACTGGAGATCCGGGATCTCGCCCAGGTTAAAGCCGGAAACCTTTCCGGAGGGCAGCGCCAGCGGGTGGCCCTTGCCCGTGCACTGGCAACTGAACCCTCGCTCCTGATGCTGGATGAACCATTTACTGCACTCGACGCAGACAGCATGCAATCGGTAAAGAAGTATATCCGGACGTTTGTCACGGAGATGAAAATTCCCTGCCTTATTGTTACCCACCGGGTTCTTGATTCAAAGGAGATTGGAGATCAGGCCTGCATTATGAGCAGGGGTAAAATGGAATGGGTGGGGAACCCGAGTGACTTCCCGTTATGTTCATGTCGTGATGTAACTGTTACTTCCTGATTTCCGATAATTTTAATAACCGTTTTTCCCCAATCAACATTGATATTGGGCACATACAATAAGGTATACGGGTTTTTTCCATGACACACCATTTTTTCCTTTTCGCTGAAACAATAGTTCAGGAACGACTTTCATGGATTGAGGTGATCCTGAAACACTATTTTATGAGACTGTCACCGGAAACCCTTCGTCATCCTTTGCAACAAAAAACACCGATTTTTTCCTTTTTTATCACAGGAGATGCACTATACAGTTTTACCGATAAGGAGACACTTCCCGTCTGGGATATCATTGCATCCCTGCCTTCGATCAGGATCCTCTGCGATCAGGAGGAACTTGATCTTCGCGGTATATCCATAGAGAATTTAAAATTGAAATATCCAGATCTGATATGCACCAGAAATAGTTATGCTGAAGATCAAAGAATATCGTTCTGGGATGATGTTATTGATTCCATCCATAAGCAGGATCCGCTTATCAACACAATTGGTTATCTCCAGATTAAGTCCCCATACATGTACAGATCAGGGCTCAATGCAATCCTCTGCCTCTCCTCTGCACTGAATCAAAATCTTTCCATTGAATACTATGCCTACCTTGATGGGATACATACCGGTCACCTCAATCAGAGACCTTCCGAATATAAGAACCTTGGAGAAAGTTTAATTAATCTCAGCCATCAGGCCAGTACAAAAAAGGTTCATTGTACATTTCTTGCATCCTCCCGTAGTGCAATTGCGAGGGGTTACGGCACATGGGACGACACGAAAGGTGCAGTAATCTCATCCTGCATGATAAAACCAATAAAAATCCGACCCCTCAACGAAATTGTCGACAGGTTTTATTCTCCTCATGTAATCTTCGGAGAAAATATTGCATCCATTGGAATTCATAAGGAGGTTCCCCTCATGGAAACAAAAGAGGGCAAAGATCAGGGTCATCCCGCAATTATCATCCTTATTACAAATAGTCCGTATGATACGGGAATTCCCCTCGGTGCCCTTACATTTGCATCTGCATGTGCTCATCGCGGTATTTTTACAAGAGTACTATTCATTGAAGATGGTGTATATGCAGTGTCCGGAGTACACAAAGTCAATCCAAACGATCAGTTTTACAATATTCAGGAAGTTATTGACTCCGCAGCATGGAATGAAAAACTGCAATTATTTGTTTTCCTGCCATCACTCAATAAGAGAGGTATTGTCAAAAACAAGAAACTCAATGCTGTTCTCGAAATCAATTCACCGGAATTTGCGCAGATGTTATTTTCCATATCGGGAGGAGAGTCTGCAGAGCACCAGAGAATCCTTTTCTTTTAGGAGACAGTTCAGGTGTCCAGAGATACTGCTGGTTTACCGGATTTATTTCTTCAATCCATCGATTGAGCATTTACATTGGTATCCGCATCCAAGGAGTATTTATATGATAACGCATTATTGTCTCAATGGGGATACAAATGAAGATCAGTGCACGAAACCAGCTTAAAGGCACCGTCAAGATGATCAAGAAAGGTCCGGTTAACACGGAAGTTGTCGTTGCCCTCCCGGGAGGACACGAAATTGTCTCGATCATTACAACCCATTCAGCAGAAAGCATGAAATTAAGAGAGGGAATGGGAGTTTACGCGCTCATGAAAGCCACCGAAGTCTTGATTGGTACCGATTAATTTCACTCTTTTTTCCGCAATCTTTGATCTAATAAAACCGGGTCATTAACAGAGCATCAAGATATTCTGAAGGGTATGCTCCTTTGTCCGGGTTGAACCAGACTTCGATGCTGAAACCGACATTCGGCAGAAAAATCATCAGACATAATATTTTTCGAAATCCTTCCCGAAAATCCTTATAATCTGCTTGATCTCATCATTAACGTTCAGGATGTGGCAACAGACGTTTTCATCAACA
>Ga0074198_1000287_pt1 | contig 62150 bp, 66 predicted proteins | sample EPASupsiteSAE323_FD_64527 | JGI IMG/M metagenome (GOLD analysis project Ga0074198, IMG submission 64527) | Bioremediated contaminated groundwater from EPA Superfund site, New Mexico - Sample SAE3-23 | ecosystem: Environmental > Aquatic > Deep subsurface > Groundwater > Contaminated ... | reverse complement strand
GTATTCCTGCAGCCTATCCCGGGAAGGAAGCAGCGGAGACACTAGGCTACGGATTTTTTCCGAGTCATAGCGCGCCTCGGTAGCTCGTACCGCTCCCAACGGCAGCGACATAGCCAATTGAACCTTTTCCGCCAGCAGAATAAATTCGCAGCTGCCTCCCCCCAGGTCCGCCACCAGGGGAGAACCATCCAAAGAAAGCCCGCCCTGGACCCCCCGGTAACTTAGCCGGGCCTCCTCCTCACCGTCGATTACCTCCACGGCAATTCCGCATACCTGGTAAGTCTGCTCCATGAATTCACAGCGATTAGCCGCCTCCCGCACCGCACTAGTAGCCACCGCCCGATACCATTCTACTCCTAATTCTCGAATAATATTAATAAAATCCTGCAGGCATTTTATCGTACGCTCTATGGCCGCCGGGTTCAGCACCCCGGCAGCATCCACCCCCTGCCCCAAACGAGTGGTGTTGATCTCCCGCCGAATGACCTCATAGCGGCCTTCTTCAACATCCGCCACCAACAAACGACACGAATTGGTTCCTATATCAATAGCAGCTTTCCGCATAATTAACCTCCCGGGGATTAATTAACCATTAAAAAAGGCACTTCTCCCGAAGTGCCTTTAATATTTTGTTTATGGACTGTTGCGGTTGCGCCGGCGCGGCTCCATTTTGTTCTTGAGGGGCTGCATGCGTTCATCACTCTCTTTGAGAAAACGAGCTATCTTATCATCTAGATTCCCACCCTGATTGGGCTGGGGTTTGTTGAAATTGCCCCCTCCGGAATAGTTGCCGCCCCCACCCGAATAATTTCCGCGAGGGCTGACGTTGCGGGGGGCCTCTTCGACCTTTCGCGGCGGTGCCGCTTGTTTGATGGAAAGACCGATTTTTTTACCGGCTACATTAAGTACTTTAACCTTAACCATGTCGCCTTCCTGAATAAAATCCTTGACATCGCGCACATAGGTATCGGCTATCTCGGAGATATGGACCAGTCCAACGGTCCCACCGGGCAATTCGATGAATGCCCCAAATTTGGTGATGCCCTGAACCCGGCCTTCAATGATATCCCCGGGTACAATATCCGCTTGTTCGATAGGCATAGAGATAGATGTCCCCCTCAAAAGATACTAGATTTATTGTATTCAAGAGAGGGTAAGTAGTCAATAACAATAATTCCGATTTTTCCTTATACGGAAGGGTTTGGACTGGGATTTTATGCAGGCAGGCCAGGTAGAATTCGTTAATTGGCAGTGACCTCAACCACGTAGCTTTCGCCGTCTTTGACCATTTTGAGCTTTTCCCGGGCTATTCTCTCCACCATTTCCGGTTTTTTGGCCTCTTTTAACTGAGCCTTGAGCTGCTGATTAAGCCTTTCCACCTGCGCTTTTTGCAGCACCAATTGCTCTTTTTGCTGGTCAAGTTCCCAGATGGTCTTGACCCGGGGGATGATAGTCACCATCATCGCAAAACAAACCAGCATAGCAAATATTCTTTTTAAAGGCTTGGCCTTACTCTTCATCCTCGTTGTCCCCTTCAAACAGACCCAGAATCTCTCCGGGCAAGACAATCACGACTTCATAGCCCTTGCCGCGGGCACGATTATAGAGAGTTGCCACGGTGCTGGCGCTGATCTGCAACTGCCGGCAAATCTCCTCGGTGCTCTTGCCCATTTCTTTAAGGACTACTACCTGTCTCTCCCGGAAACTAAGTTTGTGGGCTCCTCGAATTTCGATTTTCATTGCAGTGTCCATCCACAATTTATCCACAAACTGTGGACAAAATTAGTATACGATATCTTCGAGGTCCAGGGCAACAATTCCTGCAAAAAATATTATTTTATTGCTACAAAATTTTGAAATCTTACTCGGGATCCGGCGGAGGGCTCTGACGCCGGTGCATAAATCCTGAGCAAAGCGCTTTAATGCGGCTCCCCACCTGTTTAAACCATTGCGCCGCACCGGCCAGAATACGAACGTTTAAGTGGGCAAGATTGCTCAGCCGGGGATGGAATCTTGCGGATAAGGTGTGAAAGTAGAGCAGAATCCCGCTCAGCAGGGCAATTAGAATATAGAAGCGTATCTCACCCTGATTAATCCAAATCATCGCCCCAAAAACCATGATAATGATCAACAACCAGAGGAACAGGTCCATGAGATAGAGGCTGTACCTGCCCACCCGGGCTTGCCGGATAAAAAGCTGGTAATAATGAAAAATCACCCCGCTTATCAGCCCCAATATCAGGGTTAAGCCGAATGCCTGCAGCTGATTGGTCAGCTCTGCCAATTCTTCACCTCATCGCTCAATACTGATTGACAGCCGAGACAGGCCCCCATGATTCCATTTCTCCCCCTGCGTCCCCTTCCCGCTGCCAGCCGCTGGTTCTTTCCCGCTTATTTAAGCAGGCGATTTAGTATGCTCTTGCCGCGCGCCTTGATATCACTGCCCTGCTCCTTGTATTCCATGCTGCGTACATTGCCGGCCAGAGCCACCTTGCCCTGCTCCAGGTTCAGCATGGTTACATGCAGCCCTTCTCCCGCTATGGTCAGATAACCCAGTTCGCTTTCCAGGATAACCTCGTCCTCGTCAAAGGTGATCACGTTTTTGATACCGGCCAGCTGTACGTTCTGACGATTATGCATGATAATGCTATGTTCCGCCATCTCTCTAACCTCCTAGTTTAGTACAATCGTTATTACTAAACATATGCCGGCCAGCCACAACCTTATGACATAAAAAAGAGCCACTGCCTCCGCAATGGCTCAAAATAAAATCGCCCTACTAACGTAGGGCGAAATACTTGCTTATTCAAATTCTCATTCAATAGTTCGGTATAAATTCTTGGCTTCCGCCGCCTTAACATTCTCCTTGATTTCCAAAACCTCAACGGTGGTTTTACGTTCCCCAACCTGTATTGTTATGATATCTCCCTTTTTAACCTCACTGGATGGCTTGGCAACGCGGCCGTTAATCATGACCCTTTCGCTTTCAGCAAAATCCTTGGCTACTGTCCGTCGTTTGATGATTCGGCTTACCTTAAGAAATTTGTCCAGACGCATCTTAATCTACAGAATCTTTAAGGCCCTTGCCTGCTTTGAAGGCCGGCACTTTGGTGGCAGGAATATCGATTTCCACACCGGATTGCGGGTTTCTGCCCTTACGAGCCTTGCGTCCCCTGACTTCGAACGTCCCGAAGCCGACCAGCTGCACCTTGTCTCCGCCCGCCAGCGCTTTTTCTACGATAGCAAAAAAAGCATTAACTGCCTTTTCACTATCTCTTTTAGTTAACCCTGTCTTTGCAGCAACCCCTGCAACTAATTCCGTCTTGTTCAAAAAGCATTCCCTCCTACTCATAATCAGATTTTACTATGGCTATTCGCTATTCATTGCCATTTTCCTTTTTTTCAGCAAAAACATGTCGGTTGCTGCTTCTTAAGGCTAAAATCATATGTTTTCCACATTTTTTGTTTACAAGCCCTTGGCTTTGGCCTCGTCCCATAAGCGGTCCATCTCCTCCAGGCTGAAGTCGGCAAACTCTTGACCCGCTGCCTGAATGCATTCCTCTATATAATTGAACCTCCGGGCAAACTTGTTACTGGTAGCCTGCAGAGCGGCCTCCGGCTCCACTCCCTTAAAGCGCGCCACATTAACCAGGGCAAAGAACAGATCCCCCATCTCTTCCGCTATCTCCTCCGGTGAAGCGGCTTGCTGCAATTCGTCGACCTCTTCCTTGAACTTTTCCAGGGCGCCATCCACTACTGGCCAGTCAAAGCCGACCCGGGCAGCCTTTTCCTGCATCTTCTCCGCGCGCAGCAAGGCCGGCAGCATGGTGGGAATCCCCTCCAGCAACTGCTTTTTGCCCTCCTTCTTTTTAAAACCTTCCCAGCGTTCCAAGACATCGTTACTGGTAGTAAGTTTCAGATCACCGAAGACATGCGGGTGGCGCAGGATCATCTTGTCTTTCACTGTAGCCGCCACATCGGCAAAATCAAATTCGCCGGCCCGCTCTGCCAACGCGGCATGAAACACCACCTGCAAAAGAACATCCCCCAGTTCCTCCCGCAGCTTGTCCATGCTGCCTTCCTGAATGGCCTCAACCACCTCATAGCTCTCCTCAATCAGATAGCGCTGCAAGGAGTGGTGGGTCTGCTCCCGATCCCAGGGACACCCCTCCGGCGCCAACAGCTTGTCCATCACCTCAATCAACTCTTCCAAAGCCTTACCGTTTTCCACTACAAAAACCTCCTCGGGGAGTTTTTTTAGCCCTCTTACCTAGCTATTCGCCGGACCATGCCGAGGTCGAATTCCTTGAGCAGGAGCAGCAGGATGCCGTAAACGCTTACTCCTACCATAATCGCCAAGACAGTAGCGATGTGGGAGTTGATATCGTTGGCCAGGAGCCCCTGGTAAGAAATCCTCACCACTATGCCCATAACAACCGTCACCACTGTAATCCTTAACAAGCGGGCTTTTTCATATACTACTCCGGTTAGCTGCTTCAGATATACGATATTTAACAATGAGCCGACGGCAAAGGCGGCAACGGTGCCCAGCGCCGCTCCTCGAATATTCAGGGTGGGTACCGCGGTCAGTGAATAGTTCATAATCACCTTGATTACACCAACCACAATCAAGTGGCGCATGGCTATCTCCGGCCGTCCCAATCCCTGCAGTCCGGCACTGGAAATCTGGAAGGCAGCCATCACAATGCAGGCAAAGGCCATTACCTCCAAGGGCACCCCCACATGCGGGAGCTTGTAGAGCAGGTCGGATATGGGAAAGGCCAATACATAGAGCCCGACCGTACAGGGCAAGGCGATTATCATACCCGCCCGGAAGGCAAAGTTCAGTCGCTCATTGAGCAGAGCCCGGTCCCGGTTGGTCAACGCTTCCGATATGGCCGGCACCAGACTGGTGGCGATGGATACGGTAAATATGGTGGGCATAGCCACCAGCACCGAAGCCATCCCCGATAGCTGGCCAAAGAGCCCCATGGCCTGGGCATGTGTGTAATGGATGACTTCCAGTCTTTGCGGAACGATTACCGCATCCAGGACCTGCACCAACGGTATCACTACCGAACCCAGGGCTACCGGTACGGCCAGCCGCACCATCTCCCAGCCCAACTGCCGGGAGGTGGCACCGGAATACCTGAGCGATGAGCTATCGCTTTGCCTCTTCCGGAAAAAATAAAAGGAAATAAGGACCAGCGTGCCGGCTACCCCGCCCACCACGGCGCCGCCGGTAGCGCCGGCCGCGGCAAATTCCAAACCATAGGGAAAAAACATAAAGGCCAGTATCAAAACAGCGGCTACCCGGAATAGCTGCTCAACCACCTGCGAGACCGCCGTGGGCACCATGGATTGCTGCCCCTGAAAATAACCCCGGAATACCGATATCAAACTGGATAGAAAGATGGCCGGGGCCACGGCCATGATGGGATAATAGGCTCTCGGTTCCTTAAGTATGTGGTTGGCAATAAAGGGAGCCGCCAGCATCACCGCCACGGTCAGAATGAAGCCGAAGGTAAGCAGTATCAGCAGAGACACCCGGAACACCTTGCGGCTGTCTCCGTTATAGCCCTGGGTTTCTCCCCGGGAAATCAGCACCGAGATCGCCACCGGCACCCCGGCCGCAGCCAGCGTCAATATAATAGTATATATGGGATAAGCCATCTGATAGAGGGCCATCCCCTCATCGCCGATTTCGCGGGCCAAGGGTATACGGTAGATAGCCCCCAGTATCTTGCAGATACCGCCGGCGATGGCCAATATCATAGCCCCCCACAGGAAGCTCCTCTTCTTCTCCGCCATCAAAATCCTCCCCACACCATGGACCATATTATATCACCAGGGGGTTCAATTTAACACAGATGGACACAGATGCAACACAGATACACACAGATTTTTATATACAATGGCATTCATAGTATTTTTCATCCAGCGAAGCAGCCAAAACGGTATGATGGGGAAGATTGCTTCGCTGCGCTCGCAATGACAGGGCGGGGTGTGCCCCAAATGTAATCTGTGTCCATCTGTGGCTAAATCTGTGTTCATCTGTGTTAAATTCGTTCCCCGTCATCCCATAAAAAAAGCGATCTTATTGCAGAATAAGACCGCTTGATGCTTACTTTGGTTTAGATCTAGGGTTCCATTTGTTTGGCCAGGAAGCCGGCGGCGGTTTCCGCCAGTTTTACTTCCAGGTTGCCCAGCTTGACCCCGCCGTCCTTGCTGACGATAATAACGGCGCCGATGGGGTCGCCCTGCGTGATGATCGGTGCTATCACCTGGCACTTAATGGTGTATTCCCGGTCATCCAGCTGGATAACGTGGACATCCTCATCATCACCGGCCTGGAGGTCGTTCATAATCAGGGTGCTTCTCTCCTCCAAAGCGCGCTCTACCGCCTTGCCGATCGGCTTGGTCAAAAATTCCCGCTTGTTGGCTCCGGCCACGGCTATAACCACGTCCCGATCGGCAATCATGGATATATGACCGATGGTTTCATTGAGCGAATCGGCGTATTCTTTAGCGAAATCCCCCAGTTCGCCGATGGGGGAGTATTTCTTTAAGATAACTTCACCTTCGCGGTCTACAAAGATCTCCAGAGGGTCACCCTCGCGAATACGTAAAGTTCTGCGGATCTCCTTGGGAATGACTACTCTGCCCAGATCGTCTATACGTCGAACGATTCCTGTTGCTTTCAAATGCATTTATCCCTCCTTTGTTTGAAAACTTCAAATGGTGGTTTTCTTTCTCAGTGATAGTATATAACTCAAAATCCCCTTTTATTCACTTATTGCCATCTCGCGCGGAAAATTTTGATACATGTCGCTCCCAGGGCATTTCGAGCCTTTTCTGCTCCAGGGGTTTACCAAAAAATTGCCTCGGTTATAACGATTATCTCCCTGGCCGGGAATAATTAGTCCTTTTATTCATAGATATATAGTTTCTGGTGAAAATAAGCCGACAGACATTCATTTACTTGTCTAAGCCCTAACTGGTCAGGTGCAGCATATGTTTTCATAAAATATTATGGAAGGAGATTTCAAGTGAAATTAACCGACTTCCAATTATTCTGCATACTTTTGCTAATGGTAGCTCCGGTTGCCTACTTGGAAACGCCCCATACCCTGGTGCACATTCTCTTCGCTAATTCATGGCTGGCGGTAATTACTGCTGTTATACCCGGTCTGCTGCTAATACAAATGTATTATTACATTATTACCAAGAGCGGACGACCTTTTCCGCAAATGCTGGAGGAACACCTCGGCAAGGTTGCCGGCAAGCTGCTGGGCTTGCTGTATATCCCCCTGTTTATTTTGGTCTGCAGCTATACCCTGCGCCTTTTTATAGAATTTATGAAAATGAACGTACTGCCCGCCACCCCCATCAGCGTCTTTATCGGCGTGCTGTTATTGGTATGCTGGGTAGCTATTAAGGCGGGGCTCGAAACCAGTGCCCGGGTGCTTGAGATAATCACTATTATTGGTTTAACTTTCGGATTGATCATTGTTTTGCTGGCCCTGGCCAATAATTTTCACCCGGCGCGGCTGCTGCCGATTGGGTATCTCAACTACCGCTCACTGGGACAAGGTACCCTGCTGGTCGCTTCTATTGTGGGCAAGCTTATGCCAGTGTTGGCCCTGGCCTTTTTTATTGACGATAAGAAGCGCTCACTGGGAATTATGCGTTGGGTAGTGCTTGTCTTTATCCCCGTCATAACTTTAAATACTATGGCGATAATCATAACCCGCGGTATCATGCCTTCTTTATCCCAATCCTTTCCGGTTTTCAGCATGGTACGACTGGCTAGAATAGGCGCCTTCATTCAGAATGTGGACATATTTTTTATCGGCGTATGGATCCTGGGCATCTTCGGCGCGGTCACCATACCCTGGTTTATGGCATGTTATACCACGCAGCAGGTCTTCGGTCTGAGAAATTATCGTTTTGCCGCCGCCCCAACCGCCATGACAATCGGGATTTTGTCCATAGTGATCAGCAGAAATAACCTGGAAGTGGTTATTTGGAGCCAAAAGATAACTCCCTATGTATATAGCTTTTTCTTTATCGTTATTCCGCTCTTGGTATTTCTCGTGACCTTGTTCAAGCCGATGCCAGCCAGTAAATCCGCCGACTCAGGCGACCTGGCCAACCCTACTTCTGCATAAAGCGTCGGTTTACGGCCAAGCTATAAATGATTATTATCAGGGGGCTACCAATGCGGTATTTAAGCCATAAAAACAATTCACCGGCGGCAGCCGGCGCACCGAGTGATCCCATTCGGGAGCGGCTCTCCCCGCATTTGCAGGAGAACCTTGATCAATTGCAGATGCTGCTGCAGGGATGCTCCGATGCGGTAATAAAGGAGTTCAAATTCGGTCAGCCCTCAACCCGCGGCCTGATGCTCTTCATTGACGGTCTGAGCGACAAAAAGGAGATTGAAGCCAATCTGCTCAAGCCGCTGATGCTGGAACTGAATATGCAGGAGCAGGGCGGAGAACTGGAAGGTCCTGATTTATTAACGTTTATTCAGGAGCAGGTGCTGCCCCTGGCCGACCTTAAACCGGTGGAGAGCCTGGAGGAGGTATGTCATCATGTAACGTCCGGCGACACGGTGTTTTTGATCGACGGCTACACCAGCGGTCTGGCCTCGGGTACTCGTTCCTGGCAAGGGCGACCGGTGCAGTCTCCGGAAAACGAGATCGTGGTCTTCGGCCCCAAAGAGGGTTTTACGGAAACCCTGCGCTTCAATACCGCTTTACTGCGGAGAAAGATCAAATCAACCAGCTTGAAGATCGAATCCATGGTATTGGGCAGGATAAGTAAAACCGATATAGCGGTTTGCTATATCGAAGACATCGCTCCCCCGCAGTTGGTAGCCGAAATCAAAAAGCGTCTGTCCGCTATAGATATTGATGCTATCCTGGATACCGGCTATATCGCTGAATTGATAGCCGATAACAAATGGACTATCTTTACCCAGACCGAACACACGGAAAAACCTGATAGGGTTTGCGGCGCCATGCTGGAAGGCCGGGTATGTATAATGGCGGACGGGACCCCTATGGCCCTGGTAGTACCCGTCGCCTTTCCCGAGTATATGATATCCCCGGAGGACTATTACATTCATTTTATACCGGCCTCCCTGTTTCGCATGCTGCGTTTTATTGCCTTTTTTATTGCTTTGCTGATGCCATCGCTCTATGTAGCTATCATCACCTATCATCATGAAATGATCCCCACCCCGCTGCTCTTGACCATAGCCGCGACCAGACAGGGGGTACCTTTCCCGGCCTTTGTGGAAGCCCTGCTCCTGGACGCTACCTTTGAACTGCTGCGCGAGGCCGGGCTCCGGCTGCCCCGCGCCGTCGGTCCCGCCGTCAGTATTGTGGGCGCCTTAATTATCGGTGACGCTGCGGTCCGGGCCGGGCTGGTCTCCACCCCCATGGTGGTAATAATCGCCTTTTGCGGTATCGCTTCCTTTGCTAATCCTTCATACAACGCCAGTATCATCATCCGCGTCGTCCGGTTTGGTTTTCTATTTGCCGCCGGGGCCTTAGGCTTTCTGGGGATCATCCTCGGCCTGATCCTGATGGGGCTACGCATGGCCAGCCTGTCCTCTTTCGGCATGCCCTATCTAGCGCCAATAGCTCCCTTCAACCTGCAGCAAATGGGTGATATCATTATCCGGCGGCCCTGGTTCACCAACCGGAAGCGTCCCTATCTGGAAGGCATGAAAAATGAGATTCGTCAGGCTACTGACCATAAAAAGGAAGGCGACCAGTGAAAAAACTTCTGCTGTCATTACTGATCCTGCCCGCCTTGTTGATGCCCGGCTGCGGAACCGTCGAGATAAACCGCTCGTCCATCCCGCTGGGATTCGGAGCTGATTACCGAAACAACAGAATAATCTTTACCACCCAGATCGCCATTCCCTCTTCGCCCAGTAAAGGTAGCAGCGGTCCCCAGTTTATCGTACAGTCCAGCAACGGCGCCACCGTGGCGGAAGCAGCCCGCCGGGTGTCGCTGTCCAATTCACAGTACCCCCTGTGGAGCCAATCCAGCATCATGCTCTGGGGAGAAGACCTGGCTCGCTCCGACTTGGCCCTTTTTATGGACTTCGTTTCCCGCAATCGCTTTGTTCGCAAAAACATTCCGGTGGTGGTAACGCATAATGCCACCATCGAAGAGATATTCAACACCAAACCGATAGCTACCCCCTACACCGCTATCGCGATCAAGGACCTGCTGCAGACTCAGCAAAACGAATTGGGAATATATACCCCGGTAACTCTGGGGGAAGTAATCAGTAGATTCTCCGCGCCGGGAATAGAACCGGTCATCCCCATGATTACTCTAAAAAAAGATAAAGCAGGGCCGCAGCTGCTGCTGCAGGATATGGCGGTGTTCAGAGGACGTAGAATGGTAGGTACCCTCAATGAAAAAGAGAGCCGCGGTTATCGCTTATTGAGCACTAAGATGATCCAGGGGGGGTTGTTTACTATCCCCAATCCCCGGGAACCGGGAAAATGGGTAACCCTGGAGCTATCACGCTCGATCGCCCGGGTCACCCCACAGATTACCGGGGGAGATATAGTAATGAAAATAGAAATAACCGGCGAGGGCAACTTCTACGAGCAAAGCGGTACGGCTCAACTTTTCACTCCCCCAATTTTCATGCAATTACAAGGCGCGGCTGACCGTGAACTCACCAGTCAGGCGGCCACTTGCATCGCCAAGGCCCAGGCTCTGGACAGCGATATCCTGGGTTGGGGGACCCTGGTTCACGCGGCTTATCCCCAGGTCTGGAAAGAGATCAGTCCGCAATGGGAGCAATTCTTTCCCGAGGTCAAAAGCGACATCTCCGTAAAGTTCAATATACGGCGCAGCTACCTGACCGATCGCTCATTTGTCTTCCGGGAATAGGGGGGACGCTTATCATGCTATGGCTGCTGCTCTTAATAAATTTGCTGGCCCTGATCAGTGAAGCTCCCTTCCTGATAAATGGCCGTATGTACCGGGAACTGAGCGTTTTCATGGCCTTTTTCATGATTGCGCTCTATTGCAGCCTGGCCTTTTACTTTCACTGGCCGCTGCAGGAGCCTTTTAATGCTCTGGTTTCCTATGCATATGCTCCCAGGGGGCATTAAACGGAGGCTAACGGTGGCTAAACGCTTATTAACGCTAACTTTATTGATAGGACTGGTGCTCTGCGGCGGATGCTGGGATCTGCGGGAAATCAACGCCAGTGTGTTAGTTTCGGGAATCGGCATAGAGCTGGACGAGAGCAACCAAATAGCCTTTACCGCACAATTACTTCACATAAGCGCCTCGACTGAAGCCGGCTCGACCCAGACGCATCCCACCCTGGTCCGGGCGGTTGATCGTGGTGTGGCCAGCGCCGCCCGCCGCACCATGCTCTCCTTGTCACTGGTGCCGGAATGGGCCCATGTGAAAACCTTCTTGCTGGGTGAGCGCCTGGTGCGCCAGGACCTGTCGCTCTGTATAGATTTTATGACCCGTAACCGCAATATCCGGCCCGACACCAACCTGATGGTGTGTGCCGGCGATACCCCGGAGGAGGTTCTCGGCTCTCAGCTCCCTCAGGAAAACAATCTGGGCGCGGGCTTAAAGGATATGCTGCCAGCCAGCGAAAAACTGTTGGGTTACTATGTCCCGATTACCATAGAAGAGTTTACCTACCGCTTGAGCACCCCCGGCATCGAGCCCGCTGTCCCGCAGGTAAAACTCATGCCTGAAAACTCGGGATTGACTGGCGTGTCATCTCAGAAAATGCAGCCGACCTTGTCGGGTATGGCAGTTTTTAAGGGTAATAAAATGGTTGGTTCGCTGAACGAGTATGAAAGCCGGGGCTATCGCTGGTTAGCTTCCGCTGCCAGGCAGGGCGGTTTCCTAACCATAAAATCACCCACCAATCCCCGTGAGGCCGTGGGTCTGGAAATTATTGGTTTTAGCCGTAAAGTAAAACCACAAGTGAATGGAGATAATATAACCATCAATATAGAGGTTAAGGCTGATCTGGGTTTTTATGAACAAGACGGCACCGGAAACCTGCTTACCCCGGCCATGAGCAAAAAGCTGGAACAAGCGGCCAATCAAGAGATAAAGCGTCAGCTCACCGCCTGTATCAGCCGCTCACAAGCTCTGGAAAGCGATATCTTGGGATGGGGTCAGGAGATAAAGATTTATCATCCGGCGGACTGGAAAAGGCTCTACCCCCGGTGGGGCGATATATATCCATCAGTATCGAGTAATGTCCAGGTGAAATCTCAAATCACCCGCTCATATTTGGACAATAAATCGTTCAAATTCCAATAAGGTCTTGATAGGAGCCCGATATGAACACACCTATATTCTATATTATGCTGCTGTTTGTATTGCTTTTTGCGGTGCTGGAAGTCAAACCGCTGATAAAAAAGCGGATGTTTCGCGAGTTGGTCGCCGCTTCACTTATATTGTTATTGGCGCTGGGCTATGGGACCGATCTGGCCATGGATTGGATGAAGCTGCCCAATCCAAGAGGATTAATTACCGTAGTTGCGCCACTATCCCAATCATTCGAAAAGACTCTGCAGGTAAATCAATAATAAACGAGGACATATTTATGGAAAACCGACCGATATCGAGTCAACAATTGGCCGCTATGACCTTCCTGCTCCTGATCGGCAGTGTGCTGGTCTATGTGCCGGGAAATGTCGCCGGTCAGAGCGCCTGGATAGCTACCCTCTTGGGATCACTCCCCGGCCTGTTGGTGCTTTATGCCGTTTTAAAGCTGCAGGCTATGTTTCCGGAAGATAGAATCACCCAGATCAGTACCCGGGTGCTGGGCCAGATCCCGGGCACCCTGCTCAATATCCTGTTCTACTGGTCAATTTTCATATATGCCGCCGGTCTGATGTATGAAATAGTCGTTTTATTGACCATCATTTATCCCGCTATCCCCAGCCCGGTTTTGTCTTTTCTCATTATACTGACATGTGTTTATTGCCTGTATCTGAGTCTGAATATTGCGGGACGGCTGGCGGAATTGTTTCTCTGGATGTGTCTTTTTTTTATCATTATCGGAATATTATTTTCCCTGCCTCTGGTGGACCTGGTAAAATTAAAGCCCCTAATCGAAGCCTGGAAGCCCCTCGTAGCCGGGACCGTGTATAGTGCCGATTGGCCCTTTGACCTTATGGTCATCTGGGGTTTGTTTCTTCCCCTGGTATCGGGGATAAAAGAGAATGGTAAGAAGATATATGCCTGGTATCTGATCAGTGCCGTTATTCTAGTGATCCTGGATCTCCAAATCCTCTCCATCCTCGGTCCGGAATCAACCCAAAGCACCCGTTTCCCTTTATTCGAGATCTATCGTTTGGTTGGCTTCGGAGAATTCCGCCGCCTGGAACTGACCTTCCTGGTGCTCTGGCTGATTTCCGGCATCGCGCCCATCGTATTCCTCTATCAGGGATTGAATTTCATCATGCAGGATATATTGAGGCTTAAGGACTACCGACCCCTCATTCTGCCCACCGGATTAGTTCTGGGCATATTGACCTTATATATGTTTCCCTCCGATATGAGATACATGGCGTTGGGTTTCAAGTATATTCCCGCCTATACCTTCCCGATCAATCTGCTGTATCCGACCATAATCCTGGCGGCGGCAATAATTCAGCAGAAAAGGGCCAAAGCTAAATCAAATCCAGGATCTGCCCCAGGCCGTCCAGGGAAGACGGGCCTTCCAGAGACAAGACCACGCTAGACGCTCCCATTTTCTTGATGCGAAAGCCCTCGGCCTTCTGATTGAAATCAGCGGGGAGGCTGCGGCCCAGGCTAATCTCCACTTCCTTGCCCCGCCGTCTAAGGGCCTTGATCTCTTTATCCCGGGCCTTCACCCGCAGGGCGGATATCTTAAGAAAATTATCCACCGGAAGCGGCATAGCTCCGAAACGATCCAGCATCTCAGCCCTTATCTCATCGATTTCCTCCAGTTCGGCGGCCAGCAACAATCGGCGGTAGATACGGATCTTGGTCCCGGAATCCGGAATGTAGGAATCGGGGATATAATAATCCACGTCAATATCAAACTGGGTAGAAACCTCTTCCCGCGGGCTCTCTCCCTTCAATTTGGCCGTTTCCTGCTCCAATAGACGGCAGTACATATCGAAGCCCACCGCATGAATGAAGCCGTGCTGCTCCGGGCCCAGAATATTGCCGGCTCCCCGGATCTCCAGATCGCGCAGGGCAATCTTCAAGCCGGAACCCAGTTCATTGAATTCCCGAATGGCATTGAGGCGCTTCTGGGCGGTCTCGGTTATCACCTTGTCTGGCCGGTAGCAGAGATAGGCGTAGGCCACCCGGCTGGAACGCCCTACCCGTCCGCGCAATTGGTACAGCTGGGCCAAACCCATCTTGTCAGCTTCGTCAACTATTATGGTATTTACATTGGGCAGATCCAGACCGGATTCTATGATGGTGGTACACAGAAAAAGCTGAAAACGGTTGTTCATGAAATCCAGCATGGTATGGGACAATTCCTCCTCCGGCATGCGCCCGTGCCCCACCCCGATCTTTACTCCGGGCAGGAGTTCCTCCAGGCGAGCCTTCACCCGGTGAATATCCTCGATACGATTATGTACAAAAAATATTTGACCGCCCCGCTCGATCTCATGATAAACCGCCTGGGCCAGGATTTCCTCATTGTACTCCAATACATAGGTGGTAATCGGATAACGCTCCGGGGGCGGCGTCTCAATTACTGACAAATCGCGCAGCCCAGTCAGCGACATATGCAGGCTGCGGGGAATGGGAGTGGCTGACAGGCTGACCACATCCACCAGTTCCTTCAGGGCCTTGATCTTCTCCTTCTGGGCCACGCCGAAGCGGTGCTCCTCATCTACCACCAGGAGCCCCAGGTCCTTGAACTGGATATCCGCCGAGAGCAGGCGGTGGGTGCCGATAACTATATCCACCGCACCCTTCTTGAGATCATTTATAATCCGCCTCTGCTCGGCACTGGAACGGAAACGGCTTAAGACCTCGATGCCGGTCGGGTAATCCTGAAAGCGTTCGGTAAAGGTCTGAAAATGCTGCTCGGCCAGTACGGTAGTGGGCACCAATACGGCGACCTGTTTGCCGTCCATTATCGCCTTGAATACCGCCCGCATAGCCACTTCGGTTTTGCCATAGCCCACATCGCCGCAAATCAGGCGATCCATCGGCCGGCTGGATTCCATATCGTTTTTGATATCTCGAATAGCCTTTAACTGATCCGGCGTCTCATCAAAAGGAAAATCATGCTCGAACTGCCGCTGCCAGGGGGTATCCGGCGAAAAGGTATAGCCTTCCCGCGCCTGCCGGCCAGCATAGAGCACCAGCAGTGTCTCCGCCATCTCCTGAATCGATTCCGCTACCTTCTTCTTGGTACGCTCCCACTCACTGCCGCCCAATTTGGACAGGCGCGGGGATTTATCCTCCGAGGTAGTGTATTTATACAGATGGTCCAACTTCTCAATGGGCAGATAGAGCTTATCGGTTCCCGCATATTGCAGCAATATGTATTCGCGGGTCACGTTGTCGCTCTCCACATGGGTAACCCCGCGGAAGATGCCGATGCCGTAGCTCTCATGCACCACATAATCGCCCAGCTTGAGATCCTCCAGAATGACCCTTTCCTGGCTCCGTTTGCGGGTCCGGGCTGCCTTACCCCCGCTCTTGCCCCAGATATCCTTTTCGGATACCAGGGCCATCTGCAGGGTCTGACTGATAAAACCCTTCTCGATCACCCGGTTGCTAAGTATAACGCCAGTAAGATGGTTATCGCTGAGATCGCTTTGCAAACGCTCGCGGGCCAGCTTGCTCCGCACCGCTACCTCAACCTGGTAGCCCTTCTGCTGCCATTCCCCGATACGGGAAAAGAGCAGTTCGTAGTTACCGTAAAAGGTCTCCATCTCCTGCTGGGAAACATGCTCCAGCAGAGCAACCTTGACCTGAGGTATATTACCCGGGAAAAAGGAATGATAGATAACCCCATGCCGGACCAGGGCCTCCGAAAGTTTTTCACGATCAATCACCGCTAGTTCGCGCAGGGCCTGGCCTTCCTTGCCCGCTTCCCGCAGCAATTCCCGGTAGCGTTTGGTATTCTGCTCCAGCTGACGGTAAAAATCACGGGGTTCGTCGAAAAATATGGCAGTATCGCCAGGCAGGTAGTCCAACAAGTGAGAATCCAGGGGTTCCTGAGCCAGTTCGTCGGCGGGGAACACCTGGAGCAGGGCACAGGCCTGGCCGGAACGCTGGCTGTCAATATCAAAACGGCGGATGCTCTCGATTTGGTCCCCGAAAAAATCTACCCGGTAAGGTTCCTTATGGTTTAGGGGATAAACATCCAGGATGCCGCCGCGCAGGGCGAACTCGCCGGGGCGGCTTACGGTATCGGCCCGGGTATAGCCGCTGGCGACCAACTGCCGGATGATTTTCTCCACATCCCTTTCTTCCTCGACTCGGAGGGTCAGCGCCGACGCTTTCAGGCTATCCGGGGACATCATGGCAAAAGTCAGCGCAGCCGGGGTGGTAATGATTACTCCTCGTTGATGCGGATGCTCCAGACACTCCTGCAGGGTAAGCACCCGGTTGATCTCAGCGGAGGAGTAGTTTTCCTTCACAAATACCAGATCGCGGCCGGGAAAAAGGAATATGCGCTCGCGCTCCACCAGGCTCCCTAGATCGCGGACTAAATCATAGGCCTTCTCTTCTCCCGCCACCAGGCACAGGAGCTTGCCGGGCAGGCTGGCCAACAACTCGGCCAGGAAAAAAGCCCGGGCCAAGCCCGACATCCCAGTGAGCAAAACATCCTCGCCCCCGACTAGCAAGCGGGGTATCTTATCCAACAACTCACGGTTCAATTCGCCATTCCTCCCCACAACCAAAGGTGGACGCCGAAAAAATCAGCCCCCACAGGTGATAAATTTAGCCACAGATTGCCACAGATGAACACAGATTTTAATCACTATGGCTTCATGAATTGTTCCTAAATCAGAATCTAATTGCCTATCAGAAAATTATTTATCTTGATATTAATATTAAGATAAATAACAAAACAGAATCGGCAAATAAAATGCTGTTTTATTGCTTATCATGAATATAATCTGTGTAATCTGTGTTAATCTGTGGCAATAAAATCGTAACCCTATGTTTAGTTATAAAAGTGCTGGGTGGTCATGGTGGTGTTGTCGTACATGCCGAGCTCGCTGGCGCAGTCATCGCAGACCCCCTGCAAACCGATGGCGCCTTCGGGTCCATCCACCTCGGTACTGTCAAATACCTGCTGGCAGTATTCGCAAATGTGATAGACTTTGATCATGTTCCCGCTCCTTTAGGTCTTTTTGAATATTTTCCCTAAAGCAGCCCTTTAATATACCACGACACCCGCGTCATACTAGTACTCTGTTAAAGCTAATTATATTCGTTCATCGCCTTGACTATGCCTTGCGCCGCCCAGTATTCCAGCCGGTCGGCCGCTCCGTTTATCATAGCCTGCACGGTTTCCTTCTCTTCCGGGCCAAAGGTCCCCAGCACCCAGTCGATGGCCTCCCGGTCCGGACGGCCGATACCCAGGCGCAGCCGGCTGAACTCCCGGCTGCCCAAACGTTCTATAATATTGGTAAGCCCCTTATGCCCGCCGCTGCCGCCCTCCGCGCGCAGACGCAGGCTGCCAACCGGCAAATCCATATCATCGTAGACAACCATCAGATCGGAAAGCTCCGCCTTGTACCAGTGGAGCAGAGGCTGGACGGCCTTGCCGCTAAGATTCATGTAGGTAAGAGGCTTGACCAGAAGCACCTTCTGGCCGTTGATATTTAGATGGGCAATAATAGCGTCAAAACGGCTCTCTTCCCTTTGCACCCCATGCCGCCGAGCTACTTCCTCCAGAACCCTAAAACCAATATTATGCCGGGTCTCACTATACTTCTTCCCCGGATTCCCCAAACCAACGATAACCTTCATCATTAACCTCTTAAGGATTACGAAATTAGCCACAGATGAACACTGATTAACACAGATTTATTTAAACTAACACTATATCATAATCTGTGTCCATCTGTGTTAATCTGTGGCTAAAAATCTTCACTCTTTTCTTCTGTGGTAATTCGTTCCTCGTAACCCCCTACCCCTCGAACAGCTTGGAAACGGACAGGTCTTCGTGGATGCGGAGGATGGCTTCGCCGATTAGGGGGGCGATGGATAGTACCGTCATATTGGGCAGTTTCTTGTTTTCGCCCAGGGGGATGGTGTTGGTGACCACGATTTCCTCCAAGGGGGCCTCGGAAAGGTTCTTGATCGCCGGGCCGGAGAAAACGGGATGGGTGCAGCAGCAATAGATGTTGCGGGCGCCCTTCTCTTTCATGACCCGGGCGGCCTGGCATACGGTGCCGGCGGTGTCGATGATATCGTCAATGATGATGACCGACTTATCCTCGACATCACCGATGACATTCATTACCTCGGATTTGTTGGGTTCCGGGCGACGCTTGTCCACTATAGCCAGCGGCGTACCCAGTTTGGCGGCCAGATCCCTGGCCCGGGTCACCCCGCCAACATCGGGTGACAGTACTACGGCATTGTTATTTATGCCCTTGCTCTTAAAGTATTCGGCTATGGTGGGTACTCCGGGCAGATGGTCCACCGGAATATCGAAGAAACCCTGGATCTGGGTGGCATGGAGATCAACCGCCACCACACGGTTGGCCCCCGCTTCTACCATCAGGTTGGAAACCAGCTTGGCGGTAATGGGATCGCGCGCCTTGCTTTTGCGATCCTGGCGGGCATAACCGTAGTACGGTACCACCGCATTGATCCGCGAGGCCGATGCCCGGCGAAAGGCATCGATCATGATAAGCAGCTCCATCAGGTTGTCATTTACCGGTCCACAGGTAGGCTGAACGACAAATACGTCCACCCCGCGCACACTCTCGTCAATAGCACAGCCGATCTCACCGTCGGAAAAGCGCCTGACCTTGGCATCACCTACCGGCATCCCCAAATACTTGGCTATCTCCTCCGCTAAACAGGGGTTGGCATTACCGGTAAACAGCTTCATCCTCCACCTGGAAGCCTTCATCTTATCCCATTCCTCTCATAGTATAAATATCCGGGGTACAGATACACATAAGATACAAATATATCTGCCACGAAAACACGCTGCTAGACCTGTATATATCGGGTAAGACCAGGTAGCGCTGCGGTTTTCATTGGACTGAGGGTGACCACTTACGTGGTCATAATATCTACTGCCTGTCCGGCATTTCTATTTCTTTAAAAAGTACCCTACATACTAGAACTGTTGACTGAGATTTTATTATGTCATAGTTTGGGGCAAAGATGCTTTTATAAATACTCTAAAATTCCGTGTTAATCTGTGATAATCTGTGGGAAACTATCATTTTCTTCGTTTTAGATGCTTTTGATCAGCTCTTTCCACGGCCAGAGTATCCGGGGGAACATCCCGGCTGATAGTGGAGCCGGCTCCGGTAATAGAGTTCCGCCCGATGGTGACCGGCGCCACCAGATTGGTATTACTGCCGATGAAGACGCCGTCTTCCAGGATGGTCGGGGATTTTTTCTTGCCGTCATAGTTGCAGGTAATGGTGCCCGCCCCGACGTTGACCGCCTTGCCGATAACGGCATCCCCGACATAGCTGAGGTGGGGTATTTTACTGCCCTCGCCGATTTGCGATTTCTTGATCTCGACAAAATCGCCCACCTTCACTCCGGCAGCCAGATCGGCTTCCGGTCTGAGGTAGGCGAAGGGACCGATACTGCATTTATCCCCTACCACGGCCTCTTTGATTCGAGAACTCTCTACTATCACATCATTACCCAACCGGGAGTCGTTAATGCGGGTATTGGGTCCGATCTGACAACCGGAACCGATAACCGTTCGCCCCTCAATCATGGTATTGGGCAGGATAATGGTGTCGGGACCAATCTCCACCTCATTATCGACAAAGGTCGAATCGGGATCGATCAGGGTTACGCCGCCCTGCATCAGGCTGCGGTTTTTGCGCTGGCGCATGATCTTTTCAGCATAAGCCAGTTGTACTCTATCGTTAATGCCATAGATGTCCTCTTCCGCCTCCAGTAGCAACGGCAAAACCTTTTTGCCGTCTCTTTTCAGTATCTCCAGGACATCAGTCAGGTAATACTCACCCTGAGCGTTGCCAGCCTTTAGGCCCTTTAAAGCGGCGAAGGCCTCACCGGCCTGGAAACAATAAATTCCTGAGTTAATTTCCTTTACCAATTGCTCCTGCGGGCTGGCATCCTTTTGCTCCACAATCCGCGCAAAAGAACCGTCGGATTCGCGGATAACCCGGCCATAGCCGTGAGGATGGGCAAACTCACAGGTAAGTACGGTAGCCGCCGCCTGCTCCCGAACGTGGAAATCAATAATCTGGGTCAGGATCTCCTGACGTAACAGAGGGGTATCGCCGGCCAGCACCAGCAGGGTGTCGGCCGGATCAATATGATTTTCCGCCTGCATCAAGGCATGGCCAGTGCCTAATTGCTCGGCCTGCACCGCAAATTCAAGATGCAAACCGCTCAGGGTCTTTTCCACCTGTTCCCGGCCGTGGCCCACTACCAGAGTTATCTGCTCGATACCCGCCGCCTTGACCGCTTCGACGATATATAATACTATCGGTTTCCCCGCCACCCGGTGCAATACCTTGGGCAGTTCGGAGCGCATCCGCACTCCCTTGCCGGCGGCCAGTATAACAGCTGAACAATTCATTATGAAAAGCCACCACTTTCTCAAAAAATAGACGATAATAGCACATACCCAACACAAACCGAGCGGTTTACCTAGAGTACATGTCTTTCTTGAAGTGATTATACTACTACTATATTATATAACGTCGATAATTGCTTCAAGAAATTATACTTTACGCGCAATAGCCTTAAAAACCACGAAAAAAATATCGGAGGCGGTTGCCTGCCGATATCATACTGGTCATACTTATGTTTTTGGTTCATTAAAACCGAACATCGGCCAGATAGCGCTGGGCCAGTTCCAGATCACTGGGCTTGTCCACATCCACCCCAACCTCGGCATAGGGGGATATTATCGCCCGGGCCTTAATGCCAATTATTTCATAAAAGCGCTTTTCCACCGCCTCGATACTGAGCCGACGGGTAATAAATTTCCAAACCAGAACCGGCCCGAACAGACGCGCCATGGCCAGCGGGTTCTTGCGCCGCTCCACCAGTTTCCTGGCCATATCCATGCCCTGGCCAATAACCGTACTGGATATTATAAAGAGGTTGCCGCCGGTGAAGATGCCGTCTTTCAGCCGGGCATACGTCCTTCTCACCCCGGGATATTTGGCCTCGTTTACCTCCTTGCTGGTCAGGGGATAAACAAAATCCACGCCCATGGCCTCGGCCCCTTCAATGAAGTTATCAATGGCTTCGGTAGTAATAAAGGGTATATCCGAAGGCAATATCAAGAGCCGTTCACTAATACCCATACCTTGGAGCAGTTCCACCCCGTGGGCGAAGCTGTCGACCGCATTCTCACCGCCGCCGACCAGATAAAGGTCCTCTTCCCTAACAAAGATACTCTGCAGCGATTCTACCGGTCCGCAGATTACTATCCGATTAATATGAGACGATTTCCGCAATGCCTTGTAAACATAGTAGATCATCGGGTAATTACCGATTATTATCAGGGCTTCATTGTCATAAGGGGCAATTTTTTTGAGTTCACCACTGCTTTGACCCCCGGCTAAAATAATAGCATCATACTGCATTGGTCAACCTCCGCTAAGTAATTGGACCCTAAACCCTCTGTCTACAGTCGGGCTACTGTGCCGTTGCCAGCGAGTTACGCACCCTATTTGGACAGTTGAAACCCATCTTTTTTAATCGATTCGATCATGCTTTGCTCAGCATTTTCTATATGTTCCTGGGTTAATTGGCGCGCCAAGGCCACATCACGAGCATGAATGGCCTCGACGATAGCCCGATGCTCTTCCAGCGACTGTTTCATGCGTCCGGGATAGGCCAGCGAAGTCGCCCGGAACCTCTGGATCTGTTCCCGAAGATTATTGATGATCCCCTTCAGCCGGTCATTGCGGCTGGCCGTGTAGATAGACTCGTGAAAACGGGTATCCACCTCCACCAAGCGCTCCATATCGCCGCGGGCAATGGCATCCGCCTTTTCTACCAGGTGGCGCTCCATATCTTCCATTTCTTCGTCAGTAACCCGTTCAGCCGCCAGACCAGCCGCCAGACCCTCCAGGGCAGCCCGGATCTCGAAAATGTCGGCGATATCTTTGAAGGTCACGTCCGCCACATAAGCACCCTTGCGGGGAACCATAACAATGAAGCCTTCCAATTCCAGTTCCCGCAGGGCTTCTCGAATGGGCGTACGGGATACCCCCAACTCCTCGGCCAGTTGAATCTCCATCAGCCTTTCCCGGGGTTTCAGAGTTCCGTTGATAATTGCCTCCCGAATAGCCTCCAGTACCAATTCCCGCAATGGTTTGTACGAATCCAGGTTCACCGGTAACAATCTCTTTGAATCCATTACAATCACCTCATTTAATAAGATGAAACCAGGAAAACCTCCCGGTAGTCCTTTTTGAGTAGCCTTACGGCCGCTTCCGCCTGCTCCGCGTTATCATAAATACCAAAAACGCTGGGACCGCTGCCGGACATCAAGGCCTTAAGCGCCCCCATCTCCAGCAAAGATTCCTTCAAGTAGCCTATCTCCGGTTTTTGGGTAATGCTGACCGATTCCAGAACATTAACCATGTGACCGGCAATATCTTGCTTATTTCCTTGGTTCCAGTCCGCTACAAAGGAGCCGGTATCCGGATGCTCCTTAACCCCTTCCAGGCGAAAACCCCGGTAGACCTCGGCGGTAGATAACTGAAAATCCGGCTTAACCAATACTATGTGCGGTAAAAATACCATTGGCAGGGGAGTCATCAATTCCCCGCGGCCCCGGGCCAAAACGGTAGTACCGCTTACCGCCAGGCAGCCAGCCGACTTCTGCCGCAGCGGCATTCCCGCTAAGCAAAATGGTACATCCGAGCCCAAACCGGCGGCCAAATCCAACAAGATTTCCCGCTCCAGCCCCAGCTCCAACAAATAGTCAATCCCCAGCAGGACAGCGGCGGCATCAGTACTGCCACCGGCCAAACCAGCACCGACAGGTATATTCTTCTCTATAAATATGCCAATTCCTGCTTTGCAGCCATATTTATCCAATAAGGACTGGGCGGCCCGATAAGCCAGGTTGTCTGCATCGTGGGGAATCTCTGAGCTGTCGGTATCCAGAGCAATACCGGCCTGGCGCGGGAATAGATGAATCCGGTCCACCAGTGAGATCTGATGCATAACCGTCTCCAGTTCATGATAGCCATCGGCTCTTTTCCCCAGGATATCCAAGGTAAGATTTATCTTGGCGGGAGCCTCGACAATAATTTCCCTCTGCATATTATGTCTCCATGGTTTTCCTCATTATAGCATCAGTATGGAAGCTAGCCAATGAAATCAAGGGACGGTTCGGGAACCGTCCCTTGATTCATTTTTTAATTAGTGGTGGCGGGTCAGCTTAACTCGCATACCTCGCGGCAGCAGTTCCAGACATTTCAGACTGACTTCGGCCTCTTTCGGGCTGGATAAACACAACCCTTTATCCGAGGAAGACACCATGCACAAGGGCGGGAACAAAACGCACCACCAGTTCTTGCCCTGCCCCTCACCCAGGACTACCCTTACCGCTTGATACTCTCCCTGCGGCAGCACAATATTTCCGTAACTCTTGGTAGGAAATTCGAATTCACCGACATAAACCTCGACCGGATAATGGTAACCCCGGGAAGCCAGAACCGCTTGGGCCTCAGCTTTAATCTGGTTCCTCTCCGCTAAGGCCAGGCGCCGGGCGCCCTCTGCGCTGTCTACCCGGCTGAAATCCCGGTGCATCATGGCCACTATATGATCCTTGACCTCCAGCTTCACCGCCTGGTCCGCCGGATCGTCGCTGTTAGCAATAACATGCAAGCGCAGGACATCATCGGCCAGCGGCTGCTCGCTTTGCCTCAATATATAGGCACAGCTCAAAATTAGCAGGGGAATGATAAATAACGATAACCATAAACGCTTCATAAATAAGGCCCCCTCTCTACCAGAGATTGTCTCCGAAAACCCCGGATTTAAAACAGAGGGGGCAGTGAATATCTAACCCAACTTTCGACCCTTCCTATTTAGGTGTATTTGCCGCAGCAATAATATAAAATAGTAGTGATAGGCAATATACACAATCCCGCCCTATGTTCACCAAATTCTCTTCAATATATAAGGCTTCTGCATCTGATAGGAAGGAGTGGTCAAATGCCTGTATGTATGACGCAGCATCGCGCCGTATATTATCAACCCTCGGGCCAACCCCCAGCAGGCGCGTCTCTTCTGTTTATTCACGGCAGCGGGGCCAGTCAGGAAAGCTGGCAGGAGCAGATGAATGATTTACCGTCCGGAATCCTTGGTGTTGCCATCGACTTGCCCGGTCACGGGCTCACACCCGGACCGGCTATGGACCGAGTCCCTGAGCTGGCGGAAATGGTTATTGATCTGCTCAAACATCTGGATCTGCCGCGACCGTTAATATTGGTCGGGCATTCCCTGGGTGCGGCCATAGCGCTGCAAACCGCCGGTATGGAGGGAGATTTGATTGATGGTTTGGTATTGCTGGGCGGGGGCGCCAAGATGCGCGTCCTGCCAGCCTTCCTGAACGGGCTGGCCGCCGGTCTGATCGACCTGGGATTTTTCCGCCTGGCCTTTGCACCTCAGGCCGCCCCAACACTGGTAGAAACCCAACTCCAGCTCTACGCCAAAGTGCCCGCACAATGCTTCTTCCGCGATCTCACTGCCTGCAACGAGTTTGACGTCACTGACCAACTGCCGCTGATTCAACAGCCGGTTTTGTTGCTGGTCGGAGACCAGGACCGCTTAACCCCTCCGAAAAACTCGGTAGCCCTACGGGAAAAGCTAACCCAGGCCGAGTTGGTCATTATCCCGGATGCCGGTCATTTCGCCATGCTGGAAAAGCCTGGTCCGGTGAACCAGGCTATCCACGACTTCATTAGAAAGTTCATAAATATTCAGATCCAACCGAGTCTCAAAGCTCTATTCTGTATCGATAAACCAGAATGCTAACCACCATTATCAAAGCGGCGACAACAAAATATATCGCACTGTTTACACCCATAAATACCATAGCTTGCTGCAGGCTGGATTGCAAACCAGGGCCTAAAATGTTAAACGAAGACGAGAACTGGCAAAATGATCTGGATAGATCCATCAACCACCCCGCAAAAGCCAGGGTCGCCAGAAAAACTATCAAGGTGATCACGCCATTGAACCGGGTAAATAGCTTGCCGATAAGCTGGCTCAAGAAACTAACCGAGATGAGGTAGAATAACCAGGTTAAACTCAATAAGTAAGCCATAGCTATTCCCGGTATGAATTGAACCAGTTTGGTTTGACTCCCAGTCATGGCATTCAACGAATTTACTATTTCGGGTAAGTGGGGGTGAACCCAGAAGAGGGCGGCGGCGATCACTACCAGCGTCCCCAGCAGATACTGACTGATCAGCGCAGCCAGTTTGGTACCCAGGATCATCCCCCCCCTTACGGGCAGCGACATGATCAGGTAAATCGTATTAGTACTCCATTCCCGGCCGAGAAGTTTGAAAGATGCCACAAAGGGCAAAAAACCAGCCAGGCCCATCAATAAAAATATCGGTACAATAAGCAGGTCGCGGGCATCGGTCCCGGACTTGGCATACATGGTCAAGCAGATTAATACCGCCATTGCCACTACAATGATAATCTCGGGCCGCAATTCGCGCATCTCCTTGCCGTATAAGGCGGAAAAGCGCTGCCAGTTGCTAGTTGGCATATCTAAACGCCTCCTTCATAATGTCCACCAGGGACATCCCCCGTTCTTCCCTGAGTTGTTCGGCGTCTCCCTGCAGACGTACCCGGCCCCGGTCCAAAAATACCACCTCATCTACCAGCCCTTCCACCTCGGCGATCTCGTGAGTGGAAATGATGATGCTCTGCTCCCCCTCCCGGAAATCCCGGATCAGGGTCTGGATAATCTGCTCCCGGGTCAGGATATCAATACCGGACAGCGGCTCATCCAGCAGCAGATATTTGGAGCGGCGGGATGTGCATAATAAGAGCTTGGTTTTGGCCCGCTGACCCTTGGATATCTTGCCCAGTTTCATCTCCTCATCCAGATTGAGAAAGGGCAGCAGCTCATGATAGCGCTTTTCATCCCAATCCCCGTAAAAACTGCTGACAAAGGAAGCCGCCTGCCGGATATTCATCCAGGGATACAAGTGGTCAATCTCCGGCAGATAAGCCACCTCAACCTTGCTGTCCAGCGGATCTTTCCCATCTATCATTACTTCTCCCCGGTCGGGCCGGTTAAGTCCGGTAATAAGTTTCAGGCTGGTTGATTTCCCCGCTCCATTGGGTCCGAACAAACCGGTAATCTTACCGGTGGCAAAGGTAATATCCACGCCGTCCAAGGCCACGGTACGGCCGAAACTCTTGGCTACCCCCTTAAACTCAATCATCGTTTACTGCCTCCTTCTTTGCTTGCAGCGCTCCATCCAGGCGCTCCCGGATCTCTCCATCAGTAAAACCCAGGGCTTTCATCTCCACTACACAGGATTCCATTACCGCACCGGCCATTTCATGGCGAATCATGGTAAGCTGCTCCGGACTGATGCAGACAAAGGTCCCCTGCCCCCGCACGGTTTCCACCAGTTTCATGCTCTCCATCTCCCGATAGGCCCGTTGAACCGTATTAGGATTGGTCTTTTCCTTTTCCGCATACTCGCGCTGGGAAAGAATCTTATCCCCCTGCCGCAATTCGCCCCGGATCATCATTTTCTTGTAATGGTCAATAATCTGCTGGTAAATCGGCCGGGCCAAATCGAACTCCATGGCGTCACCTCCCGGGTCATAATTAGTGCACTAGTATCCTAGTGCACTAATTTTAAGTCGGTGGTTTTCGGATGTCAACCCTTTTAGAAAAATTATTATTTTCCCCAACCAGGCCGGAGCAGGAAAAAAGTAGTACATAATAGAATCAATAGTTACCTACCCGAACATCGCATCTAAAAAGAAATCATTCCAATAAGGGGGCTTTTCATGACTGATTATGATGTAGTAGTCATTGGGGCTGGCAATGGCGGACTTACTGCGGCAGCCACACTGGCCCAGAAGGGTTTGCAGGTATTACTGCTGGAGAAGCATAATATCCCGGGCGGCTGCGCCACCAGCTTTTGCCGGGGCCGCTTTGAATTCGAGGTAGCCCTGCACCAATTAAGCGGCCTGGGTACCCCGGAAAAGCCGGGGCCTTTACTGAATGTGCTGGACGAATTGAAGGTCGGAACGGAACTGAACTGGTTGGAAATGCAGAATCTCTACCGGGTGATCCTGCCCGGCGAGCTATACCTGACCCTGCCGGCCAACCGGGAAGGATGTGTGGCTGCCCTGAAGAATCGCTTTCCCGAGGAGCAGGAAGGCATAGATGGTTATTTTGACCTGGTCTACGCTTTCTTCTACGAATTGATGCGGGCTTTCTATATGAAAGATCCCGAGATCACTGCGGAAAAATACCCGCTCTATTTCAAATATGCCTTGAAAAACACCGCAGAGGTATTGGCTGAATTCCTGCACGATCCTTTGCTTAAACTGGCACTTTCGGTGTACTGGTGTTACATCGGCTTGCCCCCCAGCCGCCTGAGCTTCACCGATATGGCGGCTCTCCTGTTCTCCTATTTGGAGTTCAAGCCGTTTCATCTGCAGGGCGGTTCCCAGGCCATATCGGCGGCCCTGTTGGACCAAATCCTCCAGCATGGCGGCAGCGTTCGTTTTAATTGTGCCGCGAAGGGAATACAGGTGGCGGATGGCCGGGTAACCGGAGTCTACACCCAGGATGATGTACTGATCAAGACCCGGGCGGTGGTCTCCAACGTTTCCAGCCTGGATACCTATACTGAACTTCTGGACCCCGCCGCGGTCCAGCCAGCCAAGCTGCAAGAACTCGGCAGCAGCACGGTTGGCCCCTCCGCCTTCACTATTTATGTAGGGCTGGACTGTGACCCGCAGGAAGTGGGCATCACAGAAGCCACCAACTTCATTTGCACCGGTACCGATATGGATTATGCCTTTGCCCGCTGCCGTCAATTAGACACCGGTGACGACGCACTGCTCCTGACCTGCTATGACCTGGTCGACCCCAGCTTCTCGCCGGCCGGCTGCGCCCAAGTGGTAATTGTTGATCTGAAATACTCCGAGCCCTGGGAATCGGTGCCGCCGCAGCAATACTATCAAACCAAATTTGACCTCGCCGAGAAGATTATTAAGCGGGTAGATTCTCTCTACCGTGGCTTCCGAGAACATATAGAAGAAATTGAGGTGGCCACTCCCCTTACCCATATGCGCTATTTGGGGCACCCGGGCGGAGCCATCTATGGTTTTGACCAATATGCCAAGGATTCATCGTTGTTTGTATCGCACCGTTCTCCCGTTGAAGGTCTGTATATGGCCGGTGCCTGGGCGGGAAGCGGAGGTTTCCAGCCTACGCTGAACTCGGGAGTCCAGGCGGCTCGGGCCGTGATTCGGGATTTGGGGAGGATAGCAAGATGAGCGATTTCAGAAATAATCTGCCCGGTTATCAGGAAATCTGCCAGGAGATCAAGGCCTGCCGTAAGTATGGCATTGATTATACTATGGACCGGGGCAAAACCACCCGGCTGGTGGAGCGCCTCCATCCCCGCCGGGTAAAATTGCGGGTCTCCGAGATTATAACCAAAACCCCCACCGCCGATACCTTCCGTCTGGTGGCTCGGGATGGCTATCTGCCGCCATTTCAGGCCGGGCAATATATCAATCTGTATCTCGATATACACGGCATAAAAACCAGCCGCCCCTATACCATTTCCTCTTCACCCCGGCAGACGGCTTACTGGGATATTACCGTACGACGAGTACCCGACGGCCTGGTTTCCAACTACCTGTTGGACAATGTTTTATCGGGCTTTGAATTGGAGAGCAGCGGACCGGCCGGAAACTTCTACTATAATCCCCTCTTCCAGGGCAAGACGCAACTGCTGCTGGCTGGCGGAAGCGGTATCACGCCCTTTATGAGCATGATCCGCGAGGTTACTGATGCCGGACTGGACCGCAATATTCATCTGGTATACGGCAACCGCCTCTCCACTGATATCATCTTCCACGCCGAGCTGTGGGAACGGTCGCTACGGCATTTCAGCTTCCATTACCATCCGGTAGTCGAGCATCCGGAGAAACACTATCATGGACGGGTAGGAATCATCAATGTCGACATGCTGCAGGAAATCCTGGCTGGTGAGATGCTAGATTCCATTATGATCTGCGGACCCCAGGCCATGTATGAGGCTCTGTTACCGCATCTCTGGCAGCTGGGTGTCCCCGAACGCCGCATCCGCCATGAACTGTTTACCGGACCGGGCGATATAACCCATGCACCGGGCTGGCCGCCCGAGGTCAGCCCGGGTTCAACCTTCAGCATCGATATCAATGGCCGTCAGATTATCCCGGCGCAAGCCGGTCAATCGCTGCTGACCGCCCTGGAAAACTCCGGCATAGTAGTACCCGTGCTCTGCCGCTCGGGCGAATGCAGCCAATGCCGGGTACAACTGCTGTCCGGCCAGGTTTACCAGCCGGCTGGCGTTCTCCTGCGGGAAAGCGATAGAAAATATGGTTATATCCATTCCTGCCAGGCCTATCCGGTGAGTGATTTGGCGATAAGACTCAGTTCATAGGGCCGGGATTACGAGAAAATATAAAAGCAAAACGAACACCGCCAGCCGGCTCCCGCCAGTTAGGCGGTGTTGCTGTTGCTGCGACAATTTCCCATAATCTTGCCATAATCCTCCCGGATTTATGATTTATATTAACCTCCAGAGCGCTCGAGCAAATAATCAAGGAGGTAGATTGATATGAATAAGATTACCAAGTTTCTTATGGTGGTAATGGTGTTGGGAATGATAATCGGAGGTTCCATACAATGTCTGGCCTCAGAATCAGCAGCGGCTCCAACCGCTCAAACCGGAAGCGTCGCCGTGACCATGTGCAGCCCACTCCCGGAGTTCATGATGTCGGAGGTCCATCAACAGAATTATCTGCGTTATCTGGTCAAGCAATATGATCCTGCTGCATTGAGCAAATGGGAAAAGGCTTTTACCGCAAGGAAAGCGGCTACTAAGCAATTGCAGGAGAGTATTTCGGTTTCTTTCAGTTCGGTTGCTGCTAATGATGTGCCTGGTATCATTACCGTCACCCTGCCAGACAATCAGGCGTTTTCCTGTACATCTCCCTCGCCCGCAGTATCCGCGAGTGGGGTCCCAACGGCGAACCAAGTATTTGTAACCGCAACCGAGGACTGTAAAGCACTGGGAAGCATCGAGGCGGCTGCCCCGGCTCCCCTGTACAGTGATTTCGAAAAGGCCGTCGAGCTTGACGATGCCAAGGCAATAAATGCGGTTCTGCCTAAAATCCTGGACAAGTACACCCAAGTGACCGAAGATATGGTTAAAGATATCTCGGCCAGCGCTAAGAATAATTAGCCGGACCAGAATAATATGAGGGGAAGCTGCGATTATCGCACCTTTCCCTCGTCGATTCTGCCTGAAGGAATGATAGTGATGAAATATCGGATATGTCTGGTAGAAGATGATGTGCATATCAACGAAGTAATCTGTTCTTATCTGCGAAAACAGGATTGGGAGGTAATATCCTTTACTAACGGTCTGGACGCTCAGCGGGCGATAAGCCAGCCAGCCCACCTGTGGATACTTGACATAATGCTGCCTGATATCGACGGCTTCCAGCTGATTCGCGAAATCAAGGCGGCCGCTCCGGCGCTGCCGGTAATCTTCATATCCGCCCGTGACGCAGATATTGACCGCATCGTCGGCCTGGAGATGGGCAGTGACGATTATATGGCCAAGCCCTTTTTACCCGAGGAGCTGGTCATCCGTTGCCGCAAGCTCCTGCAGCGCGTTTATGAGCCGATTACCGGAAATAGTCAGGTCTGCTATACTATCGGCGCTTATACTATCAATGAAACCTTGCGGCAGGTTCAGGACCAAACCCAAAATACCCTGGAGCTTACCTCGCGTGAATTCGATCTTTTATTGCTGATGGCCAATCATCCGGGTCAGGCCCTGGACCGCGAGCAAATTCTTAATACGGTCTGGGGGATTGATTACTATGGCAGTGATCGTGTAGTAGACGACCTGGTAAGAAGACTGCGCCGCCGGCTGCCGGATTTACGCCTGGAGACGATTTACGGCTATGGATATAGGTTGGTGAAATAATGAAAAAGATACCGCTTTCCCTGCAAATCTGGGCCCTGTGCACGGGCGTGACCCTGTGCATTTTCGGGCTGATTATGTTGTCGTTGCCCCATATGCTGGGCGGCTTTTTTACCCGTGAGGTCTATGCCCTGTTAGAGGATTCTCAGAAAACGGTACAGGTAGCCGCGCTAACTTTAACCTTTCCCTCCTTAAATAATGAGGAAAACCAGCCAGACAAGATTGGCATTACCACTTCCGAACCGCGTGCGGTTGCGATCACCCCCGGGGAAAAAGCCGCTAAACCCGCTACCAAGGAAACCCTTAACGACGTTTCCGCAGTCGGGCTTGCGGCAAGAGATTCAACCACTATCAGTTTTGCTGGTGCCGGAGAGAACCAGCAACCCGGCATACTAACGGTTAGTATAGCCAATGCGCAGGATGTGTCAGGTACTACGATAATTCCTGCCGTAGAAATAATACCTACCGGACCGGCTAATAATTCCTCGGGCCTGCCCCCGGTCAACCAAGTGCTGGTAAGCAACTCGCAGAAGCTGAGTCAGATAGCCAATTTGCCGCCGGCCTTCATAAAAGACATTCAGGCCCAGGCGCATCGTCAAAAGCAGAAGGTACAACGCTACTCCCACCAGGAGGGCAAGCAGACCCTGCTGTATGTTATTAAAAAACAGAATATCCTCGGCAAACCCGGATACCTGTTAACCTATGCCTGGGGCAGCTATACCCGCGAACTCTCCAACAGCCTCATGCAACAACTATTATGGCTTATGGTGGCCCTGTGTCTGATCAGCGGCATCCCTTCGTTCTTTTTGGCTCGTTACCTGACCCAACCACTGGTCGAAATGGAAAGTGCCGCCCGGCGCATATCGGAGCGTAATTGGCAGGAGGCTCTGGTATCCGAGCGCCGTGATGAGATCGGCCGACTGGCCCGTTCCTTAGATAAAATGCGGGTACAACTGGCCGAGCAGGACGAGGCACAGCAGTCCTTCCTGCAAAACCTGTCACATGAGTTGAAGACACCGGCCATGGTCATAAGCAGTTATGCCCAGGCTATTCTGGATGGTATTTATCCCCGCGGCAGCCTGGAGGACAGTGTGCAAGTAATCAAGGATGAATCGGCCCGGCTGCAAAAAAGGGTACAAGATTTTCTATATCTTAATAAACTGAAATACCTGGCCCTGCACAGGAGTGAGAACGAGAGCTTTGCCCTGAATGTGCTGCTGGAAGAAACGGTGGAAAGACTGCGCTGGCAGCGGCCCGAACTGGAATGGAAACTGGATCTGCGTGACGCCGTCATAAAGGGAGACCTGGGCCAGTGGGGCATCGCCCTGGAAAATCTGCTGGATAATCAGCTGCGCTATGCTCGGGGCAGAGTAGAAATCACCCTGGCGTTTGCCGAACAAGACCCGGACAAAAAAGCATTATTACGCGTCTTCAACGACGGCCCCCCTATTGAAGACCACCTGCTGGACCAGATCTTCGATCCTTATACCAGCGGTAAAAACGGCCACTTTGGTCTGGGGCTGGCTATTTTCAGGCAGGTCATGGAGATCAATTCCGCCAGGGTATGGGCATGTAATGAGGATTCCGGGGTAGCCTTCTATATCGAAGCTAATATTTAAATTGCCCGGCATATTAGTCATCCACTACCCAAATGTCCTCAAAAATAATAGCTGATATGAAAAATGCCTCCCCCTGCGTTGGGGAGGCAAAAATTTGGGAGGTTTCTGGGGGACCTATCATGCGGAGCAGGGAATCCTGTTGCTGGGGTGCCAGATTTTCATCTGCTCAGCTTCCTTTATCAACTGGTCCCTGAAATCCGGATGAGCAATACTTATCAGGGCTTCTGCCCTTTCCCAGATGGATAATCCCTTCATATTTACCTTGCCATACTCGGTTACCACCCATTGCACCATGGTGCGGGGAACGGTTACTACCGCCCCGGGAGTCAGCATCGGGCGAATCCGGGAATGGAGGTTGCCTTCCTTGTCCTTGAAGGTGGAGGAAAAGGCCAAAAAGCTCATGCCTTCGTGGGACTCGTAGGCGCCGATAACGAAATCAAGCTGTCCCCCGGTCCCGGAGATCTGCCGCAAGCCCTTGGTTTCAGAGCAAACCTGACTGAACAAGTCGATCTCCAAAATATTATTAATCGATACCATGCGATCATTAGCTCGCATACGGGAAGGGTCATTGGTGTAAACCACCGGGCAGGAGGCCAACCGGGGATTATCATTCAAAAAATCATAGGTAGACTGCTGGCCCAGGCAGAAGGTATAGGTCGATTTGTAGCGGTCACTGGCCTTTTTGGCATTGGTTATCTTGCCCGCTTCGTACATGGCGACATAGGCATCGCAGAACATCTCGCTCTGCACGCCCAAATCCTTGAGGTCCGAATTGGCCAGCATCATACCTATGGTATTGGGAAGGGCGCCAATCCCCAACTGGATACAGGAGCCATTCCTGACCTCTTCAACAATATACTCGGCTATCCTCTGTTCGGCTTGATTGGGAGCCGGCGCCGGCGGAGTGGCAAATATCGGGGTGTTAGAGCCCTCAATAATGTAGTCCACCTCTTCCAGGGGGATTCCTTCTTCATAACCGCCCAAGCAGCGTGGCATACAGGTATTGACTTCCACAATACGCAGCCCAGCCGTACTGCCGATAGCATAGTTATGGGAAGAGGCCAGACCGAAATTGAAAAATCCGCCTTTATCCATCGGTGTGGTCTGCGCCACCCAGATATCCACCCAGCGGTGGCGGTACTCGGGTAAGGTTCCCACCGCATTGGCTTCATGGTAGTTGAAGGGATAATGCACACAGAGGCCGAAATCGCTCATTTTCCGATCAACCGCCGTGCAGTACCAACTGCCATAGGTAAATGACTTGTGGGTAGGATCATTCTTGACTACCTCGGGCACGGGCAACACGCTGCCGGTAGCCCTGATCGTAACGTCAGTCAGATTTTCCTCCCCGGCTCTGGCCCCGAGCGCCCGGTCAAAGTCCACCGGTTTGGTGGCAAATTGGCCATATTCAATAACCATCCCCGACTTGACCAGCCGGGCCGCCTCTTCAGCACTAATCAACTTAGAACGGTATTCGTCCAAATAGGTACTCACTTACTATCACTCCTTTTCTGTATAGAGATCCCCCTTTACCGTCATCTATAAAGCAAGTAGCGTGCCAGGCTCCGGAGCCCCGAATTACCGGCATTGTTTATAAATGGCATGTTGCGCTTCCGCTACATGGCCTCCCCGAGTCCTCCGGTGTTTATAGTGTTTTCCCAGGAAATATTACAAATAAATTTCCGGTTTTTATCACTTGGTTATAAATGCTCGGCCGCTGCATTTTCTTCGGCGAGCCCAGAAAAACAACAATCCCTTCTGCCGGCAGCAAAAGGGATTGCTTCAAAAACATATTTTTACATTGCTATGTTGCGTGCTCGCAACATTTTGTTTGCGTTTCTCAACTTTCTGGTTGTTCCAGGAGCCCGTATTTTTTCATCTTGGCGTACAATGAGGTACGGTGTATGCCAAGAATCTCCGCCGCCCGATTGCGGTTCCAACGCACCGATTGCAGTATCCCCACGATATAATCCCGCTCCGCCGCATCCAGATAATCCTGCAGTCCCCCGCCCCCGGAGCTTTGCGATATGCCATTGCGCCCGACCGACTCGGCCGGAAGGTGGTTTATCCTGATAATATCAGAACCCGCATTAAGGCAGGCCCGCTGAATCACGTTGCGAAGTTCCCGCACATTACCCGGCCAATCGTACCGGGCAAAGGCCTGCAGTACCTTGCGATCGATGCCGGCTACCGCGGTGCCCAACTCGTAATTGCAGTTATCGATAAAGTGCTCGCATAAAAGGGGTATGTCCTCCAAACGCTCACGCAGCGGCGGTATCATCAAGAGGAAGGCATTGATCCGGTAAAACAGGTCCTGCCGGAACAGCTTTTTCTCAACCAATTCACTGAGCTGGGCGCTGGTGGCACTGATTACCCGTACATCGACCAGGCTGACATCGGTTCCGCCGATCCGGTCGATCTCCCCCTCCTGCAGCACCCGTAGCAACTTGGCCTGAATATTGGCCGGCAATTCATTGATCTCATCCAGGAATATGGTGCCGCCATGGGCCAACTCAAATTTACCAGCCCTCCCGCCCTTGCGGGCCCCGGTAAAGGCGCCCTCCTCATAACCGAATAGCTCCGATTCACTCAGATTGTCGGGTATGCTGGCGCAGTTTACCCGGATAAAGGGACGGTCCCGGCGCGGGCTGGCCTGATGAATGGCATGGGCGAACAACTCCTTGCCCGTCCCGGTCTCCCCGACAATAAGCACCGGCGCCCGGTTTCTCGCCATCTGCTGCGCATTGGCCTTGGCCACCGACAGGGCGGCGCTGGTCCCCACTATAGCATCAAAGGAATACCGCGCCCCCGACAGCTTGCGCACCTGAGATTTATAATACTCCAACTCAGTGTCCAGATTCTTCACACGCTTGGCAAATCGCTTGGCCTCATCCATATAGCGGAAAACACTAACCGCCGCCGCTCCGATAATCCTGCCGTCGGCCACAATCGGTACACGGGTAACCCAAACAATCTCATTACCCGCTTCCCATAACTCGGCGAAAATTGGCTTGCCAGTAGTCAACACCTCTATCATCCGGCTCTTGGGGAAGTACTCCAGGATATGTTTGCCAATCGCCGCTTTCGGATCCACCCCGCACAACTCGGCATAGTCCTCGGTTATTATCACTATATGACCCTTTTCATCCACGATTACCGCGCCATCAAATCCATTGAACAAGGAGTAGATAATCTTCAATGTCCGCACCGGCAGATTGCTTAACCGTATCATTGCGCTCCCCCGCGATCAGCTTATTCCATAACTCAATCTACAACAGTAGAAATTATCGGGGCTCTTTAGACAATATATCACCAAGGACAAGTATAGTAAATCTACAACAGTAGAAACTATCGGGGTTCTTCAGCGGGTTGAAACAGAGTTAATTTATTTTACGAAGAAATCTTTATGATCTGATAGGGGCTGGTGCCGTTTTTCACCTGTTTCAGCAGTTGCCGGGCATGACCCAGGGTTTTGCCTACCGCGGCCTTCATCGTTGAATCGCCAACCTCTACGTCCATTTCTTCGACACTACCGCCGATCTCCCACTCCACCGGAGCCAGCAACTTCTGTATCGGCAGAGGCAATTCCGCCGCCGTACCCCAATGGTCCAGGTCGCGCGGATGGATTTTTTGCAGGTTGACCCCGGTGCGCAAGAATATGCGGTAGAGTTCGCGGGCGTTAACAACGTAGTCGACACTGCCGTTTTGCGTGGTTTCGCCCTCGTTGTCATTATTGGAAGTGACCGAGATAGTAATAATCTTTTTCGCAGATTCAGTGACGATATATGGATGCCAATGGCCCCGGACCAGTTGACCGAACTGCTGCTGGGATGAATCATAATGGAACAGATCACCCATAAGTGTCGGGAAGAAGCGCTGCACAAACTGCGCCGAGGCGTGACTGCTGGTGATAATAAGGGGCCGCTCGCTCTTGCCGGCCTTCTCCGCCAGGTACTGGGCGGCCATAGCCTTGCCCCGGCTGAGGGCGACTCCCTCCGTGACCACGTAATCCACGCCGATCTTCTTCAGACCAGCCGCCACCTGCCGGACATCCAACTGCCAGCGTTGCAGGCCGGAGAGGTAGGCCAGTTCATCCAGTACGTCGTCGGAGATCTGCGCAATAGTAGTGGTGGTGTAGCTATGGGTATGATAAAGCAGTTCGTCCTTCTGCTCCAATTCGTGAATGGCTCCGGTCGGGCAGACCTGAACACACCGGCCGCAGCGCACGCAGGTAGTGTCGGCCAGGGGTCGGCCCTGTGTCGGCCTAACCTGCAGATCCGCTCCGCCGCCGACCAGAACCAGGGCGTATACGGTCTGCACATCACCGCAAACCTCCACACAGCGTCGGCATTTGACGCACTTATTTGGGTTGCGCACGACACATCCGGTAGAGGTATCGACGGGATATAGCTCCGGCTCGAGTTTGTAGGGCAGGGCATCCACTTGGTATTCCCGAGCCAGGGCTTGCAGCTCGCAAAAGCCATCCCGGACGCAGTCGCAGAAGAAGCACATCTCGCAAAACACGGGATCCAGATCCGCGCACTTGCTGCTGCCGATGCGCATGCAGTGATGGCAATCCACGCTATGGCGGGCCAAAAGGAGTTCCAGGGTCTCCCGGCGGGCCTCCCACAAGGCGGGGGTGTCGGTTGAGATTACCATTCCCTCGGTTACCTGGGTAACACAGGCCGGCTGCAAGTCCGGGCTGCCCTCCACTTCCACCACACAGATGCGGCAATTAGCCGCGGGGTCCAGCCCCTTTAGAAAGCACAGGGTGGGAATCTTTATCCCAACTGCGGCCGCCGCCTCCAGAATGGTCGTGCCCGGTTCGGCAGCCACCGGCTGCTCCTTGATGCTTATATTAATACTGCTCACGCTCTTCACCTCCCGACCCTAAAGGGCTTCCACCCGGCAGGGTACATAACGCCAGATGGGGTTCCCGGTCACTGACTCCATATGCTTCGCGCTGGTCAAGGTGTTGACGCCAACGCCATAGGTTTGCCCGTTAAAGGTAAAACCGAAATGATGTGGTATGATTACATAGCCCCGGCGGGTCTGATAAGTCAGTTCGGCCTCAATCTCCGCCGAACCGGCCTCGGTGATGACCCGCACCCGCTGCCCGTCCTGGATGCTCAGCTCTTCCCCATCCTCCGGGTTCAGGGCCAGGGTGCCGGGATTGCGGAACTTATAGGTTTCCGGATTGCGCATCATGCCATTATGCCCGGCATCAGCGTGCCGGCCTGCGCTGAGAATTAACGGGAACTGACTGGTAGGACTCAGCGCCGCCGCCTCCTTTTCCGGGGTGATGTCTTTAATATATTCGTCCATCACAGTATGGTAGAGATGGATTTTTTGGTCCGGGTGCTTGATATTTTTAAAATTACCCTCAATATCATTCATATCGCTCAAGCCAATCACTACCCCTTCGGGATGATCGAGCAAGGCCTGGAACACCTCGTCCATCATGGCCGGCCCCGGCTTGAACCCGGCCCGACGCGCCGCTTGCTTGAGTTCCTTGGAAGCATTCATAAAGACCAACCAGAGCAGGGCTTGGTTTACCGAGCCCATAGCCTGACCCAGGGTTTTGGCGACAATAATAGTGATCAGCGGCAGGTAGGCTGGATTAGCGCCGATAAAGGCGAACAGCTCCGCCGCGAATTCCAGCCGGGTCATACTGCGGGCGGCCTCGTAGAGTGAATCGGGGAGGGGCGGGATAAAGCCCATGGACTCGATAATGCCCAGCCAGATCTCCGAGCTCTCCTTGCGCTCTCCTTCCGGTCGTACCACCGGATGCCGCAGCTGGCAGAAGGTTTCCTCCAATTTGTATTGGAAAGTGCTGAAGTCATACATCTCGTAGGCCGATTTGCAGGGCAGGATATAATGGGCATGCCGGTTGGTTTCCGTTATATACATATTCATATCCACCATTAGCTCCAACCGGTCATAGGCGGCTTCCTGAGCCTTGGAATCAGGATAGGAGCGGGCGGGATTAGCCATGGAAAAGAATACGGAGCGCAGCCGATCCGGGTGGTCGCTCATAATTTCTTCCGGCAGCACCCCGGCCGGGTAGGAACCCATAATCGGGAACTTGTTGGTTGCCACCGTCCGCCATATCTTGGGGTTGTTCTCATCGGGCGCCTTCCCCGTCTTGAGATAGCCGGGGTAAATTACATTGCCGCCCGGCACCAGGAGCATCCCGCATACAGCAGAGAGGGTAGCCAACAGGAAGCTGGCCAGGGTATTGTGACGCCCCATAAAGATTCCCAGATCCTGATGCAAACCCCATTTACGGGTGGTGAGGATCCGGCAAAGTTCCCGCACTTGCTGGTAGGGGACCCCGGCCACCCGGCAGGCGGCGGCGCTATCGAAATTCTCATACCAGGGTTTTACCTGGTCAAAGTCAGCCACCCAGCGGTCCAGGTAGGCCTGATTCTGCCAGCCTTCCTGCAGGATCAAGGCGATCATGGCGCGCAACAGCAGGGCGTCACTGCCCGGCCGGGGCGCCACGTGCATATCCGACATGCGGGCAGTTTCCGACAAACGCGGGTCAACCGTGATAACCATATGATGGGGATCCTCGGAAAAGTGCCGGATAGTTTCCCGCGAGTTCACCATCTGATGGGAGACATAAGAATTGCTGCCCCACAGCACCAATACCTCGTTACGATCCTCGTCTGGCTCCAGCCAGTGGTGGCCCCCTAGTATCTTGCCATGACTCCAATGCATGCCCATGAATTCTATCCCAACTGGAGTATAGTAATAATTTGTACCCACCAGTCTCCGGAAGGCGGTGGCCAGAGCGCTGCCGCTATGCGTGGCGGCCAGGGCTTCGCCAACCACCGCCGTAGCCCGCGGTCCATACTGCTCCATGATCTGCTTTTGCCGGGCCGCGATCTCGGTAAAGGCCTGTTCCCAAGAAATACGGACGAATTCGCCCCCTACCCTTTTGAGCGGATAGTTCAAGCGATCGGTGTTGTCCTGAAAGTATTTGGCCGCGCGGCCTTTGCGGCAGCAGTAGTTTTTGGTGTGCGGGTTGTCCGGGTCCGGCCGGACATTAACAATGCGGTTGTCCTCGACCTCCATTTCCAGGCCGCAGGACATGGCGCACATGCCACAGGCAGTCTTCTCCCACTTCCCCATAAAATGGACCTCCATTCCGCCCTAAACATTTTGTTAAAATGTTATTTGTTAATATATTATTTATTTGCATATTAACATAACCACCACGTAGCAATCAAGAAAAACCCTTCGATCTGTCATCATGGAGATTTATCCGTGAGAATAAAAGTATGGCGGGGAAAATTGCCGCGTCGCATCGCTCCTGCGCCGTCCTGGCGCCCGCGATACTAGACCATCCTTGGTCGTCGCATCGCTCCTCGCAATGACCGGCTTGGGGGTATGATAGTTTTCGCAGCAATGACCTTTTTATGGGAGGTTGGTTAGTTGTTATTGGAAAGGCGCCCTACCACCGGGCCTGAACTTTTTTATTTCATCATCCAGGTCCCGGTTATCATGCACACCTAAGTAATGGCCGCTATGTGTGGACGAAGGCTCAGGATGGCTCAGATATTTTAGCCCCGCCATCGGGGAAATATTTGCGTTTGAAATAAAGGGCCAGATTGACCAGCAGTATTAATGCCGGTACTTCCACCAGCGGTCCGATCACCGTGGCCATGGCCTGGCTGGAATTTATCCCGAAGATAGCTACAGCTACCGCGATGGCCAGCTCAAAATCATTGCTGGAGGCGGTAAATGAGACCGTGACCAGCCGGGGATAGTCCGCTCCGATCCATTTGCCGATAAAGAACGTGACCAGCCACATAAAAGCGAAATAAATCGCCAGGGGAAGCATCACACGCAGTACGTCAATGGGAAGCGTGAGGATTACGTTTCCTTTTAAGGAGAACATCACGAATATGGTGAAAAGCAGCGCGATAAGGGTAAGCTTGCCGATTCTCGGAATGAAGATGGCTTCATACCAAGCCCGATCATGCGCTTTTATCATGATAGTGCGGGTGATGACAGCGGCTATGAAAGGAATACCCAAATAAATAAATACGCTCTTGGCGATTTGCGCCATGGAGACTTGCACCACTACGCTGGATAAGCCTAACCAGCGGGGAACGATGGTCAAGAAGATATAGGCGTAGATGGAATAGGTTAAAACCTGAAATATAGCGTTGAAGGCCACCAGACCGGCGGCATATTCCGGGCTGCCTTCGGCCAGGTCGTTCCAGACCAATACCATAGCGATACAGCGGGCCAGGCCCACCAGTATCACGCCAGCCATAAGCTCGGGTTTGTCCGGCAAAAGCCAGACCGCCAGCAGGAACATTACGACGGGACCCACCAGCCAATTCTGCACCAGAGACAAAACCAGCAACTTAACATCTTTAAAGACCGTGGGCAGTTCTTCATAGCGGACTTTGGCCAGCGGCGGATACATCATCAATATGAGGCCAATGGCGATGGGAATGTTGGTAGTGCCTACCTGGAAACCACCCCAGAATCCCGCGATTTTAGGGTAGAGATATCCGATACCGACTCCAACAAACATAGCCAAGAAGATCCACAAGGTCAAATACCGGTCAAGAAAGGCGAGTCGACTGCTTCTGGGCTCGGTCATTATATAACACCTCCATTATTTTTATTGCAGGGGTATCAGCCAGTTGAAAATATAGCCGACCAGGGTTATGGACACGGCCATTATGGCGGCAAAGATCCCTATGAGTTTGGGCTTCAAAACGTTTCTTAAGATAATCATTTCCGGTAGGGACAGGGCGGTAACCGCCATCATAAAGGCCAGAACAGTTCCCATCGCCAGGCCCTTTTCCCGTAAGGCCGCCACAATGGGGATGGTGCCCGCCGCGTTGGAATACAGGGGGACCCCCAGCAACACTGCGAGGGGCACCGCCAAGGGGTTGTGGGGACCGGCCCAACGCACCAGGAAATCCTGGGGTACGTAGCCGTGGATGGCCCCACCGATAGCAATACCGGCAATAACGTACAGCCAGACCTTCTTTAAGATTTGCTTAACATAATCATAGGCGTATTCCAGCCGATCTTGCCAGGTCTGTTCAGCAACCAGCACATCGCCCAATTTGGTCTCATAGACAAAGCCTTCCACCAGGTGCTCCAGCTTCAGCTTGCCGATCATCAATCCTCCGAAGATCGCCACCAGCAACCCGGTGAACATATAAATCGCGGCAATCTTGAGGCCGAACATGCCGAATAACATGACCAAGGCCACCTCATTGACCATCGGTGAGGAAATAAGAAAAGAAAAGGTGACGCCCAGCGGAACCCCCGCCTCGATGAACCCGATGAACACCGGGATAGCGGAGCAGCTTCAAAACGGGGTCACGATTCCCAGCAAGGCGGCCACCACGTTGCCGAAATATTGCCGCCGGTAGCTTAAGATCTTGCGGGTTTTTTCCGGCGGGAAAAAGCTGCGGATGATGGCTACCACAAAGATTATCAAGGACAACATGATGAATATCTTTAAGGTATCGTAGAAAAAGAAATGAACCGCCTCGCCCAACCTGGTTCCCGGGGTTAGGCGAAAAAGCTGCCAGGCCATCAAATCAGCAAACCATTGAAACACGGAGATACCTCCCTTCTGTGCGGAGTCTATTCATAGCCCTATAACTCTTCCTGAATATAGCGTTTAATATCTTCCTTCTTGGGGACCTTGCCGAAAACCTTGACCTTTTCGTTAATAACCAGCGCGGGGGTTTGCATAATGTTGTAGGCCATGATCTTCTGAATATCCTTTACCTTCTCCAAATTGGCGGCGACACCCATTTCGCTCAGAACACTGTTGACATCCTTGGATAACTGCTCGCATCTGGAACATCCGGGACCCAGAACCTTAATATCCATGCCTAATCCCTCCTAGCATTTAACTGATCTTTTAACTGATCCGCCATGAAAACGCATTGCTGCACCTGTAACATATCGGGTCTAGACCAAGTAGCGCATGGGTTTTCATCCCACTAACGGTGACCACTTACGTGGTCATGAAGGCCTGTTTGACCTCAGCCGGCCCGCAGCCATTTTTGCATGCCTGCACCTCTTCGTTGCTGTCCAATTCGCCAAACCGGCGGGTCTCCCCGGCCAACTCGGCAATTTCCTCCAGTCCGGTTGCCATAAAGGACTTAAATGATTCGATAAATACGCCGTCCAAAGCGGCCCTATTCAAACTGAAGTAGGACTTCTGCGCCGCCTTGCGCTCCCGGACCAGGTCTACCTGTTTTAAAACCTTTACGTGCTGGGATACGCGCGGTTGACTCATGTCTAGTATGGCTTCCAGCTCACAGATGCATAATTCCCGAATTGATAAAAACTTGATAATCTTGAGCCGGGTCGGTTCCCCCAGGGCTTTAAGAACGCTTGCGGTTTTCTGAATCATTATCGTTGCTCCCTCATTTGATATTATAAGCTTATATAATAATATAATTATACAGCAAAGGTAATGCAGCTACAACCAAGAACAAGATTGCCGCGCTACGCTCGCAATAACCGGGGGGGGTTGACCGGGCGAAAGAGAAAATTCCCCCGGCAATACTATACATACATAAAGGACGTCACCGGCCATAAGCCGACGGCGTCCTTTACGCGTTTCTCTCCCTCATATGAGCCCCTATTTCCCTCTATCTTCCCCTTGTCTGGCCAGGTATTCACGGATGATCATTCTTACCAGCGCGCTCCGCGATATCTGATCCCTTTTGGCCAGTTCTTTGATCTCATTTACCTGAATCTTGGTCAAGTAGAAAGTCGCATGCTCGAATTTGTCAGTAGCCATTATAACCTCCTCCCGGCAAGAGCCCCTTATTGCTGCTAAAATGCTGTTTGTGCTTATTATATGAAAGTAATGCTCCGGCTGTTACTAGTAACGCACTCGCTGCAATCTTTTTGAAAAGAGGCGGCCGGCTCCTTATCCGGCTTTATGGGGGGAGGTTTTTCCATGGGTCCGGGGTTTTTCCTGCAGACCGGCCTCCAACTCCGGGATTTTCTCGCGCATGGCCCGGCGGCCGGCCCGGATGATTTGCTCGGCCCGGTCCAGGTCATCCAGTTTGACCCCGCTAAGCCCGGGGTAAACGGCCAGATCGGCCAGCAGCGCCTGCTCGGTAGCCGAGGTCTCATAGGTCAGGATATTCAGGGTTCGTCCAACTATCTGGGGTATACCCTCTACCGGGGTGTGGTAGCTCTCCTGCCCCAGGTTGATCGCCAGGGTATATTCCGCACCCAGCGCTTTCTGTACCGTTACCGGTACTATACTGCGCACACCGCCGTCTACCAGCTGCATACCCTGAAAATCATATGGCACAAAGGTGGCGGGAATGGAGCAGCTGGCCCTGACCGCCTCGGACAACAGCGCATCGTAAATTATAACCGTGTTACCCGCTTCCGGCATTTTACGATTGGTGAAGATGATTTCCCGCCCGGTATCAATGTCACAGGCGATAATGGCCAGCGGCATCTTTACATCGCGCAAGCTTTGTCCCCGGGTGAACCGGTAGACCAATTGTTCAAGTTTATCGCCCTTGAGGACCCCATCCACTGGGGCTCCGAGTCCAGGCACCAGAAATCCGGCCAGCGCTTTTAACAGTCCTCCGACATTGTAATCCAGGTAATCGGACGGCTTGAGCTCCAGCGCCGCCCGCTCCATCTGCCGCGGCGACATGCCGCTGGCGTACAGGGCCGCTATCAGGCTGCCGGCGCTGGTACCGGATATCATGGCCACCGGTATTCCCCGGGCTGCCAGTACCTGCAGCACGCCGATATGTGCCAGCCCCTTCAGACCTCCGCCCCCCAGCGCCAGACCCAGTTCCTTCACCCAACATCCCTCCTGACCGAGTACCCCGATTCTGGTTGCCAGTAGTTATCATCATGAGAGCACCTGCCCTTCACTGCCTAAATTCAGCGGTTGCATTTCACTACCATGTAACGGGAAAGATTCTCCAGGCGCTGGTGATGATCGGATATTAGCTCGCGCCAGAATCTCCGGTACTCGGTGACTTCGGTCTCCCGGGAATAAGCTTCCATCTTCTCTTCCGCCAGACGATACGCGGCAGCGACCTCCTCAAGCTGCGCCCGCATCCGGTTCTTTTGGTTTCTATCAATGCGTTCTGCCATATTCCACCTCCCGGACAAAAATAATGCCCGGCCGCAGCCGAGCATTATTCACAACAACATAGGGCGGTCTAGAACTCTACTTCCGGATCCAGTTCACCGTAAACAATAACGTCATGCATCTTGCCGAGCTTGTCGATGATGTCCACAAATACCCGGAGACCAATGCAGGTGCCGTGCACCGGAGTGGTCAGGTGGCAGGGGTTGCCATGATCTTCGCAGTTGCCTTTGATTTCGAAGTCAAAAGTCCAATTCTTGAGAATGATTTCGGATTGCTCGATCTCGCTCCGGAACTCCTCGTTGGTCAGCGGCGGATCAAATTCGTCCAGTTCGATGGTTTTTTCGAAGCGGTCGCTTACGGTAATGATCTGGTACTCGCCATCAACGATGACAAAGAGGATAACCTCATAGTCGACCACTACCTTGACCTTGCCGAAGCACAACAGGTCCTCAAACTTCTGGATAACCTTGACCTTGATGTCTTCTACGCAGCTGACTTTGCCACCCACCTGCTCATCGGGGACACAAAAGACTGTGTCCAGGATCTTGGCTTGCTTCTCGATGAATTTGGCCTTGATAACCTTCGCCCATAAATCCAGTTTGCAACCTTCGGGAAATTCACATTTTAGCTGAGCCAATTACTCTCCCCTCCTTTTCTCTTTTTCTGTTGGCCTTACGGCCGGTTTTGAAATTTGGTTGTTCAAATTTCTAGCTTATACTATGAAATACAGCCACAAAGTGTGATTATCCCGCACGCATTTTGAATTCATATTTCATAGATTTTCTGCCATTACGTGCTGGCACTCCAGGCGGCCGTCGCAATAAAGCCGGATGCCTTGCCCGGCCGCCCTTTCGCAAAAACCGATGTCTTCGCCGCCCTTTTCCGCCGAATAGGTTACTCCATAGTCTTCGATAACATCCCGCCGGATAAGATACGCGGCCCCGGTGCAGTCTACCGGGAAAAGCCGGTCGCGGGGAAATTCCCGGATGAATTCGTAATGGCCCCCCACCCGCTGCAAAATATTGTAGATATCCCGGTCTCCCTGTTGATGGCCATTGCACACCAGGGCGGAAACTACCTGACAATCGTTTAACAGGAGGCCTGTCAAGACCGGGGGCGGAACCAGAATATCACTGTCCACCGAAAACAAATATCGGCAGTCCGAGGCCAAAAATTCCTGCAATAAGATGTTGCGCAAAGCAGCCAGGCGCGGCAGGCTGTACCTGCCGCGGCAATGGTCCGGCGTTTTAGAAGACGGGTCGGCGGAGGAAGTAAAGGATAGCCGGTAGGAAGGAACTGTGTTATCAGCATAGATCAATCGGGCCCGGATGCCCTTCTCCGCCGCAAATTCTTCCATTAGTTCGGCGGTAGAGTCATCACAATCGTTGATCACAAAACAGTACTGCAGAAGCTCCGGCGGATAATCCAACTTCTTCAGATGCTCCAGGTAGCGGGGCAAGATCCAGGCCCGGTTGCGGACCGGGCAGCCAATCATTACTCCAGCATCCATGGCTCGAGCTCCTCTGCTTCCCGCAGCCGCGATTTGATATAGAGCCCCGCCTTGTGAAAGCGCAGGTCGCCGGCGCCGGCCCGCTTCCTGTAGGCGGAAAATGCGTCTGGTACAGCGACCAGGTTCTCCGGGCTGTTTGGCGTATTTACCAGATGGCGGCTGGTTCGCCCGGCTTTGACCTGCCGCTCCAGTTGATTGTTATGCGGGGCAGGCTCCGGGGGCGCCACCGGCCGGCGGCGGGGCGGCCGGGAGCTGGTTATCAGGGTGTCCCGGCTAGGCTGCCCGTCCGGCCAGGCAACCATTTCGCGAAAAGGAACTAGCCGGGGACGCTGGTTAAGGCTTTCGTAATCCGGCTCCTTCTTCGCCAGATGGTATTCCATGATCCGGACGACCTCCCGGGCGCGCGCCGCCCAGGAATTCTCCCGGGCCAGAGTCAAGCGCCGCATACGTTTTTCCTCGGTGTCATGCGCCAGCGCTTGGCCGACATTTTCAATAAAGTCGTCCTGGTCTAGTGAGTAATGAATAAGCTCCCGGTACTTACTGGCTTCCGGCAGGGCCGTACTTACCACTGGCAACCCGGCCGCCATGTACTCCCACATCTTAATCGGGTTGACCGATTCAGTCATGTTGGTCTGGCGAAAGGGTATAATCCCGACATCGAAGGCCTGGGCGTAGGCCGGCAGCTGATCATAGGCCTTGAAGCCCAACCAGTGCAGGTTAGGGCGCTGCGGCACCCGTCCCACATTGTAAAGCGGCCCCACCATCACCAGTTGGCAATGGGGATAGGCCCGCGCCAGCCGGTCAATCAGTTCCAAATCACACCAGGTGGCAATTACCCCAATATACCCAATAATCGGCCCTTCCATATGTTTTAGCTCATAAGGGCGGGCCAGCTCCCCCCGGGCCGCCCGGGAGAAGTGATCGTAGTCACAGCCATTGGGCACCAGATATACATGAGAATTTATTGCCCGGGCCATATGGTACAGTTTCTCCGAGGTACACAAAACCACGTCCGCACTGGCCACCGCCCGGTGGTAATAGGGCCGCCAGGCGGCAAACTCGTCACTGGGTTCGTCGACACTGTCAAACACCAGTAAAGCGGGATTATAGCGGGAAACCTTATCCACCTGAGCGGTAGCGCTGTAGTAGACTACCGGACGAATTCCGTTTAGATAAGGCACGGGATCGATCTCATGAAAGACAAATAGCTGCGGGTTAATTTCTTCAATGCCGCGAAAATCCCGCTGGAATACCCCGGGTAGGTTCATGAACATACAAGAAATATCCTGCAGGGAAAAATTCTTCATCAAATGCTGGGGTCTCTGCACCAGATAGTGATAATCCAGGGTTGGCGGATATAGAATACAACCTATGTCGCTCATTTAACCTCTCCCGCTATGGAATTGACGGTGCCGCTTGCCCGCCGGCCGGCATTCCTGACATCCCGGCTTGCTTCCGCCTCATCTATGACTGGCCGCAACAGGTAAAACATACCCCGGTTCCGCCGGGCTGGTTGCTCCGAATCTTTTGCCCGTTGTCCTGCTCTATCTCCGGCAGGATGTCGCTGCTGACATCCACGCTGGTTTTCCGGGCCATGCTGAGTACGAAACTGCCTCTTTCCACTACCCCTTTGATAGGGGTGGCACTATACTTGCGGGTTTTGATCTGAACCAGGGCTTGCTCCTGGTTTTCCTCCTGCATTTCCTCCTTGATTTCCCACACCTCCCCAAGCTATATTATTGAAAACCGCTTGGCGGGCGGCTCTCGTCTTAACATGATATGTGAAATGTATCTAAATGGTGCACACAGTGGGCTTCTTCACGCAGGCAATGGCTAAAGGCTGATACGGGTGCCGGCTTTGACCTTTAACGGGGCCAGGGGACGGGGACGGGGCGGTTTCCTTCGCTCCAGCACGGCATGGAGGATAGGCATGATTTGCTCTAGCCGCTGATGGTAGGTATGGTGTCCGTAGACCTCTTCCTGGCCCTGCTGGGCTATACGTTCCCGGGCCGCCGGGTTTTGCAGGTAGTAGTCCACCAGTTCCCGGGTCTCGGCGGGCGACTTGCTCCAAACCAGATGCTGATGATTCCTGAACAAATGCTCTACTGCCGGGGTCCACTGGCTCAGGAAAAACCCTCCGCTGCCCAACACCTCAAAGGTCCGCATGCTCATCATGGTCTTGGAATCCGTCACGGAATGCAGTCCCAGCACGATCGGCACGCTGGCACACAGGGCGGGGAGTTCCTCGTTACCCAGATAACCGCCATACTGCTCCGGGCGAATAAAAAAAGGCCGGCTCTCGTCCAGCCACCATTCATTTCCGTAGATCTTGATGCTGTGCCCGGAATCCAGCAGAGGACGCAGCAGCGATTCCGCCCCTTGCAGGCGGGAAGGAAACTCGAAGTAGTTGTTGCCGACAAAGGCAATATCATGGTTGAAGCGGTGATGGGGTTCCACCCGGCGGTGAAAGGCGGGATGGCAGGCAAACATCAACAGTTCGGCATAAATGCCCTTCTGACGGTAGGTAGAAATAGACTCCTTGCAGGTAGTGAAAACGGCGTCGGCCTGACGAGCAAAGGCCATGGACAGGCTCTCCAGGTAGGGCGGATCCTCGATAGCCCAATATATATGGGGCAGATGTTTTTTCTTCAAGACCGGCAGCAATTTTTGCGCAATGCCCCATCCGGCATCGGTAAATACCAGATCGGGGGCAAAGCCGTCCAAGGCTTCCTGCCAGTTCTCATCCATCGCCACATTGGCCAGGCATATCTCATGGCCCAAGTCGGCAAAGGCCGCCCCGATACCGTATTTGATGATGGGAGCGGTATTAGTGAAAAATACCTTCACTGCACCACTCCTTGCTCACTACTCTACTCTATGAGCTATAGTATGCACCAACCCCGCTTTATGTCACCTGGTTACCTATTATCACTGGTTGTTTTGAAACATCCGCTTGATCCGGCTTCCCAACTGATTCAGGCCGGGATTTTCCGTTTCGGCTCCGGCAGCTTTCGCCTCGGTGGCGGAGATAATCTTGTACTCCCCCCGCACCGGCCGGTTGGCGTAATAGCCATCTCCGGAGGCGCCCATCCCCACCGCGCGGCCCAGGGAGGCCAGTTCCTGGCGCATCTTATCCACTATTACCTGATAAGCTGTATTCTCGCGGTTCAGGGCGGCATTGCGTTTTTCCGCCTTCTGCAGACCTTGCTTAAGGCTGGAGATGTTGCTGGCATGGTAGAAGAGCTGCCTCTTCAGTTCGGCATTCTCACCTTGGATTCTTTCCACCTCCAACTCCAACTGGCGCATAGCCTCGGAGAGCAGCTCACCGGAAACCCCAACCCGCTCCTCCCCCTGCAGCCGGACCAGCTGCTCCCGGGTGGCAATAACGGTATAGTCGATAAAGCAGCTTACCCGTATATCATGGCCATTAATCTCACCTTCCCAGGCCAAACCCTTGATTTCCAAGCGGTAGTCGATCTGGCCATCCCGCTCGATAGCCCGGTCGAACTCCAGCAAGGGGATACGGTCGTTAAAGGTCTCTTCCCGTTTGAAGAGATGCATATGCCCTTCACTGTCTTCCAGCAGGCAAAGGAGATCCAGCTTGAGCCGGGCCTCCACCGCCGTGCCCAGGGCTACCACCTGGCGTTCCCGGATTCGAATGCGCAAATCCTCCATGGCCTGATAACTACTTTCCAGCGGATAGGTCTTTTCTTTAGCCAGGCGACGGCTGTCCCGCAACCGGCTCAGCAGCACCGGCGACCATATCGTTACATTTTCCTCCATGATATCCCCCTTACCTGACATAGCCATTATTAATTTATATTTTGCGGGTTGGCCAGGTATACCCGCAGAAGGAGAGATCCTCTCAGAAAACGTAAAGCCGCATAACCCTTACTTGGATTATGCGGCCTCAATATTCTTTGGCTGGTTCTAAGTGGTTCCGGAAGCGATTCTTATCTCGGCATCCTGACTGTCATAAACGAAAAGCTCCACGGTTTCGGTAAGTACATCGGCATAACTGTAGGATACCCGGCGCTCTATCTTCCTCTCGCTCAACTTTACAACGAATATATTGGGATATATGGACTCCAGCACCCCTTCTCTTTCTACGATGCGATTGCGTCCCCGGTTGGCTTTCAGACGTATTTTGCTTCCCACAAAAAATTCCAGGTCTTTCTTGATGTCCGCTAGTGCCCTGGGTGAACTCAAAATACCACCTTCTTAATACATTAATCGAAATAATTTTACAACATATGCAATACTATGTCAATAACCGGATGTATTAGTATATAAAATAATCCGCGCTCTGTCAACCCACGATTTCGTATTATTTTGGTTGATCAACGATAAAAAATGTTGAAGATGAAAATGAAGAATAGAATGATGGCATTTCGAAAGGGGGGGTTACTTGGTATACTTGTCGGCTACCTTGCTGGCCGCACAGGCGTCGGGCTTAATGCGCGCGTCAAAGCCGCTGCCCGCTATCATTCCGGTGACCTCCCGGAGCAGTTCCCGGGTGTCGCCATGGGTTCCGACATCCAGATGGATCTCTACCGGCATGTCCATCAAACCCTTTTCCTTAAGCGCTGCGTCCAACTGGTCGGCCAGGGCCAGACTGAGGGAGGCCTCATAAAATATGCGCTGCCGCATGGCCCGGATGCGGGGCTCGTTAATTCGTGAATAATAATAGCGGGCGCCTTTGCCTTCACGGTGGATAATAATGGCGCTGACAAAGCAGGTTCCCTGCGAGCCCGGGTGGGAATCGCTGCCTACCAGCAACTTATAAGTACGAGTGATGTCATCGCTGACGTATTCCAGAATATCCGCCACCACCTCGTCCAACTCCATCGGGCCCTTGCTGGGGCTATGAAAGACCGTCATCCTCAGCCCTCCTCCGCTGTAAAATGATTGGCCAACCTAACATACTCCTCCATACTTAGATTCTCCGGTCGAGCGCCGGGATTGATTCCTATCTCCTGCAGCCTTATCTCCACCTCAGCTTTGGATAGGGGGAAGAAGCCGGTGCAGATGTTTAAGAGCGTCTTGCGGCGCTTTTGGAAAGCGGCTTTCAGCAGGGATTTAAACAGTTTCTCGTCCGCCAACTCCGGCTTTACTGCCCGGGGAATAATCCGGATAACACTGGAATCAACCTCCGGCTCGGGGTAAAAACAATGCCGGGAAACTGTCATTACATATTCAACCTGAGCATAATAACCGGCGGTAATACTGAGCAAACCATAGGTCTTGCCGCCCGGGGGCGCTACAATGCGCTGGGCCACCTCCTTTTGAATCATCAGGGTGGCCGCCGTCATCCTGGGGCACTCTTCCAATAGCTTGAACAGAATGGGGCTGGTAATATTATACGGTATATTAGCGCAAACCATGAATGAAGGTGATTCATTTAAAGCAAAGGCCCGGCTCAGTTCCTCCTCGATATTAACCGCCAGGACATCGGCAAATAACAGTTTTATATTGGGCTGCTCCCCGGTTAGCCCGGTTAAAACCGGTTCGAAGCCGCGATCGATCTCCACCGCCAGTACCCCCTGACAGCGGGAAGCCAGGCTGCCGGTAAGGGCGCCCAGGCCTGGTCCGATCTCCACCACATACTGACCCTCAGCCGGCGCGCAGGCATCAATGATCTTATTGGTTATATTACGGTCAACCAGGAAGTTCTGCCCCCATTTCTTGCGGGGGTGAAACTGGTGCTGCTGCATGGCCTGTTTGACCTGGCTCAGGGACTGTAAACCTGCCACTTCTCTACATCCTAATCTTTTAGGCTCATTATACACTAAAAGCTTTGGTAGATATGTAAATTCAATTACAGCCAAGAAGGCAGTTGGATAGGGAAGCCTTACCAGCGTCTCCCTATCCAAAAGCATTTTTTTATTATGACGTTAGTATACTGCCTTCTGTCTCCTCAGGCGGCTGTTCAAATCTTTAATATCCCGATCAAAGCTCTGGATGGGCTTACCCTCGATTATGCCGGCTGCTACATCATTTAAACGCTTGATCAGACCCGGATCGGTGGTGACCAGAACCTGGGATATCCGCTTGTCGCTGGCTTTAATCCTTTTGGCCACCATGTTCTTGGCAGAAGCAGCCTTGGATGCGCTGCCGGCCGTAGCATTGTTGAGCGTTATGCCTACCATTACGACGGTTCCGCTCTTGTTGCCCATCATGGTCGGGTTGGTTGAAGTTGTGCCAGCAGTATTTCCGGTCGTGGTCCCCGTTCCAGCTCCATTACCGGTGCCGGTTATTCCCTTCGGCATAGTTCCGGTAGTTCCGGTTGTACCAGTAGTACCAGTGGTTCCGGTAGTATTGCGAGTCATGCTGACGTTCATAACTACTACAGTAGCCTTTTGTACTCCGGGCACACTCTCGGCCACCCGGGACAGCCGATCCGCCATAACTCGTCTCTCGCTGGCCGTCATATCGACCGCGCTCTTCTTCTGGACCTGGGCCGGTTTTTTGGCCGGAGTCACGGGCTTCTTGGCCGTGCTGGAACACCCGGCGGCGCCTACCACCATCATTAGCCCAATACATAGAAGCATTATCATTTTTTTGCGCATGTATTTCACCTCCTTTGCACTAATATCATTTTCTGTTTTTAACGCAATTTCAAACGAGGGAAAAGCTGGCAGAGCAAGAAAGGCACGCTACAATGTGTTCCATTAGCGCGTGCCTTTCAGTACTTTATACCTTAGTCTTGCCATATATATGGCAAGGGATATATTACTAAAGTAAAAAAACCACACCGGCGGATAATCCAACCGGTGTGGTTCTGCTTCTAAAATTTAACTTCAGTTTTAATTAAGGATGTAGACTTTGACCGTACGCCGGCCCCAGCTCAGACACTGGCCGCGTTCCTCCATAAAGAGATCCAGTTTATCGCCCCTGATCGAGCCGCCGGTATCCGCCGCGGTGGCAAATCCGTAGCCTTCAATGTACAGCTTACTGCCCAGCGGAATTACAGCAGGGTCTACGGCTACCGTTCCTACGGTCGGGGTCTGCCCGGTGGCGTTATGATAACCGGTGTAGGTATAGGCGGAGCATCCCATATACCTGGCTTCTCGGAAATTGATCAGTTGGCTGCCGCGGGATACCTCGGTTATGGTTCCCATGGCCACTACCCGGTTGCGGGGCTGCTGAACGGTCTCCGATTTCATTGTTTCGCGTTTGACTTCCTGTCCATTGTGATACACGATTTTAACCGTATTCATGGCAATACCGTTGACACCCTGTACCAGCGTTCTGGTCAACCCGCGTTCCAGGGTATCGTCACTGGTTCTTTCAACTCCAAAAGGAATCGCCGCTTGCTCTTTCACCTGACTCTCGGTGACCCGGATAACCTCAATCTCTTGCCCTGGTACGGTCTTTTCCACCGGCAGGGTTTTTACTATGTCCTTGCTGCTCAAAGACACTCCCGCCAGCTTTATAGCCTCTTTGATACTTACCGGAGTGGTATACAAGGGGTATTGCTTCCCGTCCGCAACGACCTTGATCTTAAAGGCCCGCGTGACTACGATATCGGTATTTTTCTTCACCGCCATGTTCAGCGACGGCTCGACCCTATCCTTTGCCCCAACCAGCACCTGTTCCTCTTCCAAAACGTCGGCTACCTGAGCAGTAAAAAACACTCTGCTATGAATCGTTTTCCCATCTACCATGATATTAACGGGCTTCTGCAGGGCAAAGAACAGACTTACCGCCAAGAGGATCACGCCTACTACGGCCGCTATCAGGTAAGTACTCTTCCTGGTCCGTATGATTTCCAAATCTTCTCCTCCCTTTCTTAACCATCCAGGCGAAGCAACCCGAATAGTAAATTCATTTTAGCTAGAATTGCGTGCTCAGTCAAATAATCTAACATATTCTGGCCAAAATACCGGGCATTGCTAAGCCAAATTGACAAACCGCTCCTTACTCAAATTATTGTCCTATGCCCTATATTTTATTCCTTATCTCACAAAAAGTTTGATGAAAAAGAAAATTATGCTAATTGTTTATTGATCGAATGCAGGGAGAAAAAGCAGACAAGGGTGGGACACGGGGACCGGTCCACCTAGACGATGCGAAAGACGGTTTGGGTGTTGCGGCTGGTGATATAGCTGATCTCTTCCAGGCTCTTGTTGCGCAGCTCGGCTAGCTTTTCCGCCACTAATTTCACCTGGGCCGGCTCATTGCGTTTGCCCCGAAATGGCTCCGGGCTTAGATATGGGCAGTCGGTTTCCACCAGCAAGCGTTCCAGGGCGGCCCGGCTGGCTACTTCATGAGTCTTTTTAGCGTTTTTATAGGTCAGGGGCCCGGCCAGGGACAGATGGAAGCCTTCCTTCATCAGCTCCAGGGCCATAGGTAGATGGCCGGAATAGCAGTGCATGATGCCACCGTTCCGGCCCGCCTTTTCCTTCTTAATTATCTCCATGACCTCTTCATGGGCGTCCCGATCATGGATGACCACCGGTTTGTATAATTCATGAGCTATCTTGATCTGTTCGACGAAGGCCTTACGCTGCTGATCCCGCGGCGACAGGTCGCGGTAATAATCCAGGCCGGTTTCTCCGATGGCTACCACCCGCTGGTCTTTGGCCATCTCGTATATCTTAGTGCTGGCCTCGCTGGTAAGTTCCTTGGCGTCGTGCGGGTGGATACCCACCACGGCATAGACCTGCGGGAACTTGCGGGCCAACTCCAGGGCTTCCTGCGAAGACTTCAGATCATAGCCCACACAGACTATGTATTCTACCCCCGCTTGGGCGGCCCGCTCCAGGACTTCCTCCACCTCCCCGGCAAAGGCCTTGTCCTGTATATGCGCATGACTATCTATCAACATAATTCCAACTCCAGAGAACGAATTTCACACAGATGTACACAGATAAACACAGATTAGCACAGATAGTTTTTAAAAAGTATATCAATTAACCTTACCAACAATAATATCTAAGCTTCTTTGCTTATCAAGTTATTCTCATTGGTGTATGTACTTAGTCATACTTACTTTGTCTTTATCTGTGTGCATCTGTGGTACATCTGTGTCCATCTGTGTTTAATTAAACTACTTGACCCGGTTGCCGGAGGGGATGCGGTCGACGAAGAGGACTTCGACGTCACTCGCGTCGGAGGCGGCCAGGATCATGCCCTGTGACATCACGCCTCTCAGCTTGGTCGGTTTCAGGTTGGCTACCAGGACCACCTTTTTGCCGATCAGGTCCTCCGGGGCATAGTGCTGGGCGATGCCGGATACTACGGTTCGCTCCTCGTCTCCCAGTTTCACCTTTAATATCAGCAGCTTGTCAGCTTTCTCCATCTTCTCGCAGGCAACGACCTCCGCCACCCGCAGTTCCATCTTAGCAAAATCATCAATGGTTATATACTGGGGTTCGGCCTCGGCGGCCGGGATCTCCGGCGCTGCCTTGACTTCTTCCTTTATCGCCTGGGTCTCTTTAACTTCCTCCACCGGTTTCTCCTCCAAACTCTTGAGATCAATGCGCGGGAACAATACCTCGCCCTTCTGCACCGGACTGCCTACCGGGGTCAGGCCCCAGCGTCCAGCCTCATCCCACTGCAGGTTATTTACATCTTTAAACAAATTGAGCTGCGCGTTAGCGCGGCCCGCCAGAGTGGGCATGACTGGAGCGGTAAGTATGAGAACGATACGGATGCACTCCGCCAGGTTGTACATCACCGCCGCCAGCCTCCCGTGCCGGGCTTCATCCTTGGCCAAGAGCCAGGGCTCGGTCTCGTCGATATATTTATTAGCCCGGGAGACCAACCGCATAACCGCGATCAGGTACCCGGAAAAATCCAGCCGGTCAAGCTTTTCCGTGGCCTCCTGGTATACCCGGACCGCCATTTCCTGCAATTCCTCATCCAGTGGAGCTGTTTCGGCCGGTTCCGGGATCTTTCCATCAAAATAGCGAAGGATCATGGCCACCGTGCGGCTGATCAGGTTACCCAAATCGTTGGCCAGATCGGAGTTGATGCGGCTTACCAGCATCTCTTCTGAATAAATCCCGTCCTGTCCGAAGGTCAGTTCCTTGGCCAGGTAATAGCGCACGGCATCTACCCCATATTTATCCGCCAGTACCACCGGATCGACCACATTGCCTTTGGATTTCGACATCTTACCGCCCTCCAGCATGATCCAGCCATGGGCATATACCTTTTTGGGGAGCGGAATATCCAGGGCCATCAGCATTATCGGCCAGATAATGGCGTGGAAGCGCAATATGTCTTTGGCCATAATATGCACGTCCGCCGGCCAGTAGGTATTGAATTGCTCATCATCCACCCCGTAGCCGATCGCCGACAGGTAATTGATCAAGGCGTCGAACCAGACATAAACCACATGTTTGCTGTTAAAGGGTACCGGCACCCCCCAGGTGAAGCTGGTGCGGGAAACACACAGATCCTCCAGCCCCATCTTGATAAAGTTAACCACTTCGTTCCTCCGGGATTCCGGCTGAATGAAATCCGGGTGACGATCAATATGCTCCAGCAGCCGGTCGGCATATTTGGCCATATTGAAGAAATAGCTTTCTTCCTTGACCAGTTCCACCTCACGGCCGCAATCGGGGCATTTTCCATCCTCTAGCTGCCGCTCGGTGAACAGGGTCTCGCAGGGCGTGCAGTACCAGCCCTGGTATTCGGCCATGTAGATGTCGCCCTGGTCATAGACCTTTTGAAAGAGCTGCTGTACTACCTTTTCATGGCGGGGCTCGGTGGTGCGAATAAAATCATCGTTGGTAATCAAGAGCTTCTGCCAGAGCGCCCGGATATTTTCGACAATGGGATTTACAAAATCCAGGGGTTCCCGGCCCTGGCTGCGGGCGGTTCTCTCTATCTTCTGACCGTGCTCGTCAGTGCCGGTCAAATAATGCACATCGCACCCTGACATTCGCTTGAAGCGGGCCAGGCAATCGCCTGCCACGGTGGTGTAGGCGTGACCTATATGTAAATTGTCACTCGGGTAATAGATCGGCGTAGTAATGTAGTAGCTTTTCTTGGTAGTCATTGACTAAATCCCTCCTGTGCTGAGTAACTATATAATAATAAACCATAGATGCCTTGAGATGTACATCAATTAATATTATAGCCATATAACTGCTTATTTACATGCCGTTGTTTATATATTTGGAAAATAATCTTCTCTTCTTCCTTCCTAGTAAATATTTAGCTCAAATGCGGCAATAACGGGTAATACATCGGGGTATTGTTGCATTTATCGCTACTATATCCTTATTTAGTTATTTATTTTAAAAAAATTGTAGAAAAGTGCTTGACTAATAATGCCATCCTTGGTACACTTTGTTCAAGAACCCGTGATATCGGGAAAGAGGAGGATCGATATATTATGATGAAATCCACCGGAGTTGTCAGAAAAGTGGACGAGCTGGGAAGAATCGTTATCCCCATCGAGCTGAGACGCACCATGGGCATTGAGGAAAAAGACGCTCTCGAAATCTACGTAGACGCCGAAAAAATAATCCTCAAGAAATATGAACCCGCTTGTATCTTCTGTGGCAATGCTGAAGATGTAGTCAATTGGAGAGGCAAAAATATTTGTAAGGGTTGCCTTACCGAACTGGGCAAACAGGTTGGCTAATACATACAACCCTATTGTCTAAATTTGTCGAAATAGCATTTATAGATTGTCGATTTAGCAATTTTGTACTCACGGGCCTTCAATTTGAAGGCCTCTTTGTTTCCCATTCCCTGCTCAATCAATGCTTCCACTTCCAGCATTATCTGATCCAGGCTGATTTCACCCGGCTCAGGCGCGGTGTAAGGAGCAATCACCAGGGTAATCTCACCCCGGGGCTTATCCTGCGCAAAGTGTTCTGCCACTTTCCCCACCGTACCTCGCACTACCGACTCGTGCAGCTTGGTCATTTCACGCATCACCGCTATCGATCTCTCTTCGCCCAATATTTCGCCGAGATCGCTCAAGGTATCCAGCAAGCGGTGGGGAGCCTCATATAGAACTATGGTTCGCGGCTCCCCGGCCAGCATATTGATGGCTTTTTTTCTCTCGCTCCGCCGGGACGGCAGAAAACCGGCAAAGATAAAGCTGCTGGTATCCATGCCCGATAAACTGAGCGCGGAAATCACCGCCGAGGGTCCGGGAATCACTTCGATGCGGATCCCGCACTGGATCGCCCGGGCTACCAGCGCCGTGCCCGGATCGGATATACCGGGCATTCCGGCATCGGAAACCAGCGCTACCTTCTGACCATCCTGCAGCCGCCCGATGATATAGTCCACCTTTTCCAGTTTGCTGTGCTGGTGGTAACTGGTCAGCGGTCTTTTAATCTTGTAGCGGTTGAGTAGTTTCAGGGTATGCCGGGTATCCTCGCAGGCAATCAGGTCGGCCTGGCGCAGCGTTTTCAGCAGCCGAATCGTCACGTCCTCCAGATTGCCGATCGGGGTCGCGCAGATATATAGTATTCCTTGTTCCTCAGGCATCCCCGCACCTCCCATACCATCTTTTCACTTCACTGCTGTATACCCCTAGGCTATCATATATTATCAGGGGCGGCAGTATCCGCACCCCGCCCCGGCTCTTTTTCTTGCCCTCGACCAGGACCAGGCTGGCTTCTTCTCCGGCAAAGGAATGGACGGCCCGAATCCGGCTGGCTTGCAGACGGCTGGCCATCATGGCCGTTACCACCTCGGTCAGCCGTTCGGCTCTTTGAATCACACAGAAATGACCGCCGTCGTTCAATAGATAGGCGGCGGCCCAGCATATGTCGTTGATATCCACCTCTAGTTCATGACGTGCGATGGCCTCGCCCGGATGATTGGAGATATGACCCTCCCCCTTCTTCCAGAACGGGGGGTTGCAGACTACCAGCCCGGCGGAGGCCGGCGGCAGAGCGGCCTTGATCTCGCGGATATCCGCCTGGATGATCCTGATCCGCTCGTTTAAAGCGTTAAAGCTTACGGAACGCCGGGAGCGCTCCGCCATGTCGGGTTGCAGTTCGATACCGATAATACTAGTGGCGGGGGAGCGCCAGGACATAATCAGCGGGATTACCCCGCTGCCGCTGCCTAAATCAACGACTGACTGCACCCCGTCCAAAACCGGAAATTGGGCCAATAAAACCGCATCCAGGGAAAAACGATACCCCCGGCGCGGCTGAATTACCTTCATATCACCCAGAATCAAATCGTCCAGGCTCTCATCCTCCCGGACTAGAATTTCGCCCCTTAACTCCAAGCTCTACTCCTTTTCCAAGAAGGCGACGCAAAACAAACATTCATCGCCACGCGGCTGACCAAAGGCCATGGAACATATATGATAGCCTTCCTTATAGATGTGGCCGAGGTTTTCGTAGCTTTCCCCCTCCAGACGCAGATCACGCCGGGGAAGCTCGGTAATGGCTTCCCGCTTCTCACCTTCCGGGCTGATCTGGGCCAATTGGTCCTCCAGGCTGTTCACTCGATCTTTTAGCTGATTTATTTCCATTAAGAGATCAGTTACCAGGTTTTTCAGCTCCCGGATGGTTTGCTCCATGCTTTTTCTCTCCGTTTTCCTTGGTCTCGTACAGTTCGGACTCATACTTCAGGCAGCACATCAGACGCCCGCAGGTGCCGGATATCTTGGTGGGATTAAGCGACAGATTCTGTTCCTTCGCCATCCGGATAGAAACCGGTTCGAATTCGCCCAGGAATGAATTGCAGCACAGTACCCTGCCGCAGGTGCCTACACCGCCCAGCATCTTGGCCTCGTCGCGCACCCCGATTTGCCGCAGTTCGATTCGGGTTTTAAATATTGAAGCCAGATCCTTGACCAGTTCGCGAAAATCCACCCGGCCTTCGGCGGTAAAGTAAAAGATTATCTTACCCATATCAAAGGTATATTCGACATCGATCAGCCGCATGGGCAGCTTGTGCTCCCTGACCTTCTGCCGGCAAATATCCAGGGCTTCCTGCTCCTTCTGCCGGTTGGCTTCATAAATATGGCGATCCTCTTCCCCCGCTTTGCGGATTACCTTCTTCAAGGCGGTAGGCAGCTGCTCCTCTTTAATCTCCCGGCGGCCAACCGCCACCGTACCGTATTCCACCCCACGGATAGTCTCCACAATAACGGCATTGCCCACCGCTAATTCCAGATCGGCGCAGTCAAAGAAATATATCTTACCGGCCGGTTTAAATCTAATTCCCACTACCCAAGCCACAAATAAACCTCCTAAATCATTTCCTAATATATTATAGCAATACATGCGGTTATTGAAACCGCCCTTACAAGGGTATCCACCTACCCTAATACATTTTACTAGGAAAGTCTCGGTTACTCCACATAACTTCTGAATTCGCCGAGGGACATTCCTCTGGAAGAGGTGTGTCCCTCTTCATTGCAGCGCTTCCCAGAGTGTATAGGAAATGTTGGTGCTGATCACCAGGGCATTGACGTGGCGGCGATAATTGCGACGCAGATCATCCAATCGCTGCAGGGCCACGCGAATTTTAGCCGGATCGATTTGCTCCGCCAGGGCTTGTACTACCCGCAGGTTGTCGGGTAAGGCCAGCGCCGCCTCGGTTCCGCCCTGCTTATAGATCACCAGGTCTCTCAACATAGTTTCCAGCATCCCGCTGATCAATTCGGGGCTGGCCTCCATTTTCTCGGCGGAGTTAAAAACTGAGATCATCTCGCCCCCGGCCAGATCCAGCAGGATCTCGCCGGCCAACTCATAAGCCCGGGGAATCTCCCCTCCGCCGGCAAACTGCCAGGCGTCCCCCAAGCTCCCCTGCGCCAAACGTGCCGAGCGGAAAGCGGTCTCCCGCTCCACCCCGCTCTCGGTAAGACACCCTTCGATTACCGCTTCCGCCAAGGGGAAAAAGCGCACCTGCTGACAGCGAGACAATATGGTTTCCAACAGGCTCTGTTCATCAGCCAGCAAGATAATCACCGCGTAAAGCGGCGGCTCCTCCAGGGTCTTTAAAAGGGCGTTGGCTGCCTCCGCTCTCATCAGATGAGCATCGCGGATAATCACCACCCGGCTGGCGGCCCGGTAAGGTTTTAAGGCCAGCCAGGGTTCCAGACCCTGGGTAATCTGTTCCTTCAGAATAGTAGTTTTGTTTTCCGGCTTCTCGATAATCATCAGATCGGGGTGCACCCCATCCCGGAAATAAACCCCGGCCTGGTCGTCGCTGCGGGCCAGCAAGGCATAGGCAAAAGCCCGGGCGGTGAGCATCTTGCCCACACCGGCCGGGCCCAAGAAAACATAGGCATGGCTGGTATTCTCATTCTCTATGCTGTTTTGCAGCAGGCGCACCGCCCGCTCCTGCCCGCGAATCTCCCCAAAGTAATCCATAATACCGTCCTAAATCTGCTCCACATAACTTCTAAATTAGCCGAGGGACATTCCTCTGACAAGAGGTGTGTCCCGACTCCTTATATTACCATATCAACCAGCATGCCGCGGATTTTGTCCAGTGCG